>OGZW01003477.1_pt1 | contig 11577 bp, 9 predicted proteins | sample 1577001 | NCBI WGS metagenome assembly OGZW01 (sample SAMEA3541519, study PRJEB24748) | human gut metagenome | biome: human gut; feature: human-associated habitat; material: faeces | place: China | collected 2012
AGACCGCGCCCTACCCCGGCATTCCGGCGCTGCTGGACGCACTGAATGCCGAGGGCATCCAGTGCGCGGTATTCTCCAACAAAGCCGATGCCCTGTGCGGCGGCATCATTGCCCACTACTTTGGCACCGGCCGCTTTGACGCCGTGCGGGGCAACCGCCCGGGCGTACCTACCAAGCCCGACCCCACCGGGTTGTACGCCCTGATGACCGAGCTGGGCGCAGACCCCGCCGCCACCCTTTTTGTGGGCGACAGCGACGTGGACATCCTCACCGGGCACAATGCGCAGCTGCCCGCCATGGGCGCGCTGTGGGGCTTCCGCGGCCGCGCCGAGCTGACCGCCGCCGGTGCCGATGCGCTGGCAGAGGTGCCGGAGGACATCCTGCGGTATGTGCAGGAGCAGAATAAATAAAAACACGGAAAGATCTGCGGATCTTCCCGTGTTTTTGCGTATTTTTGCGGATCAGGATGCCGATTCCAGCGGGTCTACCACCACAGGGCAGGTCTCGTACAACTCGATCGGGTCCAAGTCCACACAGCTGCCGGGGTCCCGGTCACCGGTCACATCCCATGCAGCGGTATCGTTCAGGACGGTCAGGCGGTTTTTGAAAAAAGCTTCATCCTGCAAGGGCGCAAAGACCCCGCCCAGCGCAAGCAGCGGCTTTGCGTCATACAGACGCACAGAGCCATCGTTGAAATAGAGGTACACTGTAAAGTCCTTGCCCGCAACAGCCTGCAAGACCTTGGGGAACAACGTATCCATAGAGATGCCTCCTTTTTTAGATCAGCGGTGCAATGTGATTGAGCGGTGCAGCAGTTCTGGCCAGTTCCCAGTTCTGCATCAGCTCATCCTTATGCAGCTCACACCATGCAAGGATCAGCTTCAGCTGCCGCCCCGGCAATGCACCACGGATCACACAGGAATTTTGAATATCGATCAATGCCTTGAATCCGCCGTATTCGGCGTGAAAATGCGGCGGATTATGGTCACTGTAAAACATTGTGACCCGTATCCCGCAAAACAAACTGATCTCTGGCATAACACATCCCACCTTTTCAACGTAAGTATATCTTATTTTTTGAAAAAAGTCTATCCTGTATTATGTAGCTAGGCTTCCCATCCGGGACAAAGCAAAAACGCCCTTGCGCATTGCGCAAAGGCGTTTTTATGACCCGTACGGGAATCGAACCCATGTTACAGCCGTGAAAGGGCCGTGTCTTAACCGCTTGACCAACGGGCCTTACAAATACAGAGCTTCGCTAAAACCTCCGACTTTCATCGTCCACTACTGCGGACGACCGTCCCCCTTATCTTAGCGAAACTCTGTAACGTGGTAGCGGTAACTGGATTTGAACCGGTGACACTTCGGGTATGAACCGAATGCTCTAGCCAACTGAGCTATACCGCCACATATTTAACTTGCACTCGAACGGTGCTTTATTATTATATCCATAGATGCCCCTTTTGTCAACACATATTTTCAAAAAATTTTGCAGTTTTTTGATATTCTTAATTTATTTACATAGGTGCGTTGAAATATAGGTTTTCTTGTCGCTTTTGCGGCAAACCCCCCTCAGTCTGCTCACTACGTTCGCAGCCAGCTCCCCCAAGGGGACGCCTTATGGCACTGCCGGAAACTTTTTCGCCACCGCTAAAGCCGTCCCCTTGAGGGACGACTTCCCCCGGCCGGGGGAAGATGTCGCGTAGCGACAAAAGGGGGTGTGGCTTGACGCGAAGCGGCAAGACGGAAGGGGTTCCCACGCAAAAAGCACCGCTTCCCTGTGCGGAAAGCGGTGCTTTTTCAACCTTTTTCTGCCCGGTTGTGGAAAACCCGGTGCAGTTTTAGTCCTTCTTATTGGTGGGGACCATGACCTTCAGCCCGCCCATGTACGGCTGCAGCACTTCGGGGATGGTCACGCTGCCGTCGGCTTGCAGGTGGTTCTCCAGGAAGGCGATCAGCATACGCGGAGGTGCCACGCAGGTGTTGTTCAGGGTGTGGGCCAGATAGGTCTTGCCGTCCTTGCCCTTGATGCGGATGTGCAGACGGCGTGCCTGTGCGTCACCCAGATTGGAGCAGGAGCAGACTTCGAAGTACTTCTGCTGGCGGGGGCTCCAAGCCTCGATATCGCAGCTCTTGACCTTCAGGTCAGCCAGATCGCCGGAGCAGCAGTTCAGCTGACGCACGGGGATCTCCATGCTGCGGAACAGCTCCACAGACATCTGCCACAGCTTCTCGTACCAGTCGGCGCTCTCCTCGGGGCGGCAGACCACGATCATCTCCTGCTTCTCGAACTGGTGGATGCGGTAGATGCCGCGCTCCTCGATGCCGTGTGCGCCCTTCTCCTTGCGGAAGCAGGGGCTGTAAGAGGTCAGGGTCAGGGGCATCTTGCTCTCGTCCAGCGTCTGGTCGATGAAGCGGCCGATCATAGTGTGCTCGCTGGTGCCGATCAGGTACAGGTCCTCACCCTCGATCTTGTACATCATGGCGTCCATCTCGGGGAAGGACATGACGCCCTGCACCACGTTGCCATGCATCATGAAGGGCGGGATGACGTAGGTGAAGCCCTTGTTGATCATAAAGTCGCGGGCATAGGCCAGCACAGCCTCGTGCAGGCGTGCAATGTTGCCCAGCAGGTAGTAGAAGCCGTTACCGGCCACGCGGCCTGCGGCGTCCATATCGATGCCGTCAAAGCTCTCCATGATCTCGGTGTGGTACGGGATGGGGAAATCCGGCACAACGGGCTCGCCGAAGCGCTGGGCCTCCACGTTATAGGTATCGTCCGGGCCGATGGGCACGCTGGGGTCGATCATCTGGGGAATGGAGTACATGATCTCCTGAATGCGGGCGGACAGTGCCTCCTCTTCCTTCTCCAGCTCTGCCATCTTGTCGGCGTCCGCCTTGACGGCGGCGTTGTTGGCATCGATCTGTGCCTGCAACTCAGCCTTCTGTGCCTCGTCGGTGCACTTCTTCAGCTGACCGAACAGCGGGCCGTTGGCCTTGCTCAGCTTGTTACGGGCGGCCTTCAGGGCCTCCACTTCCTTCAGGGCTGCACGGTACTTGGCATCCTTTTCGATGACCTCGTCCACCAGCGGCAGCTTGGCATCCTGAAACTTCTTTTTGATGTTTTCCTTAACGGCGTCCGGGTTCTCGCGGACAAATTTGATATCCAGCATGATTGACTCTCCTTAACTCTATTGGGCTTGCAGCGGCGCACTTGCGGCTTTCCGCTGCCGTTCAAAGGCGGCAGTTCCCGCCTTGGATCGCATGATTATTCGGTTTCCATCTGGTACTGTCCCAGCAGATTTGCAAAGGCGCGCAGCTGCTCGTCGGAGTAAAAATGCACTGTCAGCTTGCCCTTGCCGCCGTGGTAGGCCACGTTCACCTCGCTGCCCAGCACCTGTTTCAGGCTCTCTTCCACCTCTACCGGCAAAGTGCCGCGGGGGGCGGGTTCGCGGGGCTCCTTGGCGGGCTTTGCCATCTTTTTGCAAAGCGCCTCGGCCTGACGGACGTTCAGCTGGTTGTCCGCGATGATCTGCGCGGCTTCGGCCTGCAATTCCGGTGTGGGCAGACCCAGCACCACCTTGGCGTGGCCGGTATTGATAAAACCGCTTTTCAACAGTTCCAGCACCGTTTCCGGCAGGTTGAGCAGACGCAGACTGTTGGCCAGTGCGCTGCGGCTCTTGCCCAGCTTGCGGGCGGCCTGCTCCTGCGTCAGGTCGCAGCGGGTCATCAGCTCCCGGATGCCGGCAGCTTCTTCCACCGGGTCCAGATCCTCGCGCTGTAAATTCTCTACCAGCGCCAGCTCCATGGCCTGCTCGTCGGACACATCCTTGATGACCACCGGCACCTCGGTAAGACCCGCCATGCGGGAGGCGCGCCAGCGGCGCTCGCCTGCCACGATGCTGTAACCGCCCATGGGTCTTGGCCGCACCGCGATGGGCTGCAACAAGCCGTGCTCGGCGATGCTGGCAGCCAGCTCACTGAGGGTCTCCTGCTCAAAGGTCTTGCGGGGCTGGTCGGGGTCCGGCTCGATCTCGCGCAGCGGCAGCGTTTCCACCGCTGCGTGCTCTGACTCAAAGACCGGTGCTGCGTCCTCAAACAGACTGTCCAGCCCGCGTCCGAGCCCTCCTTTTCCTCTTGCCATTGTTTACCTTGTTCCCCCTGTTTTAATCTTCCAGAGCATTTTTCGCCGGCTCTGCGGCGGGTGCAGCCTTTGCGCGGGACTTCTTAGGTTCCTGCGGGCGGTTGTGCTTGACGAATTCGATGGCCAAGTCCATGTAGGCCTCGCTGCCCTTGCCCTTTGGCTCGTAGAAATTGATGGGCTGGCCGTAGCTGGGCGCTTCCGAAATGCGGATGGAGCGCGGGATGGTGGTCTTGTACACCTTGGAGCCGAAGTACTTCTGCACCTGTTCCACCACCTGCACGGTCAGGTTGTACCGCAGCGAGAACATGGTGAACACCACGCCCTCGATATCCAGATACGGGTTATACTTTTTGCGGATGGTCTTGAGGGTGCTGATGAGCTCCGACAAGCCTTCCAGCGCATAGTACTCGCACTGCACCGGGATGAGCACACTGTCGCAGGCGCTCAGGCCGTTGAGGGTGAGCAGATCCAGACTGGGCGGGCAGTCGATAAAGATGAAGTCGTAATCCTTCTGCACCTCAGCCAGCGCCTTGCGCAGACGCCCTTCACGGCCGGGCAGGTCGATCATTTCCAGACTGGCACCGGCCAGACGGGTGTTGGAGCCGATGACATCGGTGCGGTACTCGGTCTTACGGATGGCCTCGGATGCTCGTGCTTCACCGATCAGGATCTCGTAGGTTCCCTTTTCCACGCTGCGCTTCGGGATGCCGTAGCCGGTGGTGGTATTGCCCTGCGGATCAAGGTCTACGATGAGCACCCGCTTGCCCAGCGCCGCAACGCAGGACGACAGGTTGACGGCGGTGGTGGTTTTGCCAACGCCGCCCTTCTGGTTCGCAATTGCTACAATTTTTGCCACGCACAATTCTTCCTTCCGGGAAAATTTAATTGTTCCATGTGGAACATTCGCAGTCATGCCCGCCGGTTTCCCGTCCATACAGGCACCTTAACACCTAGTATAGCACATCCAAATCGGTTTTTGAACCATCTGAAGCGTTTTTCCGCTGGATTTTTAAACTTTTAGAAGTGGAAAAATCAAAAACAGCACGGTTTTGGGAGCCGAATCAACGATTTGGAATGCGCGGCGGGAAGCTGGCTAGCCCTCTCAGTCAAGCCCTATCGGGCTTGCCAGCTCTCCCAAAGGGAGAGTCCTTGGCATGACGGCAAAGTTTCCGGGCAGACCGCAAAGCTTGCGGTTTCGCCAGAGCCTCTCCCTTTGGGAGAGGTGTCACCGCAGGTGACGGAGAGGGTTCCCTCTCGTGAAAAAGTAGATCGGGAAAATCCGCAGATTTTCCCGATCTACAAATTATAGAATATTCTTTCCGCTATTCATGCGCAAAGCAAAGCGGAGCGCATTCAAAATGGTCTGGCGTTACACGCCGGAAGCACCGTAGTTTGCCAGCACACGGGCCGAAGGGTCGTTGACGTTGCAGTTCGGCCATGCCTTGTTGGGCATCCAGAAGCCCACGATGGTGCGGCTCTGGTCGTGGTAGTACTTCTCGAAAATTTCGCGGTAAAACAGGCTTTCCTTGGTGAACGGCATGCAGTGGGCCGAATAGTTTGCCCGGCGCAGCTGGAACTCCTCGTCGGTGTAAAGGCTTTCGGCATACTCCTTGATGTCGTCCACCATGCTGTGGCCCACAGCATCCGAGAAGGCGGCCTTTTCGCGCCACAGGATCTCCGGCGGCAGCCAATCACCCTCAAAGGCCTTGCGCAGCAGATACTTGCCCTTGCCGTAGCTGTTCAGCTTCTTTTCCGGGTCAATGGCCATGACGTAACGCACAAAATCCAGATCACCAAAGGGCACGCGGGCCTCGATGCTGTTGGAGGAGATGCAGCGGTCGGCGCGCAGCACATCGTACATGTACAGCTCACGGATGCGCTTCTGGCTCTCCTGCTGGAAGGCATCGGCGGTGGGGGCGTAGTCGGTGTACTTGTAGCCGAACAGCTCATCGGAGATCTCACCGGTCAGCAGCACGCGCACATCGGTCTGCTCGTGGATGGCCTTGCAGAGCAGGTACATCCCCATGCTGGCGCGGATGGTGGTGATATCCCAGGTGCCCAGCAGCCGGATGACCTCCTCCAGGCTCTGGATGACCATGTCCCGGTTGATGATGATCTCATGGTGCTCGCTGCCCAGATAATCGGCGGTCTGGCGGGCATATTTCAGGTCGATGGCATCGGTGTCCATGCCGATGGCAAAGGTGCGGATGGGCTTGCCCAGCTTCTTGGCTGCAATGGAGCAGACCAGCGAGGAATCCAGACCGCCCGAGAGCAGGAAGCCCACAGGGGCATCGGCATCCAGACGCTTTTCCACGCCTGCGATCAGCTTTTCGCGGATGTTCCGCAGGGTGGTCTCCATGTCATCCTCCATGGGGGCGGGCACGTCGGCAATGTCCTCATAGCGGACAAAGCGGCCATCGCAGTAGTAGCTGCCGATGGGGAAGGGGCGGATGTCGTCGCACCAGCCGATCAGGTTCTGCATCTCGGAGGCAAAGGCGATCTGGTGGCTGGACTTGGAATAGCCGTAGAACAGCGGACGGATGCCGATGGGGTCGCGGGCTGCGATCAGCCGGTCCTTGCGGGAATCATACAGAATAAGCGCAAATTCGGAGTCCATGTAGCGGAACATATCCAGACCGTACTCGTAATACAGCGGCAGCAGGATCTCGCAGTCGCAGTCGGAAGCAAACTTGTAGCCCCGGCGCTTCAGGATCTCCTTCTCAAAGCGGAAGCCGTAGAGCTCACCGTTGCAGACCACGCAGTCGGCACCGCGGTAGAAGGGCTGCATCCCCTCCGGGGTCAGGCCCATGATGGCAAGGCGGCCAAAGCCCATCAGACCAAAAGGCCCTTCCACCACACGCTGATCGTCCGGCCCGCGCATCACGGTGCGCAGCAGATACTCCTTGAATTTGGCGGCACTCAGGTCGTGCCCCGTGTAACCCATAACACAACACATATTTCTTACCCCTCTCTCTCTAAACCTCTCCGTCAATGCTTCGCATTACCACCTCTCCTGATAGGAGAGGCAAGTTTCCCGGTGACTGAGAGGTTTTTGCAAATAAAAAAATACGGCAGCCTTCATCCCATTTGCTAGGACGAATGCTGCCGTATCCGTGGTGCCACCTAAATTACCGGTGCGCGAACACACCAGTCACTTTTGTGTACTCTCCCCGTTGAAAGCACTGCCGCGATAACGAGCGGCTGCCGTCGGCCCCTACTAACTGCCCGAAGCAGGTTCAGGGGGAAGCTCACGGGGGTTCGTTCGGGGCTCATTCTCTGTGCGGCTTCCACCGGCCCGCACTCGCTGCAAAAGAACCTTGAGCACTTACTTTTCCCGATCAACGCTTTTCCTGCCTGCATTGTATCACGGCTCTTTGTCCGTGTCAACACAGTGTTCGCATTTTTGTGCGGTCTGCCCCGGATGGGGGCTGTTTTGTGCGCAGCTGCGGCACAATCCGTACAAAACGCTGCCCTCGCACTGCAGGGTGAAGCCGTGCTCCGCCATCAGATGGGCGCGCACCTCATCCATAAAGTGGCAGTCCAGGTGATAGATGCGCCCGCACTGCACGCACTTCAGGTGCAGGTGCTCGCGGCAGTGGCGGCCCTCGTCCACATACTGGAACACGGCCTTTTCGCCCTTATCGGCCACATATTTCATAATGCGCTGCTCGCCTGCCAGCTTGTCCAGATACCGGTACACCGTGGTGGGATTGGGGCTGGCCCCCTCTGCCTCCAGATGTTCCAGAATGTTGGATGCACTGACCGCGTGCTGGCGGTTGTTGATGAGATAATCCAGGATCAATTGCCGGGTTTTGGTGTTGTACCCCCCGCGACCTGCCATGGTATCAGCCTTCCTTTCTGGGTCAAGTGTACCACAATTTATCCTTCGATGCAAAACAAGAGCGAAACACTGGCGACAAGCACAAAAAAACTGTTCAATTTATAGCAAAATAATGCATGACATCTGTTCAAAACGGAAAAGCTCCCAAAGTTTTCAAAAAAGTCTTGTAAACATTGTCCAGATATGTGATAATAATGTCAATGATTGTTTGGATTATTTAAGGGATACAAGCTGTCCGGCGGGCGACTGATTGCTGCCTGAACGGTCCTGCTTGCGAACTAGGAGATAGAACAATGAAAGAGATGGATTCCCAGTCAAAGCCCAGCCTGAAGCTGCAGGCTTACCAGTACCTGAAAACCAAGATTCTGAACTGTGAGTACCGCCCCAACGAATTTCTGAACGAGCAGAAGCTCTGCGCCGAGATGGGCAACATCAGCCGCACCCCCATGCGTGACGCGCTGGGCCGCCTGGAGCAGGAGGGGCTGATCACCATCCTGCCCAAAAAGGGGCTGATGGTCTCCGGCATTACCGAAGAGGACGTGCACAGCATGTTTGAGATGCGCCTGCTGGTGGAGCCATACGCCCTGCGCACCTACGGCAACCTGATCCCCCGGGAGCAGCTGGAGGCCTACACTGAGCTGATGCATCACCCCGAGCGGATCGACGACTTCTGCAAATCGGACGATGATTTCCACGAGCTGCTGATGAGCACTCTGCCCAACAAATACCTGCGCTCTGGCTATGACCGCATCACCGGCCTGAACACCCGTTTCCGTATTATGACCGGCAAGGTGAGCATGATCAATCAGGATCAGACCTGTGAGGAGCATCTGGAAATTCTGAATGCCGCCCTGAGCGACAACTGGAACACCGCCGCCGATGCGCTGCAGCATCACCTTGAGCTGGCCCGCGATAAGGCCGAGGGAGTCATCAAGGTCATCCGGCTGTGGTAAATGAAACGATAAAAATGCTGTATCACTCCTTCCGGCATCGCTGATGCGATGCCGCCTCCCTCTCAGAGGGAGGCTTTTGCGTTGGCCGCCGCGTTAAGGCTCCCTCTGAGAGGGAGCTGTCGAGCGAATGCGAGACTGAGGGAGTAGTACAGCGTTTTCTTTTGCTGGAAAAGGTAAAAAATTCATAGAAATCAAAAGAAAAGTACATTGAATATTGTTTAACAATGTGGTATGCTTAACAGCAGAGAGAGCCCGCTGGCAGGCGGGCAGAATGATTTGGAGGAAAAAAATTATGGCTGATCGCATTGTCCTGAACACCATTTCCTACCATGGCCACGGTGCCATTGAGAACATCGTTCCCGAGCTGACCGCCCGCGGTTACAAAAAGGCTTTTGTCTGCTCTGACCCCGATCTGATCAAGTTTGGCGTGACCAAGAAGGTCACCGACCTGCTGGATGCTGCAAACTTCGCCTACGCTGTTTACAGTGAGATCAAACCCAACCCCACCATCGCCAACGTGCAGGACGGCGTGGCAGCCTTCAAGGCTGCTGAGGCAGACTGTATCGTGACCATCGGCGGCGGCTCCTCCATGGATACCGCAAAGGCCATCGGCATCATCATCAATAACCCCGAGTTTGCGGACGTCCGCTCTCTGGAAGGCGTTGCCCCCACCAAGAAGCACGCGGTGTTCACCATCGCAGTGCCCACCACCGCCGGTACTGCTGCCGAGGTCACCATCAACTACGTCATCACCGATGTGGAGAAAAAGCGCAAGTTCGTCTGCGTGGATACCAACGATATCCCCGAGATCGCCGTGGTCGATCCCGATATGATGTCCTCCATGCCCAAGGGCCTGACCGCCGCCACCGGCATGGACGCTCTGACCCACGCCATCGAGGGCTACATCACCAAGGGCCACTGCACCATCTCCGATATGTTCCATCTGGAAGCCATCAAGCTCATCAGCCAGAGCCTGCGCGGCGCTGTGCAGAACACCCCGGAGGGCCGCGAGGGCATGGCTCTGGGGCAGTACATTGCCGGTATGGGCTTCTCCAACGTGGGTCTGGGCATCGTGCACTCCATGGCACACGGCCTGTCTGCCCTGTATGACACTCCCCATGGTGTGGCCTGCGCCATCCTGCTGCCGGTGGGTCTGGAGTACAACAAGAGCGTTGCCGGCGAACGTTACCGCGCCGTTGGCAAGGCGATGGGCGTTGTGGGCATCGACGAGATGAACGACGTGGAAGCCGCTGATGCTACCATCGCCGCTGTCAAGCAGCTGTCTGCTGACGTTGGCATCCCCACTAACCTGAATGGCATCCTGAAGGAAGAGGACATCCAGTTCCTCGCTGAGTCTGCTTATGCAGATGCCTGCCGCCCCGGTAACCCCCGCGACACCAGCGTGGAGGAGATTGTGGAGCTGTACAAGAGTCAGCTGTAAGCTGTAAAAAATGACCCTGAGAGCCGTTGCACCGTGCTTGTGCAGCGGCTTTTTTAACGGAAAAATGTTTTTAATTGCATCATTCCGGGCAGACTGCGGTCTGCCCGGAATGATGTGTTCGTAAAATGAAAACGCACGCCAATTGTAACATTTTTCTGCTGTCCTCTTGTATAAACCGGCGCAAGCGAGTACAATCAAAACATAAAAACAGAAGGCGAGGAATGCGCGATGACACTGAACTTCTACACGCTGGGCGTGCTGTATCTGGTCTATTCCTTCCTTGGGTGGGTAGGGGAGACCGTGGTGGCTACCTTCCGGGGCAGGCGGTTTGCAAACCGCGGCATGGCGGCGGGGCCGTTTTGCTTTGTGTACGGCACTACGGCCATCCTGATGGCAGTGGGCTTTGCAGATATGCGCACAAAGCCCGTGATGTTGTTTGTGGCCTGTATGCTCACGGCTACCGTGGTGGAGTGGCTCACGGCAAAGCTGCTGGAGCGGCTGCACAACCGCAAATGGTGGGATTACTCCGATAAAAAGTTCAACCTGAACGGCTACGTCTGCCTGCAATACTCGGTGCTGTGGGGCGCGCTGGGCATGGTGACTGTGCTTTGGGGCAACGGGCTGCTGTTGCGTCTGTGCGCCCTTGTGCCGGACTGGCTGCTGCATCCGCTGGTGTGGGCTGCGCTGGGCATCGCGGCGCTGGACCAGCTGGGCTCGGCGGTTCTGGTGGGGCGGTATGCGGCGCAGCACCCGGTGCTGGAACAGCTGAACCAGAAACTGGAGGCGCGCTCCGACACCCTGCGCCGCCGCATTGCCGTGTATGTGGAAAAGCGTATCCAGCGCGCCTACCCGGAAGCCGCCCGACGGCAGCCCATGGCAGTGCAGAAGGAACAGGCCGATTTTCTCAGCGCGGCAGACCTGCTGTGGCTGTTTGTCATCGGGGCTTTTCTGGGCGACATGGTGGAGACCGTGTTCTGCCGCCTGACCGCCGGGGTGTGGATGAGCCGTTCCAGTCTGGTATGGGGGCCTTTCAGCGTGGTGTGGGGGCTGGCGCTGGCCATGGCTACCGTGCTGCTGCGGCAGAATCAGGATAAAAGCGACCGCTATCTCTTTGCTTTCGGCACGGTGCTGGGCGGCGTGTACGAGTATGTGTGCAGCGCCGTCACCGAGCTGCTGTTCGGCACCGTGTTCTGGGATT
>OGZW01003481.1_pt1 | contig 11572 bp, 7 predicted proteins | sample 1577001 | NCBI WGS metagenome assembly OGZW01 (sample SAMEA3541519, study PRJEB24748) | human gut metagenome | biome: human gut; feature: human-associated habitat; material: faeces | place: China | collected 2012
CGGCAGGTGACAGCGGTCAGCAGCCGGATACTGCAAAGCCTGCTCCGCCTGCGGAGCAGGTGGTTCCTCAGCCGGGAGCACCGCAGCAGCCGGGCGTGCCTGAAGGGAATAGCACTGCCGGAACTGTAACGGGAGCACCGCAGTCGACCGGAGCGCCAACAACAGCGCCGGGAGTGGGAGCACCGCAGCACCATGCGGTGGATGATGCGCTGAAACAGGCGAACCGCCCGACTCGAAAGGAAATGCTGGCGCAGATGGCAGAAAGCGAAGAAGGCCGAGCAATGCTGAAAAAACTTCAGGGACTGCGCAGCAGCATGGATTCCCTGAAAAAACAGCAGGCCGGAGATCCGATCGGAGTCGCGCAGCGTGTGGAGCAGCAGATCCATGAGCAGCAGCCTTTGCAGAATGTGCAGTCTGTACAGAAGGGGAAGTCGTCAGAGATGCCGGGTGCTCCGGGAGCACGGGGCGGCGTGACGCCTGCTGCGGACAAAGAGGAGATTCGGTGACAGCTCCCCCGAAGGGGGAGCTTTATCGGTGCTTTCCGTCAGATGCAAAAAGCTCTCCCTTTCGGGAGAGCTGGCAAAGCCATCAGGCTTTGACTGAGAGGGCTGCAGATAGAGAGAAAGGAAAACCCTTATGCGCATTACGGAATTATTCACCGCAAAGTCCATCGAGCTGGATTCCGCGGCCTCCAACCGGGACGAGATCCTCTCCCGGCTGGTGGAACTGCAGGCCACCCACGGCAACATCACCGACACAGAAGCCTACAAGAAAGCGCTCTACGCCCGGGAGGATGAGGCTTCCACCTACGTGGACAACGGCATCACCGTTCCCCACGCCAAGACGAATGTGGTCACCCGGCCCAGCCTGGCCGCCCTGCGTCTGAGCACCCCGGTGCAGTACAACGCCGAGGATGACGGCAAGACCGACCTGCTCTTTGCCATTGCAGCCCCCGAAAACGGCAGCCTGCATGTGGATATGCTGGCCCGCATGATGCAGATGCTGATGAACGAGGACTTTGTGGAAAAGCTGAAGGCCGCCAAGACCCCCGCCGAATTCCTTGCCCTCATCGACGCACAGGAGGAGGCCCAGTTCGGTGAGGAGAGCTTCACCCAGCAGGCCATCCCCCAGAGCGGCTACCGCATTCTGGCCGTGACCGCCTGCCCCAACGGCATTGCCCACACCTACATGGCCGCCGAGGCGCTGGCCAAGGCCGGTGACAAGCTGGGCCTGCCCACCAAGGTGGAGACCAACGGCTCCGATGGTGCCAAGAACGTGCTGACCCGCGCCGAGATCGCAGCCTGTGACGGCATCATCGTGGCTGCAGACAAGAATGTGGAGACCGCCCGCTTTGACGGCAAGCCCGTGCTGTTTGCCCGGGTGGATGACGGCATCCACAAGCCCGAGGAGCTGCTGAAAAAGGTAGCCCACGGTGAAGTTCCTGTTTATCACGCCAAGGGCGGTGCTGCCGCCGCCGAAGAGGAGATCTCCGGCGACAGCTTTGGCCGCAAGGTGTACAAGGATCTGATGAACGGCGTGTCTCACATGCTGCCCTTTGTGGTGGGCGGCGGCATTATGATCGCGCTGGCCTTCCTGCTGGACGATTACACCATCGACCCCTCCAACTTCGGCATGAACACCCCCATCGCCGCCTTCTTCAAGACGGTGGGCAGCGCCGCCTTTGGCTACATGCTTCCCATTCTGGCAGGCTTCATCGCCATGTCCATCGCCGACCGTCCCGGCCTGGCCGTGGGCTTTGCGGGCGGCGTGCTGGCCATGAACGGCACCAACTTTGCAGGCCTTGCCAATGGTGAGACCACCGGCATCTCCGGCGGCTTCCTGGCCGCTCTGCTGGCCGGTTTCGCGGCCGGTTATGTGGTCGAGTTCCTGAAAAAGATCACCGAAAAGCTCCCCGCCAGCCTGAACGGCATCCGTCCCATGCTGATCTACCCGCTGGGCGGCATCCTTATCATCGGTGCCGTGATGTGCGGCATCAACCCTGTCATGGGCATGATCAACACCGCCATGACCAACTGCCTCAACGCCATGGGCGGCACCTCCAAAGTCCTGCTGGGTGCCATCGTTGCCGGTATGATGAGCATTGACATGGGCGGCCCCTTCAACAAGGCTGCCTACGTCTTTGGCACTGCCGCACTGGCCTCCGGCAACTACGAGGTCATGGCTGCTGTCATGGTGGGCGGCATGGTTCCTCCCATCGCGATCGCCCTCTCCACCACCTTCTGCCCCAAGAAGTGGACCCCTGACGAGCGCCGCAACGGCATCGTGAACTACGTCATGGGCCTGTGCTTCGTCACCGAGGGTGCCATCCCCTACGCCGCCGCCGACCCGCTGCGCGTCCTGCCCAGCTGTGTGGCCGGTGCCGCGCTGGCCGGTGCCCTCTCCATGACCTTTGGCTGCGCCCTGCGCGCTCCCCACGGCGGCATCTTCGTGTTCCCCGTGGTCGATCATGCCCTGCTCTACTGCGTGGCTCTTGCCGCTGGCAGCGTGGTGGGTGCCGTGATCCTGAGTCTGCTCAAGAAAAACCGCACCGACGCAGCCTGATCTGCCATTCTCCTTCTTCCTTTACCATATAAAAAGGGCCCGTCTGCGCGCACCAAAATGCGGCAGGCGGGTCCTTTCGTGTTTATCCCTTGATGATCCGGAGCAGGGTCTTGTCCAGCTGGATGGTGCGGTTCCAGGGGTTCAGGATGATGCCGCTGATCTCCGGCACCTGCAGTGCGGCATCCAGCAGCTTTTCAAGCTCCACCAGAAAGGTGGACTGCACCGCTTCCGCGCCCTTCATCTCCTCTTCAAAGCTGGTAAAGGCATACCACCAGCTGGCCCCATCGGCCGTGCGGAGGGCCCGCAGCTGCATCTGCTCACTGGCCGGGTTCGGCTCCACCGCCACCACGACCTGTCCGTTTTCCCGCATCCGCCGCCGGATCACGGTCAGGGTATGCGCCAGCTGCTCCTGTGTAGGCTCCTGCTGTAACTGGCAGACCGCCTGTTCGATCTTTTCGTTGCCGTTCAGGCCCTCGTCCTTCTTCTGCGCCATAAGCTCTCCCATTCTTTTTGTTGTATTTTATGCTTGTATTATATCCGGACTTTACGAAAAATGGAAGCGCTGGCCAGAGATTCTTTCTTTTTTCGTCTGCTTTCGGGTGTTTTTTCAAAAATCAGTAGCCCCCGCCCCGAAAAAGTGTTACAATGTTTTCGTCTGGTATCATTTCAGAAACGACAGGACGCACCGTTTTTCCGTGAGCCGTTTTGTCGGAATGGGAGAGATAAGGTAATGAAACGAATCCTTCGTTCTGCCGTCAGTCTGCTGCTGTGCGCCGCCGTGGCGCTGGGCGGCACTGCCTGCGGCCGAAGCAAGCTGCCCACCACCATCACGATCTGGACCTATTACAACGGCGATCAGCTGGAATGCTTCAACCAGCTGGTGGAGCAGTTCAACTCCACCGTGGGCAAAGAGAAGAACATCCGGGTCGAAAGCTCCAGTCAGGGCAGCGTGAACGACCTGGAGACCAGCATGCTGGCCGCCGCCGAGGGCAAGGTGGGTGCCGAGAAGCTGCCCAACATCGTCTCCTCCTACGCGGACACCGCCTTTACGCTGGATCAGATGGGCCTTGCCGTTGACCTGAGCCCCTACCTGACCGAAAAAGAGAAGTCTGCCTATATCGCCGGGTTTCTCGAAGAGGGCGACCTGATGAACAACGGGGAGCTCAAGGTCTTTCCCATTGCAAAGTCCACCGAGCTGCTCTACCTGAACGCCACCGACTTTGCCCCCTTTGCCGAGGCCACAGGCGTGACCTATGCGGATCTTTCCACCGTGGAGGGGCTGAACGAGGCCGCACACAAATACTACGACTGGACCGATGCCCAGACGGCTGCGCCCAACGACGGCAAGGCCCTGTATGGCCGCGACGCGCTGACCAATTACCTGCTCTGCGGCGCACAGGAACTGGGTACGACCATCTTTGATGCCGAGAACGGCGTGATGACCCTGCACTTTGACAAGCCGACCCTCCGCAGGCTGTGGGATAACTACTATGTCCCCTACCTCAAGGGCTGGTGCAGTGCCAGCGGCAAGTTCCGCAGCGACGACATCAAGACCGGCAGCCTGCTGGCCTATGTCGGTTCCTCCTCCAGCGCTTCCTTCTTCCCCACCCAGGTGCTGACCAGCGACACCGAGAGCCACAGGATCGAAATGGCCGCGCTGCCCTGCCCCAGCTTTGCAGGCTGTGAGCCGGTGGCCGTCCAGCAGGGGGCCGGCATGGTGGTCATCCCGGGCACCGAGGACGAGATCAGCGCCTGCGCTGCCTTCCTGAAATGGTTCACCCAGCCGGAAAACAACCTGCAGTTCTCGGTGCAGTCCGGCTATATGCCCGTGACCTATGCCGCCAACAGCATATCCGCCCTTGAGAACAGCGGCCTGACGGTCTCCGAGCGTATCCACAAGGTGCTGAGCCTGTCCATTGATGCCATCGATCGCAGCAAGCTCTACACCACCCATGCCTTCCCGGATGCCCTGCGCGCCCGCAATACCCTGCAGTACGCGCTGGAGGACCGTGTCACTGCCGACCGTGCCACGGTGCTGGAGCGGCTGGCTGCCGGGCAGACCCCCGAGGAAGCCGAAGCCGAGTTCCTGACCGATGCCTATTTTGATGCCTGGTACGACCAGACCCTGGCCGCTCTCAGCGCCTTTGCGGACTGAGATGCCCTTGGAACAACCACAAAAGGAGAGACCCTCAGATGCAGAACCGCAAGCCGCACAGACAGAAGGCCCCTCAGACGGGCCATTCTATCTTCGGCACCATCCTTTTCTCCCTGCTGGCTGTGCTGGCGGTGGAGATCCTGCTGCTGACCTTTGCCGCCCACGCCACCCGGCTTGGCCCCCAGCTGAACCAGAACGCCGAGGATATCCTTGCCATGCAGGTGGACAACCGCAGCCGGTATCTTCAGTCCATCTTCCACGATGCACAGGAGCTGACCAGCCTTTCCGATACCATCAATGGCCTGACCCAGCAGCTTCTGGACGAGGGAGAGATCAGCCTGAGCACGCTGGACAGCAGCAGCGACGCGGCCTATCCCCTGCTGGAAGCCGCCGCGCCGGAGCTCATCAGCACCCTGCGCATCAAGTCGGTGACCGGCGTGTTTCTTATCCTGAACACCCATGATCTGGATAAGCAGAAGCAGGACAGTCGGCTGCCCGCCATCTACCTGCGGGATCTTGACCCGGATGCCGCTCCCTCCCAGCGCAACGCCGACCTGACCTTCGTGCGGGCACCGGCCCAGCTGGTGCAGTCCCTCTCCATTGCCACGGACAACAGCTGGTCCCCCACCATCCGCTACCGGGCACTGGGAAACCGCGGCTTCCTTTATCCCCCTTTCCAGGCTGCCTATAAAGACGGAGCCAGCCTTGCCGCCTCCGATTATGGCCACTGGACCTCACAATCCTATCTGGTGCCCGGGGACACCCATGAGGCCATTGCCTACAGCCAGCCCCTGATCCTGCCGGACGGCACCGTTTACGGCGTGATCGGCGTGGAGCTGCTGGCCGACTACCTGTGGGAGAACCTGCCCTGCTCTGAGCTGCAGAACAGCGGCACCTATTTCCTTGCCGTGACCGATACGGAGGAGCTCTCTGCCTCTGAACTGCAGCTGCGTCCGGTGCTCCGTTCCCACTGCGACGGGCAGCCGGGTTCTGCGGACGAAAGCCTTACGCTGCGCCTCCACAGTGCCCAGACCCGCCGCTACCTCTTCAGCGATGCCCTCTACATTGCCTCGGTCTCCCCCTTGAACCTCTACAGCCGGAATGCTCCTTTCTCGGGCGAGCACTGGCTTCTCGTGGGCTCTGTTCCCGCGGTGCAGCTCTTTGCTTTTGCCCAGCGGCTGCAGCAGCTGTTCTCCTTCATCATTCTGATCACGCTGGCCGTTGGCTTTGTTTGCAGCTGGCTGATCAGCAGGCGGCTGGCCCGGCCCGTAGCCAAGCTCTCGGCTGAGGTAGCCGCTGCCGAAGCGGATTCCTCCGCCATCCCGCATCTTTCCACCACCGGCATCAGGGAGCTGGATCGGTTTTCCTCTGCCTTCACCCAGCTGAGCAAGGACGTGCTGGACTCCTCCACCCGCTTTTTGCGCATTATGAAATTGGCCAGCGCGGAGCTGGGCGGCTATGAGCTGCGCGATGACAGTGTTTATGTGACCGACAATTTCTTCTCCATGCTGGGCCTTGTACAGGAGCAGCCTGATCCGCTCACGCCAAAGGCTTTCCGCGCCCTGATGGGCACACTGGAGCAGCGGTGGTTCTACCGCCTGTCCCCGGCCAACAACAAGGTCTTTGCCATCCCCCAGCCCGACGGCAGCACCCACTACATCACCCTGCGTGTCACCCATATCCTGGGCGAAAGTGCCTCCGAGGTGGGTCTGGCTGAGGATATGACCACCACGGTGCTGGAGCAGCAGCGCATTGAGCACGAGCGCGATTACGATACCCTGACCGGCCTGTACCGCCGCCGTGCCTTTGACCGCGCCTGTGAAGCGCTGTTCCAGCAGCCCGAAAAGCTGGGCTGTGCCGCCCTGCTGATGATGGATCTGGACAACCTCAAGAACATCAACGATACCTACGGCCACGACTGGGGCGATCAGTACATCCGCCAGACCGGCCAGTGCTTTGCGGCCAATACGCCCGCCAACACCATCTGCTCCCGCCTTTCGGGCGATGAATTCCTGATCTTCTTCTATGGCTACCAGGATCAAGCACAGCTCCGCGCCCAGCTGGAGCTGCTGAGTGCCGCCCTGCAGCGCAGCGTGTCCATCCTGCCCAACGGCAAGCAGCTGCACATCAGCATCTCGGGCGGCATTGCCTGGTACCCCACGGACGGCCACGACCTGCTCACCCTGAAAAAATATGCCGACTTTGCCATGTATCAGGTCAAGCATTCCCACAAGGGCCGCATGTGTGATTTTGATATCGGCAGCTACCATCAGGAGGCATACGCCGCCCAGACCCAGCAGGACTTTGAGCTCCTGCTGCGGGAGGAACTGGTGACCTACCACTTCCAGCCCATCTGCTCTGCCCGCAGCGGCCGGATCGCAGCCTACGAGGCCCTCATGCGGGTCGATATGCCCACCCTGCACTCCCCCGCTCAGGTCATGCAGCTGGCCCATGAGACGGGCCGCCTGTATGAGATCGAACGGATCACTGTGTTCCATTCCAGCGCGATCTTCCAGCGTATGCAGGCACAGGGCCTGTTCCAAAGCGATGCCCTGCTCTTCATCAACTCCATCGCCAATGTCAGCCTGACGAATGAGGATGTGGCGGAATATGCTCAGCGCTACCCCGAGCTGCTTAAGCGGCTGGTGGTGGAGATCACCGAACAGGAGGATCTGGACCGCGCATGTCTGGAACGGAAGCGGAACGTTCCGGGCTTCTCCGGCTCCTTTGCGCTGGATGACTACGGCAGCGGCTACAGCAACGAGCTGAACCTGCTGGAGCTATCGCCCCGGTACATCAAGATCGACATTTCCATTGTGCGCGGGATCGACACCGACCGTGATAAGCAGCAGATCGTCTCCAACATTGTGGCTTACGCCCACGCCCGCAGTATGCAGCTCATCGCCGAGGGCATTGAGACCGAGGCCCAGCTGCGCACCGTCATCGGTCTGGGCGTGGACCTGCTGCAGGGCTACTACCTCAGCCGCCCCGCCGCAGTGCCCGCCCCCATTGCACCGGCAGCGCAGGCGGTGATCGACCAGCTCGAACACCAGCGGTTTGATCCCCTCGGTTTATGATCTTTCCGGCTCCCCTGCGGGGGAGCCTTTTGTGACCCCATTCAGAGAAAGGAGACACGATGAACCATGAATCCAGTTCCGCTCTCCCCGCCGCCATCCGGGTGCGGGGCGCGCGGGTGCACAACCTGAAGAACATCGACGTAGATGTGCCGCTCCACAAGATCGTCGGCATTGCGGGCGTGTCCGGTTCCGGCAAGTCCTCGCTGGCGCTGGGTGTCCTCTACGCCGAGGGCTCCCGCCGCTATCTGGAGGCCCTTTCCACCTATACCCGCCGCCGGATGACCCAGACCGAAAAGGCGCAGGTGGACGAGATCCGCTATGTTCCCGCCGCACTGGCCCTCCACCAGCGGCCCGGCGTGCCCGGAATGCGCTCCACCTTTGGCACCATGACCGAGCTTTTGAACAGCCTGCGCCTGATGTTTTCCCGGCTGTCCCACTACCCCTGCTCCGCCTGCGGCTGCATGGTGCCGCCCAGCCTGAACATTGCGGCCGAGATCCCGCTCTACTGCCCCCGGTGCGGCGCACAGGTGCCGGTGCTGGGCGCGGAGCAGTTCGCCTTTAACAGCACCGGGGCCTGCCCAAGCTGCGAGGGCACCGGCATCGTGCGGGTGGTGGACGAATCCACTCTGGTGCCGGACGAGAGCCTTTCCATCAACGAGGGCGCAGTGCTGCCCTGGCAGACCCTGATGTGGTCGCTGATGAAGGAGATCGCCGAAAAGATGGGCGTGCGCACCAACGTACCTTTCCGGGAGCTGACCCCGGAAGAGCGCGACATGGTGTTCCACGGCCCCGCCAAAAAGGTGCACCTGCTCTACCAGAACAGCAAGACCGGCGCGGCGGGCGAAATGGATTTCACCTACTTCAACGCCGTTTATACCGTGGAGAACGCTCTTGCCAAGGTGACGGATGAAAAGGGCATGAAGCGGGTGGAGCGGTTCCTGAAGCAAGGCCCCTGCCCCGCCTGCGGCGGCTCCCGCCTGAACGCCGCGGCCCGGGCTCCCCGGCTGCGGGGCATCGGGCTGGCCGATGCCTGCCGCATGACGCTGGACACGCTGGTGCAGTGGGTGGAGGGGGTACCTGCCTCCCTGCCCGTGGAAATGCGCCCCATGGCTGAGAGCATCTGCGAGTCCTTTCAGGCCACCGCTGCCCGCCTGCTGGATCTGGGGCTGGGCTACCTCTCCCTTGACCGGGAGGCCGCCACCCTTTCCACAGGGGAGCGCCAGCGGGTGCAGCTGGCCCGCTCGGTGCGCAACCGCACCACCGGCGTACTCTATGTGCTGGACGAACCCTCCATCGGCCTGCACCCCTCCAACATCGAGGGCCTGCGGGGCGTGATGCACGACCTGATCGCGGACGGCAACTCCATCGTGCTGGTGGATCACGACACTGAGATCCTGCGGGATGCCGACTGGCTCATTGAGATGGGCCCCGGTGCCGGTGAAAACGGCGGCACCATCCTGACACAGGGCACTGTGGAGCAGGTGGCCCAAAGCCCGGCCTCCCGCATCGGGCCCTTCCTTGCCGACCTGCACACCCTCTCAGCCCGCACCCGCACCCCGGAAGCGGAGCTCTTTGCGCTGGGCACCATCACTCTGCGCACCCGGGCCATCCACACCGTCAAGCCGCTGGAAGTCCGGCTGCCCAAGGGGCGGCTCATTGCGGTGACCGGCGTGTCCGGTTCCGGCAAGACCACGCTGGTGTTGGAAAGCCTGATCCCCGCACTGGAAGCCGCCGCCAAGGGCGAAGCTCTGCCCGCCCATGTGGAAAGCATCACTGCACCGGGCATTGCGCAGGTCAAGCTCATTGACGCAACGCCCATCGGCATCAATGTTCGGTCCACGGTGGCCACCTACGCCAATGTCCACGATGAACTGCGCAAGATCTACGCCCGCTCCCCCCTTGCCAGGGAGAAGGGCTACAAGGCGGGCGATTTTTCCTACAACACGGGCCGCCTGCGCTGCCCCGGCTGCGACGGCACCGGCACCATCAGCCTGGACATCCAGTTCCTGCCGGATGTGGAGATCACCTGCCCGGATTGCGGCGGCTCCCGCTACCAGAAGGATGCCGCCGCCCTCTACCGCACCCGGAAGGACGGCACCCAAGCCGAGAGCCTGCCCCGCCTGATGGAGATGAGCGTGGACGAAGCCCTTGCCGCCTGTGCCGACCTCAAGCTGGTGGCCAGCCGGCTGCAGACCCTTTCCAGCCTGGGGCTGGGCTACCTGACTCTGGGCGAAGCCACCCCCAGCCTTTCGGGCGGGGAGGCCCAGCGGCTCAAGCTCGCCAGCGAGATGGGCAAAGGGCAGGCCGACACCGTGTTTGTATTCGACGAGCCCACCATCGGCCTGCACCCGCTGGATGTGCGCACCCTGCTGGGCGTGTTCCAGCGTCTCATTGACAGCGGGGCCACTGTGGTGGTCATTGAGCACGATCTGGATGTGATCCGCAACGCCGACTATCTCGTGGACCTTGGCCCCGGCGGCGGCGAGAGCGGCGGACGCATCGTGGCCTGCGGCACACCGGAGCAGGTGGCCGCCGATCCCGCCAGCATCACCGGAAAATATCTGCACCTGTAACCAAAAGAGGGACCCCGCCCAACGGCGAGGTCCCTCTGACATTTTATGACAAATTTTAGGTATCCTGCAGCTCCCCGCGGCTGGCGGCCTTGAGGTAGGCAAAGATAAAGCCGTCCAGATCACCATCCATCACGGCATCGACATTGCCGGTCTCGTAGTTGGTACGGTGATCCTTGACCATGGTGTAGGGCATGAACACATAGCTGCGGATCTGGTGGCCCCAGGCGATCTCATTCTGCACGCCCTTGATGACGAAGAAAAGAAACCGGTAGGAAGAGAACATTCATCACGAAGAAGTAAAAGTGGTGAAGTTAAAAAAAGCAGAGAACACAGATCTTCAAAAGAACATCGTAAGGTAAAAAGTAAAAACACAGAAGAAAATAATAGAGAAACAAAGATTACAAAAGAGGTTAAGGAACAGAAAAATGAATTACCTCAGGAAGATAATGATACTAAGACAGGTATTCTAGAGGTATTATCTGAGGGATATGGATTTATAAGATGCGACAATTATCTTCCGGGAGAGGCTGACGGAAAATGCGGCTTTATCACGGTATCCGTGCGCCTGTTCGAGGGGCGCGCGCTCGAAATCAAAATCAAGGACTCCGGACGCGGCATCGAGGACGTGGCCGCGGCGCGCAAGCCGATGTTCACGACCGGCGACGACTCGCGCAGCGGCATGGGCTTCACCATCATGGAGAGCTTCACCGACCGGCTGCGCGTGCGTTCGACGCCGGGGCGCGGCACGGTCGTCACCATGACCAAGGTGCTGCGGGAGCGTGAAACTTGACCGAGCGCATGACAGCGCTGCTGCGCCGGGCGTCAGGCGGCGACCGAACCGCCGAAAGCGCCCTCGTTGAGGAAAACAGCGGCCTTATCCATACCATCGCGCGGCGATATTACGGGCGCGGTCTGGAGCCGGAGGACCTGTATCAGCTGGCCTGCGTCGGCTTTATCAAGGCAGTGCGCGGCTTTGACCCGGCGCTCGGCAACGAATTTTCGACCTATGCCGTGCCCAAAATTGCGGGGGAGATACGCCGCTTTCTGCGGGACGACGGCGCCGTCAAGGTCAGCCGCGCGGTCAAGGAACGTGCCATGCGTGTGCGGCGAATTCAGAGCGAACTGGAAAGCCGCCTCGGACGCTCGCCGGGCGTCAGCGAACTGGCGGCGGCGGCTGGACTGACCCCCGAAGATAGAGTGTTTGC
>OGZW01003488.1_pt1 | contig 11562 bp, 9 predicted proteins | sample 1577001 | NCBI WGS metagenome assembly OGZW01 (sample SAMEA3541519, study PRJEB24748) | human gut metagenome | biome: human gut; feature: human-associated habitat; material: faeces | place: China | collected 2012
GTGCGTTCAACGCCATAGCAAGGCAGATGACAAACAGGTTCGGGGCAAAGGCTATTCCATCGAATTTTTTCTTCTTAATGCTGTCAAAGGAAACATAAAACTTGTTTAAATGACTGGCAGATGTGTTTTTGGACACATGGGTAGACAGCATTAAAAAGGTACAGTCCACCTGCAGCGGTGTATTGGACAGCGCACGAAGCAGCTGTGTTTCTGTATCTTCTTTTAAAGGCATCAGGTTTAAGATCAGGATCTCCAGTGGTCGGATATCCTGGCTCATAGCCCTGTCTTCATCCATAATAAATATATTTTCTGATTCCAGGATCGCCCTTGCAGGCAGGTCCCTCTGTACTTTGATCGGCATATCAGCCTTCCCCCTTTTCCTTCTCCTGAAGCAAATTCAGGAAATCTTCTTCCGAAAGGATCGGAATTCCCAGTTCTTTGGCTTTTTTATTCTTTGAAGAATTGGAAGTTGTGTCATTATTGATCAGGTAGTTCGTCTTCGATGTTACTGATCCGGTCACCTTGCCTCCCAGAGACTCAATAAATTCCTTTGCCTGTGCTCTGTTTGCAAAGTGCTCCACACTTCCTGTGATAACGAAATTCATGTTCCGGAAAATCTGCTCACCTGTCTTTTCTTCTTTCTTAACAGTCAGATGGCTCATCAGATGATCCAGTTTTCTGTTATTATCCTCGTTTGAAAAATAATCAGTCAGACTTCCGGCAATTACCGGTCCGATGGTATCAATAGAGCTGATCTCCTCTTTATCTGCATGGCGGATCTTCTCCAGATCATCATCAAAATGCCTGCAGATCACTTTTGCATTGGCAAGACCGATATTGGCGATTCCAAGGCTGTAGATCACCTTCGCAAGAGTAGTCTCCTTAGCTTTATCAAGGCTGGTCATCAGGTTCTCAAAGGATTCCTCCCCGAATCCGTCCATCTCCACGATCTCATCACGATGCTTTCCAATCTCAAAAATATCTCCGAAATCATGAATAAAACCTCTGGCAATAAATTTCTCCAGGGTTGCCTCGGAAAGGCCGTCAATGTTTAACGCGTCACGGCTCACCAGCAGAGAAAAACTCTTGATCTTCTTTGCCTGGCAGTCCGGATTCGTGCAATATAAGGATTTTACATCATTCATCTGGCGGATCTGGGTCTCGCCGCCGCAGACCGGGCACTGCGGATCGACCCGCCGGCGGTAGCCGCAGTGGTGGCAGATGAGCATCTGGTTGCCCTGATGATACGTCAGGCTGACGCTGCAGTTCGGGCACGAATAGGTCGCGCCGCACTCGGCGCAGGTGACGATCTTACTCGCGCCGCGCCGGTTGAGAAACAAAATGCTCTGCTCGCCGCGGCGGAGATTCTCCTCCAGCTCGCCATAGAGCACGGAGCTGATGGAGCCGGAGTTGCCGTTGCGCAGTTCCTGCTTCATATCGGCGATGATGACGTCCGGCAGCTTACGGGCATTGAACCGATCCGGCAGCGTGAAGTAATGATAGCGCCCGGTCTCGGCGTAATAGCGGCTGACAACGTCCGGCGTTGCCGAGCCGAGCAGCAGCAGCGCACGGTGCTGGGCGCAGCGGAACTTGGCCACGTCGCGCGCGTGATAGCGCGGCGTGCTCTCGGACTTATACCTTTGCCCAGAAGTTCAACTCCCCAAGGTGCCAGCAGCACACACAGCCCCCATATCAGTATAGCAACCCAAAAAGATATTGCCATAACCTTACGCATTAATCGAAAATTACGTTCAGATGCCACTTTAGGATAGAGAACTTGATTAAGAATCATTATAGGAAAAGAACCTAAACGAACTATCTTATTAGCTAAGTCATAATATGCCACTTCCTGCATACCAATAAAATTACCAAGCAAAATAGCATTGCTTCGTTCTATTATCATATCAGCAATACGTGAATAAAAAATGGAAGTAGAGCGTTTGAAACGATACACCACATTGCGCATTTTTACCCCTATCAGCCTAACCTTATATTTCTCAAACATCACATACAATCCATAAGCAGTGCCAAACAAGCTACCAAGACTGAACAAAATAGGATAATACAGATAGTCGGCTTTCGAATGAATGAATACAACCATCAATATCACAAAAACAAGTTTACAAATCAACTGAAAATAGGTAACATACTTCAGTTCTTGTATTCCTTGAAAAAACCAACCCGGGAATAATACAGAAGCTATGCAATGTCCTGAAAAAAGGATATAAAGCATTTTCATCTTTACATCAAATAACATTAATGCTCCCACTAATAGCAACAGCAAAAACATACAAAATATAAAGCGAATGTAAAGCACCGATGATACAATCTCATTCAATCTGTGCTTGACATGTTGATATTGGGCTACATCTTTCACCGCAGAGATATCAAATCCCCACGCAGCCACCATTTCAATATATGTAATTACCGTAAACGAAAATACAATGTAGCCATATAATTCATCACCCAGTTTACTAATAATGTAAGGATAAGTAATTAATGGTAAAAACAAAGCTAATACATTAAGTATAGAAACAAAAAAATAGTTCTTTACCAAGATTTTATTTGATAATATTTTATCTATTATTATCCGTTTCAACTTTACCTATTTAAGATATTCAACATCCATTATTTATTAATAGAGCCCTCATTTCTTCCCTACTTTTAACACAATCAAATCCCCAATATTTGAAGGCAAGAAGTCGTTTATCCACTTGTGCTTGTGATGAATCTTTTTCAAAAGTTTCCCATAAATCACGCCATAAAGGATTCACTTCTTCCAAGGTTTGTACAGGATTAATTACAAGATGAGGTTTGCCGAGATATACGCAATATCCTGTATGAGTACCAATACTATTTGAACAAGTATAATCAGATAATAAGATAATCGTTTTCAGACGATTCAAGAAGTTTATATCCAACTGATGACCAGCAGTGGTCACTTTAAATCCAGCTTTATTATATAAATCACCAAAACCGTTTTTATTTTCATCTAAATAATACATATTCACAATTACAGTATCAAATCCAAGCTTCTCTTTAAGTTCTAGCAATTCATCAATCATACAATGTATTTCATATTCTAAGCCACCCTCACAGCATGTATGTGTAGGAAAGAAAAGAAGAGTTTTGCCTAATTCCTTTTTCAAGGAATTCATCTCTTCACTATTCAACATACATTCAGCATAATGTATGTAAGGGCCAATAGCAATCACGGGTTTATGTAAACTTCCAAGCCCCTTCACTCGTATGTTGCTGAAAGTCATGATACGTTTGGTCGTTTTACACCACGCGGCCATAGGCACATAATCATCTACATAAAGTCCATGTTCTATTGACCATCCAAACTTATTTACACCTGAGTATTGTTTCAAAGCATAAGCCTGACCATAAAAATTAGAATCCTTAATAGCCTCTATTGGATAATAAGGTATAGGTTTTACTAATTCCTTATAATCAAACATGCTCAATGCCTGACGACGGTTAATCTCTTTCCAAAACCGTTTCTTGTTTCTCAAGCGATAATAAGTGTTATAGAGTGACAATAAAAGGAATGATTCTTTAAGTATTTTTATTAAGAAAAGTTTTAACACATTACTCATTGCTATTCAAAAAATAATAAGTTTATTAAAAAATGCATCTTTCAATTTTCGTTTATTCCATGTTACAACAACTGCCCTTAACGTAACATAAAATAAAACTCCTATCATAATTAAGAATGGAGATGGGAAATAACTACCTCTTGAGGTCCATATTAAATGTGGAATAATAAACCAAGAAAAATACACATAAGTATATGACTTATTATAATTCCGTTCATACCATTTTATGATTCGCCCTATTAAATAGCTACCTATAATCAATGCCAACACACCTCCTAATTGATAAAGTTCAGCAATATACGAACTCCCATAGCCAACACCAGACAAATATAACTCCGGATTGACGGCATACATTAATTGATCATCCAAACTTAAGGTATGTTGTACCAGTTCCTCTGACTGTCCTTTCCTATAAAGAGGGTTAAAAAACCATAAGAAAGTAGTACATAAAGAAAACAGAATAGAATATCTTGTGGAATTAGCGAAATCGCTAGAATAATCTAAATAATTACCTAATAAGACATAAGTAGCACCTTGAGAATAAAATAAAGCAAAGAGCATCTGAGAAATGCTTAGATTAAAAGAAGCATCTTTGTCCCTCAAAAACAAGATTCCCTGAGCTACAAATGCCACAAAAAGAATGAAACAAGCTATATTTTTTACTGAAATCTTTTTAGTAGAATAAAAAGAATAATAAAACCAAATAAAATAAACGATAGGAGCTAATAATGTACTTCTACTCCCTTTCAAAAAAGATACTGAAGACACCAGAAAAAATAGTACACAGTAATATTTAAACTGTTTTCTTGACGGAACAAACATTAATAGCATTGGAAAAACTATATTAAAAAATCCCCAACTAGCTCTCGCAAAAAGAGGTGCAGGAGGCATTTCCATAAACATGATTAAATAACCATATTGTTTTATCAACATCAAGTCATGCATGCCCTTATAAAGTACTCCTGGTGCAGATAGCAGAATTAAATAATAGAGAATTTTTTGTAATTGTTTGTCCGTATAAACATAAGAACTGGCTTGCGATGTAAATTGCGTGTAATCCTTTGCTTTAAAATCTGATTTTGCATAACTCGATAAATATCCGATTATTACCGAAACAAAACTCACAGAAAGTATTAATAATACTTCAAGAACAGTGGTATCAGCAAAAGTATAAAAGACATACTTATCCGATTCAAACAAAATCGAACTATCAAAGATGGATAAAAATACTCTTGAACAAAGAAAAAGAATAAATCCATAAATAAAAATCATTATACAGCTAACGACCTTAACAAAACGAAGAAAGCTTACAAGTATATATACGATAAATAAAATTAGAGCATATTGCAAACAAGGAATAGACTCAATAACATATCGAGCAAAAAACACAAATAGTGCAAAGAATATTGACACAATCAATATTTGTAATTCTTTTTTCAACAAATACAATTTCAAATTTACCATTTCACTCTTTGTAACTCTATTAATAGCACTATGTGAGAAGCTTTCTCTTTAAATAGATACCTCTTACGTCTTAAATAATCAAAACATACCATATCTATTAATATTGAATTTTGCCAAGTCTATTTAATCGGAACATAAACTGAAAGATGTTTTGTAATACTTAAATATTTTAGTTACTAACTACCCTCGCCAGTCAATAATAGTGCTACAACTTGTACACATTCTTTCCTAATATATATATTTCCTGAACCTCTGCCATCATAAGGTTCTCTTCCTTCGACACCTTACTAAAATAATAACCATCCGTTAAGATTGCAGCTACAAAGTCTTTGATTTCATAGCGTAAACCTTCACCTACATATGGATAAAAATACTTCTTATTATAATTTTGGTCTTCATAACGGACTTCAAAACAATCAGTCTTCCACCATGGAGCCGGTACATACACATACCCCTTGGTTCCTGCAATAGTCAAAGAGCCCTCTGTTTTAACCCCCAACCCTACCTGAAATGAAGCAACAGCATGATCATAACGAAAAACAGCCTTAGTGAACATATCCACATCATTCTTCATCTTTGAATAAAAATTAATGTTTCGGAACTTTGTCCCCAAAAACTTAAAGATAGGCAGCAGAGGAAAACAAGCATTCTCGCTCATACTACCGCCAAAATGTTTACTGTCAAGCTTTGCTGAATTTTCGTCTGTAAGAGTGGTTACAGAAGCATTTACCTCAACGATCTCACCAATCACACCGGATTTGAGCAGAGAGAATAAGTGCCCGAAAGCAGGACAATAAGCAGTTTTGAGTGCAATCTGAAGCAATAAACCTTTTTTCTCTGCAATCGAGTAGAGTTCTTCTGCCTGCTTCTTACTAAATACAAATGGAGTTTCACAAAGAACAGGCTTTCCCGCGTTCAAAGCAGACTTTGCATATTCATAATGAGTATAGTGTGGAGATGCAATATAAACGGCATCGCAATTTTCATACAACTCTTCTAAATCACGAGCAACTATAGGAATCAAGAATTTTTCACAGAACGAAACACATTCTTCTTGATTAGGATTGTATGCAACAGAAACGGACGCACTATTCACATTTTTCGACTCTGGAACAAAACGTGAAGCAATACTGCCAGTACCAATAATGCCAATATTGACAATAGGATATTTCTGGCGAAGCAAAGTAGATGATATCCCTTGAGTACGAGGAAGATAAATCACTTTACAGAACTCGTTGAGATAGTCAAAATAGCCTTCCCAATCTGAACCGATTGCAAAAATATCCACTCCATATTTCTGTATATCATCAATCTTCTGCCCACGATATTCTTCTATCACAATCTGATCTGCAAGACCGGTGGATTTAACCGCTTCAATACGTTCCATCACGTTATTGCACGTGTTCATCTTGCCTCTCTCCAAGTCGAAACTATCTGTGGTAACACCCACAATGAGGTAATCACCTAAAGCTTTCGCACGTTTTAAGAGGTTATAATGCCCCTGATGAAACAAATCGTATGTTCCGTAAGTAATAACCTTCTTCATAACCTTAGATAAATCGCTTTTCTCTTAAATCAATAAATGCAGCAATCAGTTTGTCGTAATCCTCCTTCTGAAGATGACCAATATGACCTATACGAAAAATTGTATCCTTCATATTTCCACCATTAGGACATATCCACATTCCATACTCATCCTTCATCTTAAGGAAAATTTTAAAAGCAGATTGAGTTATGGGATGGAGCGGAGTGACAGCATTACTAAGGCTTTCACTGACAATTTCAAAAGGAAGATTATTCTCAACAAGCTTATCACGAAAATACTTAGCCAATTCTGCACAACGCGCAATCTCCACCTCCGCACCACCTGCAGATTCAATTTCTTTTAAACGGACATTAATTTGACGAAGGATACCAACAGCAGGAGTCCAAGGAGTCTGCCCTCTCTCCATATTTTTAAGAGCAAGCTTCAAATCAAGATACTGACAGCAACATTGGACCTTTTCTATACGTTTAATAGCCGAAGGAGCAAGAATCATAACTGCAATACCCGGAGCGCAAGCAAGAGCCTTCTGACTTCCAGTAATCATCACCCCTGCATCCATTGCCGCCATATCAAATGAATCGCAAAGGAAGGTAGAGATTGTATCAACAATCAAGAAACAATTATTACGTTTGCAAAAATCAGAAACAAGATTGATATCGTAATGTACCCCCGTAGAAGTTTCGTGCTTCTGCATAAGGAAAGTAGTGTAACCCTTGCTCTCATATTCAGCAAGATGTTCAGGCTTCAAAGCTCTACCATACTTAAGCTTAATTTCCGTAAAGGGAATTTTATGAAGGGTAAGCAATTCCACAAAACGCTCACCAAAGCTACCACCATTGATTACAAGAGCCTTATCCTGTGGCGTAAGGCAATTTATGATGGCAGCCTCCATACCACCAGAGCCAGAACATGTCATGAAAACAACCTTACTATCTTTAGTCGCATTAGCAAACTTCTTAACAAGACGCTCATTCTCAAGCATCATTTCTGAGAACTCTGCTGTTCTAAAATATGGCACCTGTTCGGCACCTATGGCCCGTACAGCATCAGAAGATTGCACCGGACCTACTGTAAAATTAATCATTTATATAGATTCCTTTAATTATCAGTAATAATCAACCAATCCAATCATCACTCCCCCTTCTTCCTAGCCTCCAGCCATTTCTCCACCCATTCCCCAGCCAATTTCCTGATTTCGTCATCATCCAGTTCCTCCAGTTCATCGATATAGTATCGCAGAAGAGTTTCGTATGTACTAAGTGGGGCGTTACACCCTTTTTTTTAAGTCTATGTACGTGGATGGAGAAATATGCAAATCCTTGCAAAGAGTTTCAATAGTGACTCCACTCTGTTTTCTCGTTCGCTCGATAAAAAAGCCCAATGAAGGGTGAATAAAATTTTTGCCCATTTAGATAAATTTTAAGTAATTAGATAGAATACTATGTTATATATTGTTATTATTTACTTTGTTCCTTTAAAATCTTTCTTACATGTGGGAAAGATTCAACGAAAGAGAATGAATACCTTTGAGCCAACCATTTAAACATATAATATGCCAAAATCTTTTAAAATGTCGCTTTTCATGCCACCCATCTCGCCGATGAAGGACGGAGCGACCGGGAAAACCGTGAAAAGCGCCACGCTTACCCCCCTGCGTACTTTAGAACTGAACGAAGTTTACCAACTCATCACAGCCAACAAACGGCTGATCACCCTAACACAAGCCATCCGCGAAGCTGCCCTACAAGGCGATGATAACAACTGCCGGATGCTGAAACAGCAAACCTTACCCTACGTCACCCCCTGCGGCGTATTCACCCGACGACGGAGCGACTGCCTAAAGCTACCCTCCGGACTGGTGGTGGTGGACGTAGACCATCTCGACTCGCCTGACGAAGCCGGACGCCTGAAGCAACTACTGTTCAAAGACCCTTACCTCGCACCGGTACTGGTGTTCATCAGCCCTACCGGACGAGGTGTAAAGGCTTTTGTACCCTGTCCTATCGGAAAAGACAGCACGGAGGCGGTGCGCTGGGCCATGAATTACGTCCACTGCATGTATGACACCGAAAATACACAACCCGGAAAAGGAGTGGACACTTCGGGGAAAGACCTCGTACGTGCCTGTTTCCTCTGCCATGACCCGAAGGCACTGCTCAGAGAAGTTGTGAATTTCGAATGATGAGTCATTGCAAATCACCGACTACAAATTACTAATTATAAATTACCAAATCCGATGGAACCACTATCTTCATTGCACCTTCTGGCCGAAGCAGTCAGAAATGCAGGAGCAGACATTGCTCCAACCTATCAAGAATATATACAACTGGCATTTGCTATTGCCACCGACTGCGGAGAAGCAGGACGGCATGATTTTTTAAGTCTGTGCAGCCTGTCGTCCAAGTACGACCAACGGGCAGCCGACAAGCTCTTCAGCAATGCCCTGAAGACCGGCCGTAACGACGTGCATCTAGGAACCGCCTTTCATCTGGCCGAGCTTTGCGGCGTGAAGATTCAGCATGAAGCCGCACCCGCCATTGGTACACTTGGTACACAAAGTTCACCCCTCTCTTCTACCTCACACACACGCGCACGCGAGGAAGAGTCCGCATCGGGCATTGAACCACTGTCTCCATTACCCACTTTCGACGAACACCTCCACTGGCCTTATCCCCTGAATCGCATCATGAGCTGCGGAACCTCCCTCGCCCAATACGATGTACTGCTACTGGGTGCCATCACCGTATTGGGTGCCAGTATGGGAAAACACGTCCGATGTTCCTACGGAGGAAAAATGATGTCCCCCTGCCTGCAAACCTTTGTAGTAGCCCTACCTGCATCCGGCAAAGGAGTGCTCTCCTTGGTACGCCTGCTTGCCGAGCCCATTCACGATGAAATACGTGGGCAGGTAGACGAAAGCATGGCATGTTACCGCCGCGAAAAAGCAAAATACGACACACTGGGCAAGGAACGTGGAAAAACGGAGACTCCCGTAATGCCTCTCAACAAGATGTTCCTCATCTCGGGCAACAACACCGGAACCGGCATCCTGCAAAACCTGATGGACTCCGACGGTACCGGACTGATATGCGAAAGCGAAGCCGACACCATCTCCACCGCCATCGGTTCGGAATACGGACACTGGAGCGACACCATGCGCAAAGCCTTCGACCACGACCGACTGTCCTACAACCGGCGCACCGACCACGAATACCGAGAGGTAAAGAAAACTTATCTTTCCGTACTTCTGTCAGGCACCCCCTCACAAGTGAAACCACTGATTCCCACTGCTGAGAACGGGCTCTTTTCTCGCCAGGTATTCTACTACATGCCTGCCATACATCATTGGCAAAACCAGTTCGACCGCAATGACAGCGATCTTGAAGATACCTTCAAGGCTCTGGGCATGGAATGGAAGGACAAACTGAAAACCATTGTCATGAACGGAATATTCACCCTTCACCTTACGGACGGACAGAAAGATGAATTCAACCGGCTCTTCTCCCGGCTTTTCGTACGCTCCGGACTAGCCAACGGAAACGAGATGTCAAGCAGCGTGGCACGTCTGGCCATCAACATCTGCCGCATCATGGAAGTGGTGGCCATGCTCCGCGCAATGGAACAAGGGGAAATCACCGCCTCGCCTTACGTGTCGCCCGACCCTCACACAGCCACAGACAATCTGAAAGACCACATTGTCAGCCGATGGAATCTCCTCATTGCTTCCGCTGACTTTCATGCCGTACTCTCACTGGCCGAAAGCCTTTACCGGCATACCACCCATATCCTCTCCTTCCTGCCCAACACCGAAGTGACAAGCCGCGGCAATGCCGACCGGGATGCGCTGGTAGACAGCATGGAAGAAGAATTCACACGGGCCTCTTTCCTGCAGAAAGCCGGAGAGATGGGCATCAAATCGGAAACCGCCTCCACCTGGCTCAAACGTATGCAGAAACACGGGCTGGTGGAAAATGTGGATGGCAAGGGAAACTACCGGAAACCCAAAGTCTGACATTCACTTCGCTTCACGCACGCGTATGTGTGTGAGACGAAAGGATGGATGAACCTCTGTACCAAGTGTACCAACCTGACCTTTACGCCATCCAACCTCAGGTTTAAGGCTCTCCCAGTGCAGCCACTATCAGCCGCACCTGGGCAGGCGTATAAGAGCGGGAACGGGAAGAACCACCCAAGGCGGAAAGTCCGTCACGCAAATCGGGACAAAGGTCTATCCAGTGTTTCAGTTTGCGGAAGGCAGCCTCCGGACAAAGATTGGGACAATAGATTTGGGCCAATTCGGTACGCCCGTATGTACGTATGACAAAAGAATCCATAGTTGACAGTTACGATTTATATTTCATCAAAAGTAACTATAAATCATGACATTATCAAACTTGCAAGCGTAAATAACCGACTAAAACAGACCCAAACAGACGAGAACCTGCAAAAACCGGCAAACGCCCATATCCACAGCCTTATCTTTGCATCGTTGAGTTCAACACAGCAAATGTTTTTATCCTTTAACTTCTAAATTTTAATTGTATGATTCGTTACAAAAAGTATCAAGTGACGGGCGAAGACAGCCCACTGAAAGGCCTCTGGTATGCACGCCCCGTAATCGAAGAAACCTTCGACATCGAAAAATTGGCCAAGCACATGTCCAATCACAACACCCCCTATTCGAGTGGTGTCATCAAGGGGGTACTGGCAGACATGGTTTCCTGCACCAAAGAATTGATTCTGGACGGCAAGAACGTGAAACTGGATGACCTTGCCATCTTCTCCGTAGGAATCGTCAGCAAGAAAGGGGCGCAATCCGCTGCCGACTTCTCGCTGGCCAACAACGTGAAGGGGCTGAAGCTCCGCGCCCGTGCCACTGGCGAACTGAGTAATGCCCAAATCAACCTGGATGGACAGCTGAAGGAATCTTCCCTGTACACCGTAGGCGGA
>OGZW01003492.1_pt1 | contig 11557 bp, 8 predicted proteins | sample 1577001 | NCBI WGS metagenome assembly OGZW01 (sample SAMEA3541519, study PRJEB24748) | human gut metagenome | biome: human gut; feature: human-associated habitat; material: faeces | place: China | collected 2012
CGGGATCACCTGTTTGAGGATGAAGAAAAAGAATAGATGATATAGAAAAAAGACATCTGCAGGGGTGAAAAATCACTTCGCCAGATGTCTTTTTTCGTGTTTTTCAAACATGCTCTAGAGAACGGTATATCCCTTGCTCTTTAAGCTTGCTTCTGTCTCGTATACATCCGGTACATGAAACACCATGATCGGGCAGCCGGACTCGCGGTTGAAAGAGAGATAGATATAGTCGATGTCGATATTTGTCTCAAGCAGTGTTTTCAGAAGGGAATTTAAGTTACCCGGCTGATCAACTACCTCGACACCGAGTACATCCGTCTGGCGTGTCATGTAACCGGCAGCCTGAAGCGCCTGCTCTGCTTTATCCGGATCGGAAACGACCATGCGGACAATGCCGTATTCTGCGCTGTCGTTGTTGACGGAACCTAAAATATTGACGTCGTTTTCAAACAGAATCTGTGTGATCTGCTGCATCGTGCCTTTTTTATTTTCTGCGAAAATAGAAAGTTGTTTTAACATAATGGGGGCCTCCTAAAATTGATCTCTGATTCCATTATACTGCCAAAATCAAACGCGTCAACGAATTTTGTAAAAGAAGACGAAAAAAAGGTAAAAAAGCGTATCGTTTACAGAAAATCAATAGAATAAAAGCATCAATATAAAAAAATAAAAAAAGAAATTAATGAGCGAAAAAAAGACAGAAAAGTCGGATAATAAGAGAAAATGCACAAAATACAAATAAAATATGAGAAAACGAGTGAAAAAACTTTTGCATAATGACGAAAAATGCGTTACAATATAAGCGCTATATGTGAATTTATTATTGGGAGGTATTAGAATTATGGCAACATTTTATGCATCAAAAACAGGAGAAGTATCTGCAAGAGAAAAAGAACATTCCGCGCTGGTACGTGAACTGGCCGGTGAGTGTATGACACTTCTTGAAAACGACGGAACCCTGCCGCTTGCAGGTGCAGGAAAAGTCGCAGTTTATGGTAACGGCGTCCGCCACACGGTAAAAGGGGGTACCGGTTCCGGAGACGTTAACACAAGAACGGTTGTTACGATCGAACAGGGCTTAAAAGAGGCCGGCTTTGAAATTCTGACTGGTAAATGGCTCGATGAATATGACAAAGTGCTTGCAGATGCGCAGGCTGCATATCAGGCAGAGCTGGCAAAAAAAGCAGAGGAGCTTCACGTTCCGATTTTTGCTGTTATGTTCTCGGAAGTATTTGCACAGCCTGACGTGCCGGTAATTACCGAAAAAGAGGACACCGATACCGCTATCTATGTTCTGTCAAGAAACTCCGGTGAAGGTGCAGACCGCTATAACAGAGCATGCGATTATCTGCTCGGCGAAAACGAGCTCGCTGACATTGCCTATCTGGCAGAGCATTATGAGAAAACAGTTTTAATTTTGAATATTGCGAACCTTGTAGACACCACAGAGTTAAAGAAAATCAAAGGACTGAATGCAATTCTTCTTGCAGGACAGGCCGGAAATGCAACCGGAAACATCGTTGCAGACGTTGTTCTCGGAAAGAGCATCCCATCCGGAAAGCTGACTGATACATGGGCTGCTTCTTATGAAGACTATCCGTCCTCAAAAAATTTCAGCCACAACAACGGTGACACCAACGATGAGTATTACAGCGACGGCATTTATGTCGGCTACCGTTATTTTGACACCTTCAACGTAACCCCGAACTACTGCTTCGGCTATGGCAAAGGTTATACTGATTTTGAGACGGAAGTAAGGGACGTGGAGGCAGATGCCAAGAACGTTACCGTTACCGCATCCGTAAAGAATATTGGTGATACATTCGCCGGAAAAGAAGTCGTACAGGTTTACTATTCCGCACCGGATGGCACGATTGAGAAACCGTATCAGGAGCTTGGCGGCTTCGGAAAATCCGATCTGCTCTCGCCGGGTGAGTCCCAGACGATTACCATTTCCTTCCCGACGAGATCTATGGCTTCCTACGATGAGAAAAAAGCAGCATGGGTACTCGAGGCAGGAACGTATTACATCCGTGTCGGCAACAGCTCCAGAACAACGAAAGTGGCAGCAGCCCTGAATCTCAAAGAGACCGTTGTTACGGTTCAGGGAAAGAATCTCTTCCCGGCAGATGACGCTCCACAGGAACTCTCCAAAGCAGGCGTAACACCGTACAGCTATGAAGGTGAGGCAGAAGAAAAAGCAGCTGCAAAACAGATCGATATCTGCAGCAAATGCATCAAGACGGAGACTGTTGTCTACAGTGAGACACCGGAAGCATTCCCGGCTTATGAGGGAGAGAAGCTGACCGCGGCAGATGTAAAGAGCGGAAAAGCGACGTTAAAAGATCTCGTATCGCAGCTGACCGTAGAGGAGATGGCTGCCGTTTGCAATGGTACGGCAGACGGCCTCGGACAGGAAGGCTTTATCGGATCTTCTTCCGATATGGCGCCTGGAGCAGCGGGAGATACAACTTCCATTCTTCTGGAGGACAGAGGTATTTACAATACGATTCTTGCAGACGGTCCGGCCGGTCTTCGTCTGATTCCGCACTTTGTCGTTGATGCAGACGGAAAGATGGTATCCTCCGGAAATCCTCTGGAAGATGCGTTTAACAAAAATGAAATCGAAGTTCCGGAAGGCGGCACGGAGTATTTCCAGTACTGCACCGCAATCCCGGTAGCAGCGCTTCTTGCGCAATCGTGGAACATGGATCTGATCCGGAAATGTGGTGATATCGTCGGAAAAGAGATGGAAGAATTCCACATTTCCGTATGGCTGGCGCCTGGCATGAATATTCACAGAAATCCGCTTTGCGGAAGAAATTTCGAGTACTACTCGGAAGATCCGCTGGTGGCAGGTATGTGTGCCGCAGCCGATACCAGAGGAATCCAGTCCCATGCCGGAATCGGAACCAGTATCAAGCACTTTGCAGCCAACAACCAGGAAGATAACCGTATGTATGTCAATGAGCACATCAGCGAACGTGCAATGCGTGAAATCTATCTGAAGGGCTTTGAAATCGCAGTCAAGACGGCACAGCCGATGACGATTATGTCTTCCTACAACCTGGTAAACGGTGTGCATACTGCCAACAGCCACGACCTTCTGACCGCAGCAGCAAGAGATGAGTGGGGCTTCGCAGGCTATGTCATGACCGACTGGGGAACCTCAGAGGACATGAGCGGATTGTTCGCTTACAAATATAACCTGAAATATGGACATTCCACTTCAAGAGAGTGTGTTCTTGCAGGAAACGATCTGCAGATGCCTGGCCAGCAAGGAAACCGTCAGGAAATTGTAGCATCTGTTGCAGACGGAACTCTGCCGCTTGGACAGCTTCAGACCTGTGCATACCGCATTCTGAATGTTGTTCTGCAGTCCCTCGCCTATGATGACTGCAAACCATACGGTGATCAGTTCGATCTCGAAGAGGCAGTTACCGTTACAAAAGCATAAAAAATCAAAAAAACATAGAAGCAGCCCCGCAGACCTTTACCATAAGGCTTTGCGGGGCTGCTTTTTGTACGGTCAAAGGAGCAAGGCTGTGACTGCAAGAGATAAGCGATTTCCGCAATCTGCAAGCCCAGCTTGGTGGCATAAAATGTAAAAAGCTCACGAAAGAACTGTAAAACTGGAGAAAAATACAGAATAAAATCGGTAAAAAAATAAAAAATAGTGAAAAATGCACAAAAAGATTGTCCATAGAGCAAATAGTGTGTTATAATGAATGCATCTATTAAAACAGGGGGATAGATTATGGCAAAAGAAATGATAGCAATGCTTCTTGCCGGAGGTCAGGGATCTCGCCTTTATGCGCTGACCGAGAAGCTTGCAAAACCGGCAGTTCCATTTGGCGGAAAATATAGAATCATCGATTTCCCACTTTCTAACTGCGTAAATTCCGGAATTGATACCGTAGGTATTCTGACACAGTATCAGCCAATGGTGTTAAATGAGTACATAGGAAACGGCCAGCCGTGGGATCTGGACCGCCTCCATGGAGGTGTTCACGTGCTGCCTCCTTATCAGAAAGCCTCAGGTTCTGACTGGTATAAAGGAACTGCAAATGCCATCTACCAGAATATTCCATTCATCGAGAGCTACGATCCGGAGTACGTCATCATCCTTTCCGGAGACCAGATCTGCAAACAGGACTACAGCGATTTCCTCCGCTTCCATAAGGAAAAGGGGGCAGAGTTCAGCGTTGCGGTTATGGAAGTACCGTGGGAGGAAGCATCCCGTTTCGGACTTATGGTGGCAGATGAAAATGACAAAATCACCGAGTTTCAGGAAAAACCAAAACAGCCGAAATCCAATCTGGCATCCATGGGTATCTACATTTTTAACTGGGATATCCTGAAAAAATATCTGATTGAGGACGAGGCAGACCCGAATTCTTCGAATGATTTCGGAAACAACATCATCCCGAATCTTTTAAAAGACGGACGCAATATGTACGCTTATCACTTCAGCGGATACTGGAAAGATGTAGGAACCATCTCCTCCTTGTGGGAGGCAAACATGGAAATCCTCGATCCGGAACACAGCGGAATCAACCTGTTTGACAATAACTGGAAGATTTACAGCCGAAACAGCGGAAAAACAGGCCATAAGATCACCGAAACCGCTGTTGTGGAAAACTGTATGATCACCGATGGCTGCCGTATTGCAGGTCATGTCAAACATTCGATTCTGTTCTCCGGCGTAAAAATCGCAGAGGGCGCAGAAGTAGAAGATGCCGTTATCATGGGAGGAACCGTGATCGAATCCGGAGCAGTCGTGAAACACTGTATTGTTGCGGAAAACGTTGTGATTGGCCAGAATGCCGTGGTAGGAGAAATGCCGCATGACGGTGAAAAAGGTGTTGCCACCATCGGATCCGGAATCCATATCGGTGAGCGTGCCAAAGTAGGACCAAATGCAATGGTAAATGCAAATGTAAAGGATGGTGAAGAAGAATGGTAAACGCAAATGCAGATGCACTGGGCATCATTTTCCCAAACAGCTATGATGAGCAGGTACCGGATCTGGTAAACGAGCGTCTGATGGCCTCCATTCCTTTTGCCAGCCGTTACCGCATGGTGGACTTTATTTTATCCAGCATGGTAAACTGCGGAATCGGAAATGTATCCATTATCGTCCGCAAAAATTACCATTCGCTGATGGATCATCTCGGCTCCGGACGTGAGTGGGATCTTGCCAGAAAAAAAGGCGGCTTAAACATTGTTCCGCCTTATTCCGAGAAGAAAATTCAGGTGTACTCCGGAAGAGTGGAAGCACTGGCAAATGTTCTCGATTTCCTGAAATGGCAGAAAGAAAAATACGTTGTTATGGCAGATACCAACATTGCCTGCAATTTTGATTTCAAAGAGATGCTGAATCAGCATATCGAAAGCGGCGCAGATGTTACTGCAGCTTATACCAAGCAGCCGATTCCGGAAGGCGTCAGAAGCTCTTACGAGAAAACCAATTATCTGCACTACACCTTCTCCATGGCAGGACAGAAGATCAGCAAGATCTTTGTAAACTCGGAGGAAAACGGAGTACAGAATGTATCGATGAATATCTACGTGATGGAGCGTCAGCTTCTGATCGACGAAATCAAAAAAGGCTTTGTCCTTGGAAATAAATTCTTTGAGCGTGATGTTCTGGCACCGCAAACGGAGAAACTGAACATTCAGGGATATGAGTTTACCGGTTATCAGGCAAGAATCGATGATATGAAGAGCTATTTCGATGAGAACATGAAGCTTTTAAAAGATGAAAATCTGGATAGCCTCTTCTTGGGAAACCCGATCTATACTAAAGTCCGCGATGACAATCCGACCCGTTATATCAACGGATCAAAAGCGAAAAACGTGATGGTAGCAGACGGCTGTGTGATCGAAGGCGAAATCGAAAACAGCATTTTGTTCCGTGGTGTCAAGGTAGCCAAGGGAGCAAAAGTAAAGAACTGCATTCTGATGCAGGATACTGTGATTGAAGCAGGCGCTGAGATTGAGTACGTTGTTTCTGATAAATACGTTACGGTATCTGAAGGAAAACAGCTCAAAGGAACCGATTCCTTCCCGGTATTTATTGCGAAGGATCAGGTGGTATAAAGAAAAGAATAGAATGAAATAGAAATACCGACTGCCAATGTAGAATATATCAATATTGATGGGCAGTCGGTATTTTTTGGAAAAATTCAGAGAAAAATAGTAGATTGAGTAATGCATCTGTGATATGGTAATAAAACAAAACAGTGATAGCCTAAGGAAGGGAAGATTCTTACCATAAAAATTCCCGGTTGTACAGCTTATGGTTACAGTACAGTCTGTTTTTAGGCTTTCAGCGTTGGCAGCTGATACTGTTTTTTCAGCTCTTTATATTCTGTCTCAAATTCTTCTTCTTTCTTTAATGCATGCAGATACTCATGTGTATCGAAGGATCCGCTGTGGATCTGGCTGACGCAGACGGCAATGTTGGAGCAGTGGTCGGAAATCCGTTCGAAGTCGGTCATCACATCGGAAAGGATAAAACCAAGCTCGATCGTGCATTTTCCACTCTGGAGCCGTTCGATGTGGTGGTTCTTCAGGCTGGAATTCAGGCTGTCAATCACCTGCTCGAGTGGTTCCACTTCATTTGCTTTTTTTACATCCTCATTGTTGAAAACGGAGAAGGTCAGGCTGACAATATCTTTGACTGCTTTTCCATAAACAGCAAGCTCTGCGGCTCCGTCAGCGGAGAACTGCAGGTTCTTGTCATGCATCTCTCTTGCAGCTTTCATGATGTTGACGGTGTGATCGGAAATTCGTTCGAAATCGCCGATGCAGTGCAGGATCATGGAAAGTGTCTGGCTGTCCTTTGGGGAAAGCTTTTCACTGGAAAGCTTCACCAGATATGTGCCGAGGGCATCTTCAAAATGATCCACCTTTTTCTCAAGAATATCTACATTTTCCGCATCCGCCTCGTTGTAGGAGGCCATCAGGTCAACAGAAGTAACAAGACCGGTTTCGGTCAGCTCTGCCATTTTTGCGGCTGCGACTTTACACTGCTGCAGAGCAAAAGCCGGGCTGTCGAGGAAACGGGTATCGAGCATCTGAACAGCTTCGTCTGCTTTTTCTTCCGGTCCGTCCGGAATGGTCAGTTTCGCAAGTTTGACCAGTCCGTCTGCAAACGGGAACAGGATTAGTGTTGCAAAAATATTGAAGCCGGAGTGAACGATTGCGATGCCGGCTGCATTTGCGGAGGTTTCCAGGAATGGAAAATGCACAAAGGCATTGATTCCATAGAAGAGAACCAGGAAAAGAACAGTACCGATGATGTTAAAATAAAGGTGAACCATTGCGGTACGGCGTGCATTGCGGCTTGTACCGATGGAGGAGAGCAGTGCGGTAATACATGTACCGATATTCTGTCCCATAATGATCGGAATGGCTACGGCGTAGCTGACGGAACCGGTTGCGCAGAGTGCCTGAAGAATACCGACAGAAGCAGAGGAACTCTGGATCACGGCGGTCAAAATGGTTCCGGCAAGAACACCTAGAACCGGCATGGAGAATTTTACGAGAAGTCCCGTGAATTCCGGTACATCTGCGAGCGGTGATACAGCGCTGCTCATGGTGTGCATACCAAACATCAGAATGGAAAAACCGGTTAACAGGGTACCGACATTTTTCTTTTTATCGCTCTTTGCCAGCATCAGCATAAAAACGCCGATGATTGCAAGAATGGGGGAAAAGGACGACGGGTTCAGCATTTTAATGAATACATTGTCGCCCTGAATGCCGGTAAGACTTAAGATCCAGGAAGTGATGGTGGTACCGATATTGGCGCCCATGATGATGCCGACTGCCTGGTTCAGCTTCATGATGCCGGAGTTTACGAATCCGACAACCATAACAGTAGTTGCAGAAGAGGACTGGATAACTGCGGTAACACCGGCACCTAAAAGAACTGCCATAATCCGCTTTGATGTCAGCTTTTCCAGCAGGTATTCCAGTTTACCGCCGGAAAGTTTGGTCAGGCCATCGCCCATGGCACTCATGCCGTATAAGAACATGGCAAGGCCACCGACAAAGGATAACACTCCAAAAATGTCCATAATTTCTCCCTTTACGTAATTTTCTTTTTCTTTTCGTGGTTTTAACAATAGATACACGTTTTGCAGGTCTTACTCGAGAAAAAACCTACATTTAGAAGATAACACATCTAAAAACAGTTTTGTGTTAAATGTATGTAAAGTTTGTAAAACGGTCAAAACAACTCAAAATCCGGTGCGGCACTGTTTTGTGCCGGTACCGGATCGTTTCTCGATTCCTTTGCATCCGAAAGAAGCTGCCACTCGCAGGATCTGCAGATGCGGGTAGTTTGGCTGAATATGATTTTCATAAGAAATCTTTTAACTTTTCCATGTTGTATTCTTCAAATTTTCGCAGCTTATCCATCAGATCCCGGATTTTGGGATCCGCGTCCTCATACTGGCGGTACTTCTGGATTGCCTCGACGATGCCCATGCTGCTTCCGGTAATCAGCATGCTGGCAATGTGTGAGACGGACGGATCCGTCATAGTCTGCAGGTTTATCATAAAATACGTGCGTGCTTTTTCCATTATGCCAAGGCCTTTTTCATCGTAGCCGTGTTCATTCAGCAGCTCCTTTGCCGCCTGATGAAATTCCTCATAGCCCTGAAACTGGGTTTTCAGATGTTCTTTTAAGTCTTTGTCCTCAACGACTCCAATGAGCTGCCGGATCGTGTCGACACCCATCTGGGAGTTCTGGTAAATAAAGTTTAAAAGCTCTGCATCTCCACTCATCGTGCATCTTCCTTTCTTACTTTCTTTGGTGGTTTCATGAAAAAGTATTGCCGGAAATCGGGGCAAATATACCTGATTTTAATTGTAATTTTACAGGGGAAAAAGTATAATAAAAGCATCGGAAAAAGAGTACGAAAAAGCGGGAAAAACCGCAGAAAAACGGAAAGGAGAAGAAAAAAATATGCAGTTATTTTATACCCCGCAGCATGCCCGTGTCGGCGATGTGATTCCTTATTATGAAGATGGGAAATTCCACCTTTTTTATCTGAAAAACTGGAATCCATATTTCGGCAGCGACAGGAAAGACGGCTGGCATCTGCTGACCACAAAAGATATGGTGCATTACGGGCCGGAGACGGCGATTGGGATTCTGGGAGGAACGGGATCTGTCATCAAGGCAGATGGGATTTACCATTTATATTACTGCGTCTTTGAACAGAATCCGCAGCGGCAGTACGTCTGCCACGCGACGAGCAGTGATCTGGACAGTTGGACGAAACACGAAGAAGAAACATTCGGACCGGACGAAACGATCTATCTGCCGACCGACTGGCGCGATCCATACGTGTTCTGGAATGAGGAAGAAAACTGCTGGTGGATGCTGCTGTGCGCGCAGAGCCAGGGAAAAACAGGCCGCCGCGGCTGTGTGGGCTTATGTAAATCTGCCGATCTTCACCACTGGGAGTGCTGTGAGCCGCTGTATGCACCACATGCGAGCATGTCGGCATACGAATGCCCGGATATGTTTTACGAAAACGGCTGGTGGTATCTGATCTTTTCGCAGTTCACAGACCGTTTCCAGACCATTTACCGCATGAGCCGTTCCTGCCATGGACCATGGAAACGCCCGAAAACAGATTCCTTTGACGGTCGTGCGTTCTACGCGGCAAAAAGCTGCGGGGATGGAAAACACCGGTATCTGTTCGGCTGGAATCCGACAAGGACACAGAACACCTGGAATTTCGACCCGGATCCGAACCACGAGGGATACGATTACAAAACATATGACTGGGGCGGTACGCTGATTCCGCATGAAATTTATGCACGGGAGGACGGCACACTGGCGGTAAGACCAAATCCGGCGCTGAAAGAGGTTCTGACCATTCAAAATGACGTAAAGTGGGCACCGATGAACGGCGCGTGGGAGATTGGTGAAACATCTGCCGTTGTTGATACGCCGTATGCTTATGCGTCTGCACTCAGTGAAAACGATGTTCCGCATCAGGGCTGTCTGGCATTTGATTTCACGTTTTCGGAAGGAACAGAGCGTTTTGCCGTGGCACTGCAGGTGGATGAGGAGTTTGCGAGAGGCTACTATTTCTACTTAGATCCGAAGCGGCAGCGTCTGGAGTACAAGAGCGCAATCCGTATGCATGAGCAGGGCGGATGGACGTTCCAGTACGATGTCGAGCTGGAGCGGCCGCTGGAACTGATTCCGGGGAAAACGTATTCCATGGAAATTTATATCGATGAGTCTGTGATGGAAGTCTATGTGGGCGGAACAACGGCTCTCAGTGTGCGCGCGTATGACTTGCACGACCGGAAGTTTGGTCTTGCTGTATCTGACGGAAAGGTGCGCTTTGAAAATATTCAATTGACAACGATGGGAGGGTGAGCGGATGAGTCTTTATTTTCGACCGGAAAAGGCAGTGCTGGGTGATGTGATCCCCTATTATGACAATGGTGTTTTTAAACCGTTTTATCTTCGCAATTACCGTGCGAACCGGGATGAACAGCATCAGGACAGCTGGGTGATGCTGAGCACGACAGATCATATTCATTATACGGAGCATGATACAAAAATTGTGGGCGGCACGGGTTCTGTGATCAAAGTGGATGGCCTGTATCACATGTTTTACTGTACCTTTCAGAAGCTGCCAGAGAAGAACTACATGAATCACGCCGTCAGCACCGATCTGGATGTGTGGACGGAAATCCCGGAGGACCGCTTCGCATCGGATGATGTGATCTATGAGCCGATCCACTGGAGGGATCCGTTTGTTTTCTGGAGTGAGGAGGAAAACTGCTGGTGGATGATTTTTGCGGCGCAGAAAAAAGGAAAAACGACGAGGAGAGGCTGTGTGGGTCTGTGCAAATCGAAGGATCTGCATCACTGGGACTACTGCGAGCCGTTCTATGCTCCGATGAATGCACAGTGTTCCTGCAATGCACGCAGCATTGCTTCCTCTACTTCCGGTGCAAGCACTTCTTTTTCTTCGCTTTCCTCTGCCAGCACAACCTGTGCTTTCAGCAATTCATCATTGTCTATAAAATAAGCCAGCTCGGCTTTTTCTTTCGCCTCAACGATTACCCGCACGACATGATTCTGCATTTTGACGATCTGTTTGATCTCTGCAATGACACCGATTGCATACACATCATCCTGTGTCGCATGCTCGGTCTGCATATCTTTCTGTGTTACCAGAAAAATGCAGTTGTCTCCGTTCATTGCCTCTTCCACTGCATGAATGGATTTCCGGGCACTGATATCAAAATGGGATACCACCCCCGGCAGCAATACAGAACCACGCAGGATCACGGCTGGTAATTCTTTCAAAATTTCACCCATGTTATTCCTCTCTCTATTTCCAGACTTTCCCAAAAGTCTTTGTTACATTCCAAGCATTTTCCTATCTCGCACATCTCTTTTCTTTTAATTATGTACTATAACGAAAATGCTACAAGGGGCGGCGCCATATATCTCGTGTTGACCACGTTAAATTATTCTGAATCTATTTTTCGCCTGTTTTTCACAAAA
>OGZW01003498.1_pt1 | contig 11547 bp, 8 predicted proteins | sample 1577001 | NCBI WGS metagenome assembly OGZW01 (sample SAMEA3541519, study PRJEB24748) | human gut metagenome | biome: human gut; feature: human-associated habitat; material: faeces | place: China | collected 2012
CACGCATGGGCTTCCAGATCCGGCACCTTTGCCGTATAGGTTCCATCCCCATTGTCCACAAAATCGGACGCTGGCACACGATATCCCGATACATATCGCGCAGGTACCCCCATAGCACGAAATAGCACTGCTCCGGCAGTAGCATAATGTTCACAATATCCTTTCCTCTGTACGAAAAGAAAATTTTCCACATAGTCCGTTCCGATTTCTTTCATCTTTAACTGCTGGCTGTACTCTGTAATCTGTCCAAGATAACTTCGCAGATCATCAATAACAGCACTGGCTGTTGAAGTATAAAACGATTCATCTGTACTGCTTGTCAAAGTAACATAATTGTATTTCAGAATTTTCTTTGCAAGCGCCTTTGTTTTAGAAAGTCCCATCTGAGGAAGCTGCAGATCCTCATTCATAATATACTGATAATATCTTCCAAGATTCCGGTCTGAAACCTGTATATAATTGCTTGATCCTCCGATCAGCGGGTTATCAGCATCCCCCGTAGTTACTTTTCTTACTTTGTAAGATCCGTCTTCCATATTATAAAAAAGCATATCTCCACTGTTGAGTGTACCATCCGGGCTGTCCTCGTCACCCTGTTCATAATATGGGACATATCCTTTCTGGAGCAGGTCCGCATTTCCCATCATATATGAGGTTTCCCTGTCTGTCTTCTGCGTTGTGATCTCATAGCTTTTAACATCATCACTTCGACGGAATCCCCTGTCGTGATCCAGCATCAGAGTTCCCATAGATTTATTGCTTAGTTTCGAGTAATACGGAAAATAAGCAAAGGTCGTATTATTGTCCTTTGCATATTCTATTTTCATTGTAGCTGCATTTTTCTTTCCCAGCTTCTCGGAATTTTCTAACACATCATCAAGGGATTTGTCACTCTTATTAACAACGGAATACACCTGATACTCCGTATAATCCTGTGTAAAAAGCTGATAACATTTCTCCGAATCAAAATAACTGTCGAGCTTATCCTTCCTTGGATTACTCCATTTACCGTTTTCGTATTTGGTACCGATAAAGCCCCGCAGATAAATATCTTCCTCCGGTTTCTCGTCCATCGTAATGGTCAGTACCGTTTTCCCTGTGTAATTCGGAGAAGAATTGGTCATAATTCCCGGCTGCTCAACCCCCAGCAGATCCTGCAGCTTCTGTACCAGCTTTACGCCAAAATCCGTAATTTCGCTTTCTGCCCTATGCTGCACTTTTAAAAGCTTTTCCTCTCCCTGTAACGCTTTATCCTTCGTGGCTATGGAAACTCTGGCTCCCACGCCGAAAATGGCCAGTATGCACATAAGCATCGCCGGATAAAACAGCCAGTGACGCACCCCGGCCACACTGATCTGACGAAAATGTCTGGAGCCGCCCTTATGATGCCCGTCTACGCACATCTGCACCCCCAAAATACCTGCCATTAACAGGATCATCGCCGGAATCGTTGGTGTCTTTCCCAAAAGCAGCCCCGCTGCCACCAGCAGTGCCGGTGGCAGTGTTCCCAGAAACATTCCGTGACGGTGCACAAAGGCTCTGGACATCAGAACTCCCGACAACAGCTCCAGATCCAGCAAAAGCCATGTTCCACTGGCTCCGTGACGAGATGCTTCATAGGGATTAAATGCTCCCTTCATCTGATAGTAATACACACTCTGCCGATATGCCACCGCATCCCGCAATGTCACGAAATCCTTCTGCAAATGTCCCATATATCGGATAGACAAAATCCCCCATACAAGCAATGTAAGCATCAAAAGAAAAGCGGCTGCCGGATATTTGATCACCGGTATTTTGAAACGATATTTCACGCGGTATTCTATCCGGCGAAATGGTGCTGCCGCCAGAAAGGAAAACCACAGTGATGCCACAGCCAGTGCCACCGCAAATTTATATAAACTTCCTGCTTTCAGGAATGCAGAATACACACAGAGATGCATTCCAAAAAGCAGCATGAAAAGACAGATCCCCTGCATAATAAACGGTTTTCTTTTCATGTTTATCCTCCATTTCTTTCTCAACTCGCAAACTTTGGGCCGCAGGCACAAAGTTGCCGTGCGAAAAATTTATTTTTCGCACTATCCTCCATTTCTTTCTCAGCCCGCAAACTTTGGGCCGCAGGCACAAATTTGCCGTATGAAAAAATTTAGATATATGGTTTTTTCATACTATACCACAAGCTCCTTTGCTCCCAGCTGGCGTTCAATATCCGAAACATCACCGCTGTAACGTGCTTCTACCTCACCGTTTTTCTTTAGTGTCAGTTCCGTGGTCAGCTCCAGACAGGTGACCCCCGGTGTTTCATGATACTTCTGCCGATACAGCTCCTGCAGATCTTTTTTGTCGTGATATACCGAAAGCTGTCCCAGTTGAAACAGCATCTCAAATATATTTTCCTCATTTTCAATACGATATCTGCAAACGTCACCTGTCCGGCTGTCAAACCATATCACATGATGACGGCATCCTTCTACAACCATAGAATGGCTGACCGACGCCAGAACCTGCAGATAACTGTCTCTTTGTGTTTCGTCTTTTCTACGATGTACGGCCGCCGGCTGATAGAGATCCAGATAGAAGTCCACAGGGCATCCCAATGGCATGGATTGCTCCCTCACCATCATTTCCTCTGTCTTGGCCGACAGCTTCCAGTGAATACTCCTCAGCTTGTCCCCCGGCTGATAATCCCGGATCTGGAACACCTCGGATGGATCATCTCCTCCCCGTTCTTTGGAATGTTCCTCACTTTCCCCGGCAAAATCACGGCTCTGGCGGCTCACCATCACCGGTACCTCGCTGATCCTTGGCAGGACCAGCAGCGTCTCCGGTTCCAATGCTTTCCAGTATTTTGCAGACAACGGAAGCGCCACAAGTCCCAGAAAATCATAGCACCAGACCCTGCTAATCTCCATCCGGATACTGCCTACACATCTGCTCTGATACTCTGCCTTGATCTTCGCTGTCTTTTTGCTGCCTGCCAATGCTGTATAAAACCAGGTCTTCTCATCCTTCTGTCCCATAGGTATCTTTCCCTTTACCTGCACAGCCACCCTGCCGCCAATCGGGAATCCCCCGGTAGTCACATGCAGCATTACCGGCGTTTTCTGTCCCTGCTCCACCACCGGGATCGGCAGTTCCATACGAATACTCGTATGACGCACCGCCGGAATCAATGTCAGCAGCAAAAAAACAGGAAGTGCAAGTTCGACATAAAACAGCATTAAAAAACTGGTACTTCCGTAAAGCACAGCCGTATATATCGTTGCTGCGATCACGATCAAATAGGTAATTAATCTTTTCACGTTAATAACCAGACCTTTCCCACTCGCCACTATTTTCTTACTTTTGGCTTCCGAACACTTTCCATAATCTGCCCCAATACCGTATCTGTAGTAACATGACCTACACGCGCCTTGGAATTTAATACCAGACGATGACCTGCTACCGCCGGAAATACCTCTGTCACATCATTTGGCACAACAAAATCACGGCCGGATAAAAATGCGGCCGCCTTTGCCATCTTTGCCAATGCGATAGTTCCACGGGGACTCATCCCCAGCTCCACAAGAGAATTCTCTCTTGTCGCTCTTGCCAGATCAACAATATACGCATAAATCTCATCGTGAAGAAAAACATTCTCCACCTCTGCCTGTATCATAGTCAGCTCCTGTGCCGGAATCACTCCATGCACATCACTCAGCTGCATTCCATTACTTCTGCCTTTGGCAATGGCAATCTCATTCTCTGCATCCGGATATCCCATGGTCATACAGATCATAAAACGATCCAGCTGGGACTCCGGCAAAAGCTGTGTTCCAACACTTCCCACCGGATTCTCTGTGGCAATTACCACGAAAGGCTCCGGCACGCGCCTTGTTACACCATCCACTGTGACATTCCCCTCTTCCATAACCTCCAGCAATGCCGACTGTGTCTTTGGGGAAGTACGGTTGATCTCATCTGCCAGAAACAGATTGCACATGATCGCTCCCGGCTGATAAACAAAGGCTCCCTGCGCCTTATCGTACATAGAAAATCCCAAAATATCAGCCGGCAGTACATCCGGTGTAAACTGCATACGATGGCTGTCCATCTCCATAGCACCTGCAAATGCCATAGCAAGTGTCGTTTTTCCTACACCGGGAATATCATCGATCAGAATATGTCCCCCTGCCAGAATTGCAGACATGGCAAGCTTGACACATTCATCCTTACCGATCACTACCTTTTTTACCTCATTCATTACTGCATATGCTTCCTGAAAATATCTCTCGTCCATTAATTTAACACCAACCCTTTCTCCGTTTATCGAACTCCAGCCCCCGTATCTATAATCCCGAACATTACACCCTGTCCGAAAAGCTCCAGACGCGGCTGTCTGCGAGCCCTGGCAATCCCTGTTTCCTCCAGCATCTGCGCAGAGCTTAAAAGACCAAAACATCTGGGAATCTCCAATTCTGCATTCCGACGGTTGCTGTCCACCTGCGCTCCCTCAAGATATACAATCGCGAACCGGGAGCTTACCAGCTGATAGCACTCTGTTTCATACTGTTCCGGCACCAGCTCCGGCCGGTTGCCGTACTCCACAATATAGTCCTCATACTCTTCAGAATAAATTTTGTCCTGACAATCCAACACATTCCCTCCCGGATTAAACTGATGCCACGGATTGCTCCATTGCCATGCAATTTCCGCAATCCTGCAAACACCTGTGATCCCGCATATTTGCAGGCAAATCTGCTTCCTGCCGGTGTTTCACCCTTACATCATTATCTTATGCAAAAGCCTCATATCCCGTGACGGAATATAATGTCTTAATCCGGACGCTGCGTCAGTAACGTCGCTTCGCCGCTCTCTCTCATCTCGATCTTCGGCGATCCATGATGCTCAATATAATCCTTTGTGATAGTCACCCTGCCAATAAGATCATCCTTCGGGATCTCATACATAATATCCAGCATAAACTCCTCTATGATCGCCCGAAGTGCTCTGGCACCTGTCTTTTTCTCTGCCGCCTTTTTTGCAATGGCCGCTACTGCCTCCTGATCAAACTGCAGATCTACCTCATCCAGCAGAAGAAGCTTCTGATACTGCTTAAGGATTGCATTTTTCGGCTCTGTCATAACTCTTGCCAGCATCTCCTCTGTCATTGCCTGCAGCGAAAAGATCACCGGCAGACGTCCCAGAAACTCAGGAATCATACCAAATTCTCTCAGATCCTCTACCGTCACCTTAGACAAAATATTTTCATCCTTGTCATAAGTATCCGACAGCTCTGCCTGAAAACCGATGGACGCCTGACTTGTCAGACGTTTTTTAATAATCTTGTCAAGCTCCGGAAATGCTCCACCACAGATAAACAGAATATTTCGGGTATCTATCGTGGTCATCGGTACCATGGCATTTTTGTTGGTGGCCCCCACCGGCACCTCCACCTCGCTGCCCTCCAGAAGCTTCAACATCCCTTGTTGTACCGACTCACCGCTGACATCACGGCTGTTGGTATTACGCTTTTTCGCAATTTTATCAATCTCATCAATAAAGATAATACCCTGCTGTGCCTTCTCCACATCATTATCCGCTGCTGCCAGAAGCTTTGATAAGACGCTCTCCACATCATCACCAATATAACCTGCTTCTGTGAGACTGGTAGCATCTGTGATCGCCAGAGGTACCTGCAGGATCCTTGCCAGTGTCTTAACCAGATAGGTCTTACCACAACCGGTAGGTCCCACCATCAGAATATTGGATTTCTCAATTTCAATCTCATCCATGGTATCTGTCAGAACGCGCTTATAGTGATTATAAACTGCTACAGACATTACCTTTTTGGCATAATCCTGTCCGATCACATACTCGTCCAGATGCTTTTTAATAATATGCGGAGCCGGAAGATGGCGGATATCTATGATGCCTTTCGTATCTCCGTTTTCTCCCTCCCCCTTCTCTGCCTTCGGTTCTTCCTTCTTTTTCTTTTTTAACTTCTGATTCTGGGGAATGTCCTCAAATCCGTTTGGCCCACCGGTAAACATATCCATATATGGCGGCATGCCTCCCATCATCCCCGGAAATCCATTCATATTCCCCATGGAATCAAATGTTTTCTGCATACAATCTGCGCAGATGCAGATATTATTCGGAATATGGATCATCTTGCCGGCTTTGCTCTCCGGCCGCCTGCAAAGATAGCAGACCTGCTCATATTCGGAATTGTCATTCTGGTTGTTATTATCTTCTGCCATAAAATCCTATACCTTTCTGTTATTTATCAAAATCATAAAAACTTCTTCCAAAGCTTTCCCTCGTTTTCTTACGATTCTTTTTCATTTTTCTTGCGCTGATGCTGCTGCCACTGTCGGACATCTTTGCTCCGGTTGTGCGGCGGCTGCTGGTATAATCTGCCCCACGGCGTCTGCGTCCCTTCCGCTTGCTTGCCGAGAAGGAACGGCGGCTGTTTAAGGACATACCTCCTGAGGACCGGCGGCCTCTCGTACGGCTTCTGCGCTTACGCCGGGAATTCATCCGGTAATTGAGTACCAGCAGAACGATCAGAAGGAGCACTAATGCTGCCACGATCACCAGAATAACTCTGTCCCGGAAAAAGGACACCATATTATAAAAACTGTACTTAATTCCGGACAGCTTCTGCAGGATCACCGCATGCTTTTTATTGTTGGTCTTAATCTGCCTGATCTCGGAATCCACGATCCGGCGGGATGCTTCATCCAGATGTGATGCCGACTTGGTGCTGTCATAAATGATATCCGTGGAACCCACCATACGTCCATCGTATGTGTATTTTACAGTTCCGATCACATTCTCGCCATCCTGCAGCTTCACCGAATTGTCATACTGGATCTGCTGCTTTGCCTTCCTGAGTGCCACTCCCTTCGGAAGGATTACTGCGGACTCTGCAGACAGACGGAGCGGGGACTGATCCGCATTAAAATAACTGTCGAAAGTATTGAACAGGTTTTCATTGACGTCACTGTTCTCACCATTGACCGCATGCTTGGAAAACTTCTCAAATGCGTAATCCAGAATCCTTGTAGTATCTGTATACTCATTTGGCTCCCCCTGCTTCGAGCTGTTACCCTTCATGATAACAGACACCAGCTGCATGCCATCCTTTTCCGCAAAGGTCACAAGCGTAGAATGTGCCATGGAAGTGTAGCCCGTCTTGCCACCGATCACATAGTCCTTCTCATAACGGCTGCTCGTTTCATAACCATTGATCATCTGATGATGGTTCAGAAGCTGGCCTCCGAGGATCTCGCTGGCTTTTCTCTTATTCGTTGATTTCACCTGATATGTTCTGGTTCCACAGATTTTCTGGAAAGAAGGATTCTTCCAGGCCTCTCTGGCGATACATGCCATATCATAGGCAGACGTATAATGGTCGTCATTGTGAAGTCCGTTGGGATTCATAAAATGGGTATCCTTAAGTCCAAGCTGTGCCACGCGCTGATTCATCATCTCCACAAACTTGTCCACACTTCCCGCCACATGATCGGCTGCTACCAGACACATTTCATTGGCAGACTGGAGCATGATGCCATAAAGCACCTGCTCGATCGTGAACTTCTCCCCCGGCACACAGTACATAGAGGAGCTGCCGGTCTCAATGCCGTGGGCTTCCGCCTCTGTAAAAGTGACCACATCACTCGGTGAGCTGTTTTCCAGGGTAAGAAGTGATGTCATAATCTTTGTGATACTGGCCGGATAGTGCTTTTTATGAATATTTTTTGAATAAAGCACCGTTCCCGTAGAAAGCTCCATAACGATAGCAGACGCACTGCTGAGACTTCCTTTGTCCGGTCCCTTAGGCCATTTTGCTGCCGCCTGTGCTGTAGAACTGCAGATACTTCCCACCATGATAATTCCCGCCATCAAAGCGGCAAATATTCTCTTCCTTTTCATCATAAACCTCATTTCTGAATTTTATATAATTTTCATCTCTGTGCCAGATGCACAGCCTTCCAATGATCTGTTTCACCGCGTACTGTCATATAAGCACACTTGAATATAAGTATAATATTATTTGCATGAAAACGCAACTTATGTTATACTTGTCGTCGATATAGATTGTTTCCTTAGTTAAATGGATATAACGGCCCCCTCCTAAGGGGCAGTTGAGGGTTCGATTCCCCCAGGAAACGCTGAAAAGAGTGCGGGCGAGATTTCACCTGCACTCTTCTTTCATTATTCCGTTATTTCCATTTCTTCCCACTTTCATTTAAAAATTAAAGATAGTATTTTATTGTCCCTGTGATTCTCCCGCCTGTTTTATCCCCAGCAGCTCCATTAACCCCTGTCCTGCTGCCGCCCCCGGCACGGCCTGAAAAACATTGATAAACCGGCTGTCACTGCTCCGGTTGCGAAATGCCGGATAGAGAAATCCACATTCCGGCTCTCCCGGCTCGTAATCCTCCTCCAGAGAACAAACAATCCCCACCAGAAAATCGTAAATCTCCTCGGACTCCCACTGGCTGGCACCATCCGTGCCCTTCCGCGGAATGTCATACCCACCGTAAAACACATACACGGCGCACCCGCCGCTTTTATGGAAATATTTTCCTGCTTCCTCGTAAAACATTTCCAACAGGGCATCATTTTTCAGCTCACTCTGATTTAATGACAGGAGCAGCTTACGCATGCTGTCATCCGTCATATCCTGTCTGCGGTACGGATACTCCTTTAGCTGTACATTCGTTTCCGCAAAGGGCACCGCCTTGGCAAGTTTTATATTTTTGTCCCGTTCGGACGATGTCAGATTCAAAAAATGCTGGTTAAAGGTACCGTCAATATACCCCTCTTCATCCAGATAAGCCCCTGCAATACGGGCAAAGCAGTTTCTTTTGACCGTCATACGTCTTGTCAGCTCCAGCATATCCTCCCGGTTTATCATACCCATGGTTTATAAATCCTCCGTTTCTTTATAAGCTCCCCGATCCATCGTCATTTTCATCCCCATAAATTGTCGGTACCTACAAAAACATCATAAATTCTTTTGTATTGAAAACCCTTTTTATTTACGGTATCATCAGGAATCACAATTTTTAATTCCACCAATTGATTGATGATATTAGACACACTGTTATATGATACTCCTGACATTTCCTGTACTTCCTTTTTCGTAAAAACAATCTGCTTCATGATCACCGGCATGATCCGATATACTGCAGTCCCCTTTATCACCTCAATAGACTGCATATCTTCTTTATAAATATTTTTGATCCGCTCCAGCTTATAAATGTAAGCATTACATTGCTCTATGACACATTGCAGAAAAAACTTAATATATCCCGCTGTATTTCCTCTTCTACATTCCATCAAGTATCTCTGATAAGACGGTTTGTATAATTCTAAAATTTCTGACATATACAAAATAGGAGTTCCCGACTCAAATAATGCCATCTGAACCGGGATCAATGCTCTTCCCAAACGTCCATTGCCGTCTTTATATGCATGAATCGTCTCAAACTGCATATGTGACAATGCAATGTTGATCAGCAACGGGTCAATAAATTCATCATTCATATATTGATATAAGTTCACTAATAACCCATAAACTTCCTCGGGTGCAGGCGGGACAAACGCTGCATTTTCCATGCTGCAGCCTCTGGGTCCGATCCAGTTTTGTGTGGTTCTAATCTGTCCCGGAGTTTTCATAGACCCACGTACGCTGTCCAAAATCAGCTTGTGCATGTTATTTACAAGCTCATAATCAATCTGTCCTGCAGACTTTAAATAAGTAACTGCATATTCCATTGTCGTCTTCAGATTCTGAATTTCCCGGTTCTCATCTGTTTTCTCCATATATTTTAAATAAAACATTTCATCCTGAGAAATCTGGGTTCCCTCAATCTGTGCAACGCAGGCCTGTCCTGGGCGGTGTATCTGCTCGTGAACGGTTTTGCCGGGGACTTTGCCGCCAACATGGTCTCCGCCATGTTTTGCAGCCTTGTCGCGGCGCTGATGGCGCGGCGGCTGCGCGTGCCGACGGTCGTGCTGCAAATGCCGGCGACCGTCCCGATGGTACCCGGCGGCAGCCTGTACTACACCATCTACTACGTCTTTGCGGGCAATATGCCGACCGCAAAGAGCTACTTTTTCTTCACCGCACGCGCCGTTTTCGGCATGGCGATCGGATTTGCGGTCGTGAGCGTGCTGTTCAAGACGATCGACGCAAGGAAAACCGCGCGCTGACACGGGATTTTCAATAAAAAAACAGGGAAACCGAGGCAACTATCCCGGTTTCCCTGCTTTTTGCTTTGTGTTAGAGGTTGTGCTGGAGCTTTGCCGCCTTGAGCGTATTCTTCATCAGCATGGTGATGGTCATCGGGCCTGCACCGCCCGGGACCGGGGTCATATAGGACGCCTTATCCATTACCTCGGGAGCCACGTCGCCGCAGACCTTGCCCTCGGCGTTGCGGTTGATGCCGACATCGATGACGACCGCACCCTCCTTGACCATATCCGGGGTGATGAAGCCGGCCTTGCCGACGGCCGCGACCAGAATATCCGCGCGGCGGCAGACCTCAGCGAGATCCTGCGTGCGGCTGTGGCAGATGGTCACGGTGCCGTGGCGGTGCAGCAGAAGCATGCTCATCGGCTTGCCGACGATGTTCGAGCGGCCGACTACCACGCATTCCTTGCCCTTGGGGTCGATTTTGTACTCGTCGAGCAGTTCCATCACGCCCGCCGGGGTGCAGGGCACGAAGTCGAAGTTGCCGACCATGATTTTGCCGACGTTTACCGGGTGGAACGCATCGACGTCCTTCTTCGGGTCGATGGCGTCGATGACCGCCTGCTCGGAAATGTGCTTCGGCACCGGCATCTGGCACAGAATGCCCGAAATCTGCGGGCTTTCGTTCAGCTGCGCAATCAGGCCGAGCAGCTCTTCCTGCGTCGTTTCTTCGGGAAGCGCGTATTTTTCGCTGTAAAAGCCGCACTGCTCGCACGCGCGCTCCTTGTTGCGGACGTAAATCTCGCTTGCGGGGTCGTTGCCGACGATAATGACCGCGAGTCCCGGCGTGACGCCCTTCTTTTTCAGCTCCTCGGTCTCCGCGAGAATGCTGCCGCGCACCTTCGCGGACAGCGCCTTGCCGTCCATTCTTACTGCACTCATATTGCAACTCTCCTTATGTGAAAATGTTTATTTTTCGCCAGTTTCCTCAGTTTTCGGAACTTCCGGAACGTAAAACGCCTTCGAAACCGCAATGCGGCGGTACTGGCGCACGAGAATCGCAATCGCCGCGAGGCAGCTGATGACTGCGAGCAGCTGGGACACGCGGACCGGCCCGATGTACAGGCTGTCCGTGCGCAGACCCTCGATCCAGGCGCGGCCCGCGCCGTACCACGCGACGTACAGAAGCGCCATTTCACCCTTGAATTTGCGCTTTTTCGAGTAGAAATGCAGCAGGATGAAGCCGATGAGGTTCCAGAGGGATTCGTAGAAGAACGTCGGGTGAACCATCGAGCCGCCGTACATGGCAGGATGTGCTGGAAGGCTGCACGGCTCTGCTGGAAGAACTGCGCTGA
>OGZW01003501.1_pt1 | contig 11540 bp, 10 predicted proteins | sample 1577001 | NCBI WGS metagenome assembly OGZW01 (sample SAMEA3541519, study PRJEB24748) | human gut metagenome | biome: human gut; feature: human-associated habitat; material: faeces | place: China | collected 2012
CGAACTTATCTTTATCCGGAACAAGTTCTAGCAAAGCAGACATCAACATGTCGCCTGCTGCACCCATTCCACAATCTAAATACAAAATCCTCATATTAGTTCCTCTTTTATATGTGTTTTTTCTCGAGTTATCCGTAATTTCTTCCGAAAGAGCAGGTTTTCTCCCACCCTACTACTTCGCTCTCATATGATTTATCATGCTTGCCTGATATGCTGCTCCGAAGCCATTATCTATGTTGACTACGCTTACTCCGCTGGCACAGGAGTTTAACATTGATAAAAGGGCTGATAAGCCTCCAAAGTTTGCACCGTAGCCTACACTTGTTGGCACTGCAATTACAGGGCAGTCTGCCATTCCGCCTATGACACTGGCAAGTGCGCCTTCCATTCCTGCAATTGCGATTATTACGGAGGCACTCATTATTTCGTCAACGTGGCTTATCAATCTGTGAAGTCCGGCAACACCCACATCATAAAGTCTTGTAACCTGATTGCCCAAAACCTCTGCCGTCAACGCTGCTTCTTCTGCAACATACATATCACTTGTTCCTGCCGTTGCAACAACTATTGTTCCAATACCGTCTTTCTTAGGCATTGGTCCAACTATTCCAACCTTAGATATTTCATCATATCTCAAATCTATTTCTTCACTGACAAACTTAGCGGCTTCACTGCTCATTCTTGTTATAAGTACAGTTTCCTCACCACTTTTTTGTAGATACTTTACAATTTCTTTTATTTGTTCCTTGGTTTTTCCTGCGCCATAAAGAACTTCAGGCACACCCTGTCTGATGCCTCTGTGGGTATCAATCTTTGCAAACCCCATATCCTTAAAAGGCTCTTCTTTAATGGCAAGCAAAGCTTCTTCCTTAGTAACTTTCCCCGTTGCAACATCATCCAAAATATTCATCAACTCTGATTGTTTCATAATGTCGCCTTTCTTATAATCATATTTCTTTGTCTCATTTTATGTTATTCCTATCTGGTTCTCAAATCAAGCAATACCTCATCAAATATTTTTGACAATTCTTCCAATACAACTTCTCGCTTTTCCATAAGTGCCTGTAACTGGCTTTCAGGCATTTGGATTTTGGCTTTGTTGTCCATCCATCTTACTCTGAAATCAGAAAAGCCTAAGTCAAGCAAAAATTTTTCTGCTGTTTCTACCTGTTTGATTTTTTCTTCATCTATTTCAGTACCTGTTGGTATTCTTGTTGCAAGACAAGCGTATGACGGTTTGTTGTACACGAACAAACCTGCTTCCTTTGACTGCTTTCTTATTTCAGATTTCACGTAGCCACACATTCTAAGTGGGGACAAAACCTTCATCTCCTGCAAAGCCTTCATTCCCGGTCTGTCATCTGCATCATCTGAAGCGTTGGTTCCATCAAGAATTACTGTCATTCCGTCATTCTTTGCTGCTTCAAGAATTGTTCCAAAAACACCCTGCTTACAATAATAACATCTGTTGGCCGGATTGTCTGTAACCAGCTTGTTAGACAAAACATCCACATTCAAAATCTTCAAATCAACGCCTAGCTGACGGCAAATTTTTTCTGCATCCTTTTTTTCAAATTCCGGTTGAAAAACAGATTTGACAAAATACGCCTTCACGCTCTTTGCATATTTTTTTGCCATATAAACCAAAAATACTGAATCAACTCCACCTGACAGAGCAATTGCCACATTAGGATATTTTTCAAAAAACTCTTTTATGTTCATTTCTTCTTTTATAATGTTTTTCATTTTTTCAGTCCCTCTTATTTCCATAAACACTTTGTTTTCGATAAATATTTTGTTTTCAATAACATTTTCTGAACTTTATTTAAGATAATGTATTTGCCATTAATTTTTAATCCAAAATCTTTCAACACCGCCCATTATATCATAGGTTGATTAATCCATAAAGATTTCTTAATTTATTGTTAATTTTTTGTGTATTCTATGGATAGTTTGGTATTTTTTTGGTAGAATTAACGGCGTAGAAAAATTTTAAAAAGAAGCTAAATGTCAATGTTTCCCTTATTGCATTGACCGGGGGGTATGCCTGGATTGCCCGAAGCTTACAGGAGGTAATTAATGAACATTTTATTTTTTTTGACACCGAAAGAAAAGGTGTCACATATATTCAATGACGATACACTGAGACAGGTTGTGGAAAAAATGGAGTTCCACGGATATTCCGCCATTCCTCTTTTAGATAAAGAAGGAAAATACATAGGAACAATTACTGAAGGGGACTTGCTTTGGTACCTTAAGGACCACGATTTTCCTGACATCTACCAGTTGGAGGATATTCCTATTACGGACATTGAACGAAAAAGAGATAACAACGCTGTCAACATACAGGTTTCAATGGAAGAACTTTTTGAAAAAGCCACCAACCAGAACTTCGTGCCTGTGGTGGATGACAACAATGTATTTATTGGTATTATCACAAGAAAAGATATAATACTGTACTTGGCTAATAAAGATAACGCAAATAATGCTATATCAAACTAAATCATTACTTAACAATCTTTTAGGTGTGGTACATTATTAATTTTGTATTTTATAAGCGAAAACGGGTTTGCAAACGATAGGCAGATTTTCGAAATTTTGCGAGTATAATTTAAGACAAAAATCAACTGTTTGAGCCGTAGGCGAGTTTTGATTTTTGTCTTATAATAAATGACGGAGCAAAATAAGAAAATCAACGTGTTTGCAAACCCGTTTTCGTTTATAAATATCAATCAAAATTAATAAGAACCACACCTATAATTTTCTTTTATTCCAACTCTTCTTTCAGCGTATTTATAAACTTCCTGCACGCCTTGGAGATATATTTCCCTTTCTTATACGCCACGCACATTGTTCTAACCGCATCTTTATCTGAGCCTACCTTGTAGTAATATGCATGATTTTTTATGTTGTTGTATTTTATGGTTGTTTCTGTAACGAAAGAGATTCCCATATTGGCAAGTGTCATGGCAAGCCCTGTTACTGTCTGAGATGTTTGCAATATTACGTTAGGTGTAAAACCGGCTTTTTCAAATATGCTGTCTACCATGCGTCTTACATGCTGGTCCTCGTTTAACAAAACAAACTCTTCATCCTTCATTCTGCTTATGTCCAATGTTTTCACTGATGAATAGTCAATTTTGTCACTTAGTAATTTTTCTATTGGAATCTGGTATTCCCCTATTTCTTCATTAATTGCCAGGTTTTTCGGAACAACCATAAGCAATCTTTCTTCAAAAAGAGTTTCCTTATCAAATAACTCGCCATCGATTCTTCCATCTGTCAGAAAAATATCAATGTCTCCCAAAAGGCATTTATTCATTATTTCAGGGACTTTTTCTTCTGTTAATTTAAAAGTAATTCCCGGATATTTCTTGTGGAAGACTGACATTGGTCCCGGCAAATATGTTGTTGAAAAACATACAACACTTCCTATTTTTATTTCTCCCTTTTTTAAATCCTGCAAATCTGACATAACATCATTAAGTCTGTCTGTGGCTGATATAACATCCTCTGCGTATTCCAAATATGCCTTACCGAACTCTGTTATTTCAATCGGAGAAATACTTCGGTCAAAAAGCAATACACCCATTCTGTCTTCCAGTTTTTTAATGTAATTGCTTAATGCCGGCTGGGATATTCCCAAAGCTTTTGAAGCCTTTGAGAAACTTTTCTGTTTTGCCACTTCTTTTATATAAGTAAATTCGTTATTATTCATGTTAGCTCCACTCCCAATCAATTTTGAACTAATATGATTATAATATTTTTCTGTACTTTTTCCAATGCTATGTTAGCTGATTGTTTAAATGTTCCCATAACTTGGCGTAACCCTCACTTGCAGGTGTAACAGGCTTTTCAATAGTGTTGTACAAATGCTCCTTAATGGTTCCTTCCTTAGACATTACCATAATTCTGTTACCAAGAGATATTGCTTCCTGAATGTTGTGAGTTATAAAAATAACTGTTATTTTTTCTTTTTGTTTCAATTTCAGTAATTCGCTTTGCAACTGTTTTCTTGTCATGGCATCAAGTGCTGCAAAAGGCTCATCCATTAATATTATTTTTGAACCAAGTGCCATTCCCTTTGCTATTGCCACTCTCTGCTTCATTCCACCACTTAACTGATGTGGATAATAATTAGCATACTGTACCAGATTAACTTTTTCCAAGTATTTCTTTGCTTTCTGCTCTCTTTCCACCTTATCCTTCATTCCATTTACTTTTAACGCATATGTAATATTTTTCAAAACAGTTTTCCAAGGAAATAACTGATTAAAGTCCTGAAATACCATTATTCTGTCAGGTCCTGGCTTTACAACCGGCTGACCGTCAACTTTTATGCTTCCTTCATAGTCTTCAAAACCGGCAATACATCTTATTAATGTAGATTTTCCGCAACCTGAAGGGCCAAGAATGCATAAGAAATCTTCATCATTTATAGTCAAATCAAGATTATTTAAAATGACTCTGTCTGAATTATCATATTTTTTTACCAGATTATTTATTTTTAAAACTTCATTGCTCATCGTGTCATTCCCCACTTTCTAAAAGTTTTGTTTTCTATGTTGCGGAAAATTCCGTACTCAACTATCATACCAATAATTACGATAACAATAATTGTTGCAAAAACTCCGGCAATGTCAGTGTTAGTACGTCTGTCCTGAATAAAATAGCCGATTCCCAATGCTCCGCCTCCGCCAAAAATCATTTCGGCACTAATAAGTCCACGCCACGCTCTTGCCCAGCCTACTTTTATACCTGAAAAAATTCTAGGCAAAGCTGCCGGAAGAAAGACTCCAAAAATCAACTTAACCGGTGAAAGTCCTATATTTCTGCCTACTTCCAAATACAATTCCGGCACTGCATTGAAACCATCAATTATACTTCTTGACATAGGCCACACAACTGCGTGAATAACCATAAAAATTATGGCACCGTCACCTACGCCTATCCAAAGAATTGCTACTGGTATTAAAGCTATTCCCGGTATTAAGTCGCACATTGAAACAATCATATTGTAGATTGTGTAAAATGTTTCGCTTATAACTGAAAGGCTTGAAAAAACCAAAGCCAACGCTATTCCCACAATTAATCCTTTAATAATAAGTGAAAGGGAATGTAACACCATTGTTCCAAGTTCTCTTTCCGTAAAAGCAGTTACAAAAGCTTTTCCAATATCGCCTAATGATGGAAACAAAATTTCCGGCCAAATTTTCAAAGTAAATAATACCTGCCACAAAATAAGAACTGAAACAATAAAAATTATTTTCACCAAACTATTTTTAATATTCTTATTCAAAACTATTCTCCTTTAACATTATCGAATACTAACTCGTCAATACTACTTGCACCTTTGTCTAAGAAATTTTCTTCTACCATAAAGTCTGAAAGATTCATAACTCCTTGCAAAGTTGAATTGTACTGAACGGCACCATCCTTCAACCATGATGCAATTTCATCTTGTGAAGCATCATAAGTTTCAGTAAGGATTTTTGCTGTTTCGTCAGGATTCTCTTCTATATACTTCATTGCTTCTTCTGTTGCGTCACAAAAAGCTTTGTATAGATCAGGATTGTTTTTGTATAACTTTTCTGATGCTATTCCTACGATTGATGTGTCACCTTTAGCCCAAACGTCTTCGCTTACCGGTATTTCGTGTATGTTGTCTTCTTTTACTTCCATTAAATTGTATGGTGCCAATACCATATTGCACTGAACTGCACCTGATATTAACGCTGAATATCCGTCTGCATTAGCCATTGCAACTAAGTTTGCATCTAAGGCATGAGCGTCGCCCAATTCCTTCTTTGCAGCCATAGCCAATAATATATGAGGCTGACTGTTAACCTGAGTTACAACAATCTGGTCGCTTGATTTTATATCTTTCAAAGTCTTAATGCTACTGTCATTAGTCTGGATTCCACAAGAAACTGCTGCCAAACCTGTACAAATCTTGTACGGTGTCTTTGACATAATTCCGTTAATTGCAACTGATGTTCCAATGGCACCAATGTCTATTGAATCTGCTGTAATCCCTTCGCTAATTGCTGCGCCACTTGCCAACAACTTCCAATCTACATTTACGTCTTTTCCATAATGCTTCTCAATAAGTTTCTTCTCCTTCATAACCAACAGCGGTGTGTATGAAAGACCATTCTGATAAGCAATTACCAACTTATCATTTTTCTCTGCTGATTTTTTAGTTCCACAAGCTGTTAAAGACAATGCCAAAACAAGCGATAATGCTACTGCTATACCCTTTTTTATTCTTCTCATATCAATTCTCCTTTTCGTTCATTCTTATAACTTTTTCATTATAACTATTATCATTTAATAGTTATGCTGTTATGAATAATAACATCTGAATATGAAAGAAATATGATAAGTATTAATAATGTGGAATATTAAAAACAAAAAAGTACGTGTATGTTTTGGAAAGTCCCAAATCATACACGTACTTTTTACAGAATTGTTAAAATACTAACTGCAAAACAATCCATATATTCAATAACTACATTTTTATGCCACCACATCAAACTGTGAATTGTACAAGTCTGCGTAGAAACCTTTCTTTGCCATAAGTTCTTCGTGTGAACCCTGCTCGATTATATCTCCATCCTTCATTACAAGAATTATGTCCGCATTCTTAATTGTACTAAGTCTGTGAGCTATAACGAAACTTGTTCTGCCTTTCATAAGGTTATCCATGGCTCTCTGGATTCTATGCTCTGTTCTTGTGTCAACTGATGATGTTGCCTCATCAAGAATCATTACAGGGTTGTCTGCAAGGATTGCTCTTGCTATTGTAAGAAGCTGTCTCTGACCTGCAGAAACATTAGATGCTTCTTCATTTAACTCGAAGTCATATCCACCTGGCAATGTTTTAATGAAATGATGTGCGTGAGCTGACTTAGCAGCTGCAATTACTTCTTCATCTGTTGCATCAAGTCTACCGTATCTGATATTCTCCATTATTGAACCTTTAAACAACCACGTATCCTGAAGAACCATTCCGAAAGCATTACGAAGTTCATTTCTGTTGTAATCCTTTAAATTATGTCCATCAAGTTTTATTTCTCCTGAGTTAACATCATAGAATCTCATAAGAAGTTTTACCATTGTTGTCTTACCAGCACCTGTTGGTCCTACAATTGCTACCTGCTGACCTGCCTTAACGTGAGCGTTAAAGTCATTTACAATAATGTTATCAGGATTGTATCCAAAATGTACATGTTCGAAATCAACAACTCCCTTAACATTTTCAATAGGAACAGGATTTTCAGTAATCTGGTCTTCCTCTTCTTCCTCAAGAAATTCGAAAACTCTTTCTGCTGCTGCCATCATTGACTGCATCATATTAGTAACCTGTGCAATCTGTGCTATAGGCTGTGTAAAGTTCTTAACATATGTTATAAATGCCTGAATATCACCGATTGTAATCGTTCCGTTAATTGCAAGGAACGCACCTGAAATAGCTACTCCAACATATCCTAAGTTACCAACAAAAGTCATAATAGGCTGCATCATACCTGACAAAAACTGAGATTTCCAAGCTGAATTATACAAAACATTATTTGTCTTCTTAAATTCATCTATTACATCCTGCTCTTTTCCAAAAGCTTTAACTACTAAATGACCGCCGTAATTTTCTTCAACCTGACCATTAATATGACCTAAATATTCCTGCTGTGTTTTAAAGTATTTCTGTGAATGCTTCATTATAAAGCTTATAAAAATCATACTAACAGGAAGTATTAATAATGTTATTAAAGTCATAAGCGGACTAATTGTTAACATCATTATTACTACACCAATCATAGTTGTTAATGAAGTAATAAGCTGTGTTACACTTTGGTTTAAACCATTACCCAATGTGTCAACATCGTTTGTAATTCTTGAAAGTACTTCCCCATATGTTCTGCTTTCAAAATATTTCATTGGCATACGGTTGATTTTTTCAACAATTTCACGACGAAGTCTGTAACATAACTTCTGTGTAATTGTTGACATTGTAAAGCCCTGAACTAGGTTAAATAATGAGCTTATTCCATAAAGAACCAATACTATAATAAGTATTCTTCCAATATAACCAAAATCAATACTGCCTGTTCCGGAAATCTTGGACATTAAACCTTCTGCTAATTTTGTTGTAGCTTTTCCCAAAATCTTAGGGCTTACAATTGAAAATGTAGCACTTGCTATGGCACATATCATAACAGCAATAATGCCTATTCTGTATCTTCCGGCATATTTAATAAGCTTCTTTAATGTACCCTTAAAGTCTTTTGCTTTCTCTCCCGGTTTACGATTCATTCTTGGCATGGATTAGTCCTCCTTTCCTTCAATACTTGCTGCAAACTCTGCTTCTGAAAGCTGAGATTTTGCAATCTGCATATATGTTTCACAAGTTTTTACAAGTTCCTTATGTGTACCCTTTCCTACAAGCTTTCCTTCATCCAAAACAAGAATCTGGTCTGCGTGAAGAATTGTGCTTACACGCTGTGCAACAATAAATACTGTTGCATCTTTAGTCTTTGGTTTAAGTGCTTTTCTAAGCTGTGTATCTGTCTTAAAATCAAGTGCAGAAAAACTGTCATCAAAAATATAAATCTTTGGATTTCTTGCTATTGCTCTTGCAATTGAAAGACGCTGTTTCTGCCCACCTGATACGTTTGTACCACCTTGTGCAATTGCGCTTTCAAATTTGTCAGGTTTGTCTTCAATAAATTCTGTAGCCTGAGCAATCTGTGCTGCTTCCTTAATTCCTGCTTCATCTATTCCCGGTGCACCATATGAAATATTGGAATTAATATCACCTGAGAATAAAATACCTGTCTGTGGAACATATCCAATCTGTGAACGCAATGTTTCAATTGATATATCTCTAATATCCACACCGTCCAAAGTAATCTTTCCATTAGTTACATCGAAAAATCTTGGAATTAATTTTGCAAGAGTAGATTTACCACTTCCGGTACTACCGATAATTGCAACTGTCTGTCCCGGCTTTGCCTCAAAATCAATATCTTCCAAAACATTTTCTTCGCCGTCTGCATATTTAAAATCAACGTGGTCAAACTTAACAACTGCATTGTTTGTTTTTTCTGTTAATGCATTGTGGTTGTCTTTTATGGTAATTTCTGTTTTTAATACTTCATCAATTCTGTTAGCTGCAACTGCTGCTCTTGGAAGCATAATTGAAACCATTGTAAGCATTAAGAATCCCATGATAATCATCATTGAATATGTGATAAATGCTGTCATTGTTCCGACTTCCATAACACCCTGGTCAATCTTCTTTGCCGCAACCCAGATAATAAGAACTGAAACGCCGTTCATTACAAACATAAGTGCCGGCATCATAAATGACATGGCTCTGTTTGTAAAAAGCATTACTCTTGTAAGATTGCCGTTGGCTTCTTCAAATCTTTCTTCTTCTTTCTTTTCTCTACTGAAAGCTCTGATAACTGAAAGACCTGTTAAAATCTCTCTTGAAATAAGGTTGACCTTATCAACTAATTTCTGCATCATATTAAACTTAGGCATTGCAACAACCATAAGCACTCCTATGATACATACAACAACTGCCACTGCAAGAACAATTGTCCATTCCATTCCTGAACTGTAATTAACTACGTTAATGATTCCGCCAATTGCAAGAATAGGTGCATAAAGTACCATTCTAAGAAGCATAACCGAAACCATCTGTATCTGCTGCACGTCGTTTGTACTTCTTGTAATTAGAGACGCTGTTGAGAACTTATCAAGTTCCGCGTTGGAGAAACTCATAACTTTTGTAAAGATTTTCTCTCTTAAATCTCTACCAACTCCTGCTGCTGTTTTTGATGCAAAGAAACCAACAAGAATTGCCACGATTACCATAAGCAAAGTCATTGAAATCATCTTTGCCCCTGTTTTAAACATATAGTCTGTCTGCAACTTATCAAGGTCCTTACCACAGGCTTTATATTCACTCTTTGCAAAACTCTTAGCATATGAACTAATAGTTGAATCTCCAAGACTTGAAAGTTTCTTTTCAAAAACCTTTCTTAAATCATACATTAATGTTGGACTTTGTGGATCAACACCAAATTCCTGTAGCTTCTTAGCCATTTCCTGCTGTTGCTCAGGAGTCATCTGCTGTGCATTACCACTCATATTTTTAAACTGTGAATCCTGCTGTGATGACATCATGTAATATACTGCAATAACATTGCCAAATTCACTGTCTAATTCTTCCAAATTATCTTTGTCTGTGTTCTTAAGCTTATAAGCTTTGTCAGACTTGATAAACTCATAAGCATTATCCCAGTCTTTTGTCTCCTGTTCATTCAAAAACAGCTTCAAACTATTGTAACTGTTCTCTGTTATAAACTCAGGCATCTGATGTTCAACACCGCCATTAACAATACCGACATCAATAATGTTAGATGTATAGTCCGGCAATGATAAGTCACAATACGCCTGAACAACAAGTAATGCCAATATTAAAATTACAAAGTACCAGTATTTCTTTAAATTTTCAAAAATATGTTTCATTACTGTTTTCCTTTCATATCATTATTTTCCTTCATTATAGTTCGAGTTTTTTCTAATATTCTTAAAAGATTTTCAGTGTCCTCCTCTCCAAGTCTTTCCAAATAAGCCACTACGCCTTTAAGCATTCTCTCTCTTCTACCCTTTACTGCATCCCAGCCTATGTCTGTTAATACAATATTCACCTTTCTTCTGTCCCCTTCAAGGCTAATTCTTTGAATATAGCCTTTCTTCTCAACTGCTTTAAGAAAAGCTGCTACTCTTGCAGTACTTACATGCGCACTCTTAGCAATCTCATTAGGCATTAACCCATTGTCACTATGTGCTAAGCATTCCAACATAATGGCTTCTCCCCTTGCCATCTTATGAAGGTTATCGCTCATCTTAGACTGCTTCGCCATCATATTAAAGTTTAATAACTCCTTTGCTTTCTCTTCATAATATTTCTTTTTATCATCCATTAGAATATAAATGCTCCTTTACTCTTTTGTTGTTCAAAGAATACAGAGTTCGCTTGCGAACTCTCCCGCGAGGCGCGGTTTCGTAAGAAAATCTACCTTTCCGCGCCTCTGCGATTCTTCGGAGAATTTTTGATTAATAGTGATTCTGAAAGAATTACTCATTAACCAAAAAATTGCTAACACTATTAATAATTAACAGTGTTAGCGATTATAATACTAATATTATGATATGTCAATAGCTTGGTGTAAAATAAAATGTGATGGTTGCGAATGAACAAATTTATTCTTGTACTAACACAGCCGAAAATCGTTGTGGTAAAGCGTGAACGTGGGAGCTTGGACTGGAACAAGCTACTCTTGTACTAACACAGCCGAAAATCGTTGTGGTAAAGCGTGGACGTGGGAGCTTGGACTTGTCCCAAACAAGTTTTAATCAATTATTTACGGATATTACAGCGTTTTTTGTTCAGAACTTCGTAATGGATAAGAATTACGTGTGATATTATATTTTTGATATATGACACGTAATTTTTAGGAAAATAT
>OGZW01003507.1_pt1 | contig 11522 bp, 10 predicted proteins | sample 1577001 | NCBI WGS metagenome assembly OGZW01 (sample SAMEA3541519, study PRJEB24748) | human gut metagenome | biome: human gut; feature: human-associated habitat; material: faeces | place: China | collected 2012
TAGCTTCGGTGTTGATCGCATTCACCAGTCATTTCTATGGCGTTCATTTGCACATTTAAAAACTCGCCGTAAATTGATCCAGCACTTCTCTGGCTTCTTCCACCTTCTTTTCATCAGTTCTCCAGATTTCGAATTCACTCATCGACGGCAGTCCCATATTGATCCCTTCTTTTCGATAAACCATACGGCTGTCCAGTGTCATTTTCCCAGACATATGGAAGGTCGTGATCCCGGTCTTTGGTGCCAGATAGCGAATCGCATCTGCATCGATTCCGGCTCCTGCCATGATATCAACTTTTCCGTCTGCTTTCAGGGCAAGCTGTTTTAAGATTTCTACGCCTTCTTTTGCACTTTTTCTCTGACCGGATGTAAGAATGGTATTTACACCCAGTTCTTTTGCCGTCTCCAGAGCTTCAAACGGATCACGGCACACATCAAATGCACGATGCAGTGTGATGCTCATATCTCCTGCTGCATCGATCATGCGTTTCATCGCTTCGACATCCAGTGTTCCATCCGGCTTTAAAGCTCCGATCACGGCCGCATCTGCACCAAGCTTTCGGAAAGTACGGATATCTTCGCATAAAATATCAATTTCATGTCTGGTGTAACAGAAATCTCCAAAACGCGGACGCATCAGTGCATGGATGCGAATATCCATCTGATTTTTAATTTCCTGAAACAGGGCTGTCCCCGGAGTCACTCCGCCGATCACAAGTCCCTGACAGAGTTCCAGTCTGTCTGCTCCGCCGTTTTTTGCTGCGATTGCAGATTCTACGCTGTCTACACAGCACTCTAAAATACCCTTCATGACGATTTCCTCTTTTCTTTCATATCTTTCTGTGATACCGGTTTACCATCTACCACGGTCTTTGCATTCGGATAAATCTGCTCCATTCGTTTATCCGGGAAATGTTTGTCTAAAAATTTTTCCAGATCCGTACGGCTGTCCTCTACCGCCGCTGTCATCTGCGGCGTTTTCTGAAGACTCCCCTGCTGTCTTTGATTGTAACGGTTTAGAGCCAACGTTGACATGCCGGCATTGAAGATCATAAACAGGATCAGTATCCAGGTCAGAATATTTCCTGTTTTTATCGGAATTTTTTCGATCAGATTCGAAAGTTTCGGATAGATGATCTTCAGCCAGACTACTGCGGCAATCCCCCAGAAAAAGCAAAACAGCAGATTGATCCTGCCGCCAAGATTAAAAGGCAGCTTACTGTAATCCCAAAAAACCGTCCCGAAAACCAGCTCGGTAAATACGCTGCAGGCATATTCATAAGCCCCGCCAAGCACCGTTCCAAGCATAAAAATATAACGGTCACTTTTCTCTTTATATTTATAAAGCAATGCCGTGAACATCGCACAGCCAAGTCCCCATACAATACTGAATGGACCATAGACCACGCTGCTTCTGCTCATCCATCGCCCCATGGAATAACGGCAGAAAAGCGTCTCCACAAGATCTCCGATAAAAGCCCCGATCAGAAACAGCCAGAAAATCTTGAAAAAGCAGCAGCCTTCCGCAAATACCGTCTTTTCTTTTTTCGTATTTTTCCTGACGGATTCTTTGATATTCTCTGTCTTAATATTCGGATATGCCCGCATCATACGCTTCTGTATCCGGACAGTTATGGCATTGCCAACGTTTTCCGATACTTTTTGCATATTTTCATTGAGCTGCATGATCCTTCGAAGTTTGATCTTCAGCTGTAAAACAGCGATCACAGAACCAAGGAAATCAATCCCCATCAGAATATACGCTACGATCAGGATAATCCTTCCAATAAAATGCGGGATCTGTTTTAAAATCTGCAGGATCAGAGGATTGGCAAATTTCATCGTCACAACGATCGCCGCACCGAAGATCAGCAGATGCCAGATTCCAAAATATCCCTCGTACTGAAAACGATTCTTACTGTAATCCCACCATTTCCGATGAAAAATATGCTCCAGGATCAGCCCTGTCATAATGGACACGAACGCTGCCAGAAGTGCTCCTCCTATAAACAAGAAAAAAATCCGATGCCGCAGTTCCGGCAGGAAAATACAGCACAGTACGGCACAGACACCATACGACAGGCAGAACGGCATGTTCATAAAACCGGTATTTACAAATTTTCGGTTACGTACGGCATTTGCCACAACGCCTGCACACCAGCCGGCAAAAGAATAAATCAGAAAGAACCAGCAAAGTTCGTAAAATGTATAGACCAATTTATTTTCCCCTTTTCTCTTTTTCTTATGTGTGTTACTATATAAAGATGCCAGGGTCAAAATGTCGTTCTTTTTTATAACGAAACAATTCACAGGCATCATTGATGTCAAAAGATTTTTGACTCTGACAGACAGTATACCTGTAAACAGGATTGCTTGCAAGAGAAAAACCGATTCGTTTTATTTTTATATAAAAATAATATAACTGTTATTTTAAATATACATTTTACATTTTTCTATTTCTCTGTATACTAAGGGACGGACTTTGAAGCGATGTCCCTGAATCCTGATGATCCCAACACAGATGCGTGAGCATCTTTATACCCCCGAACCAAGAAAGGATGGCGGCAGCTTATGTTTGATAAGTTATTTTTTACAAAAAACGGTCAAATATCGGAATCACTGGCTTTAGGAATTTTTCTGACTCTGGCAGGCGGTTTCCAGGATGCGTATTCTTACAACGTGCGTGATCACGTGTTTGCAAATGCTCAGACTGGAAACATTGTATTGCTCGGACAGAATATCGCTTCCGGAAACCTGATGCATGCCCTGCGTTATCTTCTGCCGCTTGCCGCTTTTTTTCTTGGTGTATACCTTACGGAATGGATCAAGCATTTTTATAAAACCAGCGTCAAGATCCATTGGAGGCAGATTGTTCTGATCATAGAAATCCTGATCCTCGGGATCACCGGATTTCTGCCGAATGAACCTACCCTCAATGTGATCGCGAACATCATGCTTTCTTTCGCCTGTGCCATGCAGGTCGATACCTTCCGCAAATTCCGCAGTATTCCATGTGCAACAACCATGTGCATCGGAAATATGCGAAGTGCGACCGAATATCTCTGCCTGTACCATATCAGCAAAGATCCGGCGATGAAATACAAAAGCATACACTGTGGATTTATTATTCTGGTTTTTGCGATCGGTGCCGCTTTCGGTGCCTCCTGCTCCGCCTGGTTTGGCGTAAAGGCAATCTGGATCGCCATGGCCATGCAGGTAGTCGGATTCTTTATGATGTTTGCACATCAGGATATAGAAGCATTCGAGAAATTCGAAGAAGAAGAAAAAGAAAAGATCCGTCAGACACACGCCAGAAAAAAATAAACATGAAACTATGTTTATTGCTTACCTGCATATATGTTTACTACTTACTCACACGAAAAAAGGAACTGCCGACTGTAGTTCCTTTTTTCGTTTTCAAACTTTCTACCTTCCCGGTATTTTATTTTGCGTGAGGCAGACTCAGCTCATCGATCTTCTTCCGTTCTTCTTCTGTGAAATCTGCACTTTCCAGAACTTTCAGATTATCAAGGATCTGTGTTGTCTTGGATGCACCGATCAGCACGCTGGTCACTACATGGTCTTTTAATACCCATTTCAGTGCCATCTGTGCCAGGCTCTCACCTCTCTGTTTTGCCAGTTCGTTCAGTCCACGGATACTTGCCAGTTTTTCTTCCGTCAGCTGATCTGCTTTTAAAAATCTTCCGTCCGTTGCAATACGGCTGTCAGCCGGGATACCGTTCAGGTAACGGTCTGTCAGAGTTCCCTGTGCCAGAGGGCTGAATGCGATGATCCCTTTCTTTGCTTCTGCTGCTGCCTGTTTCAGTCCGTTCTTCTCGATCGTACGGTCAAAGATGGAATAACGGTTCTGGTTGATGATATACGGGCAGTGCAGGTCTTTCAGAATTGCTTCTGCCTGCTTCATATGCTCTCCGTCATAATTGGAAATGCCTGCATAGAGTGCTTTTCCGCTGCGGACGATCTGTGCCAGTGTCTCCATGGTCTCCTCAAGCGGTGTCTCCGGATCCATGCGATGATGATAGAAGATATCAACGTATTCCAGCCCCATTCTTTTAAGGCTCTGATCCAGACTTGCGATCAGATACTTTTTGCTTCCCCAGTTTCCGTAAGGGCCATCCCACATCACATAACCGGCTTTTGTACTTACCAGGATCTCATCACGGTAAGCACCGAGATCTTCTTTTAAAATTCTTCCGAAATTGCGTTCTGCACTTCCCGGTTCCGGTCCGTAATTGTTTGCAAGGTCAAAATGTGTGATTCCATGGTCAAATGCAGTAAAACACAGTGCTTTCATATTTTTGTAATCGCAGTGTGTTCCAAAATTGTGCCACAGTCCGAGAGACAGCTCCGGAAGCAGCAGTCCGCTGTTGCCGCATCGGTTATACTGCATGGTTTCATAACGTTTTTCGTCTGCCTGATACATAGTAATTTCCTCCTTATGATCTCATGGCAATGTCTGCCAGTTCTTTGCAATCTTTCTTTTTACTCTTTACAAACGATAACACTTCAAGTACACTTGAAGTCAAGAACTTTTTCTATATTTTTGCATAAAGGAGACGCGTCATGGATACCTATACAATAAAAGAAGTTTCTGAAATGTTCCATCTGCCTTCTTCTACCCTTCGCTATTACGAAGATCTTGGCATCCTTACAAACGTCGGACGCAGCAAATCCGGCCAGCGTGTCTATATACAGGGACATATCAACCGTCTGAAGACCATCTGCTGCTTTAAGAAAACCGGCATGTCGATTGCCAAACTGCAGCAGTTTTTTGCCTGCGAAGAAGACGAATCTGCTCATATCGATGAGATTTTAAGTCTGCTGAATGACCAGCAGGAACACATTCTGAATGAGATCAGCCAATATCAGGCTTCTCTTACACATCTGCAGCGAAAACTTCATTATTATACAGACATCAAGACAAGTCTGGAAAATGGAACTCCGCTGCCAAAATGGGCAGATTACCGAGAGTATGCAGAACAGGCAAAATAACGGCTTGACCTTAACATTATTAAATTTATTTATCCGGAGGTATTTTACTATGAAATTTATTTATCCTGCTATTTTCAGCAAAACAACCGAAGGCACCTTCGAGGCCCGTTTCCCGGACCTGGAATGCTGCACGGCAACCGGCGAGACACTTGACGACTGCATTGAAAATGCAAATCAGGCTGCCTATGACTGGATCTATGTCGAACTGACCGAGTTTGATTCTGAGCTTCCGCCGATCACCGACCCGGATGATCTGGTGCTCTCTGACAACGAAACATTGCGAAATATTTCCGTAAATATTCGCCTCACCGATGGCTGGGACGAATAAATACTCTGACAGTTCCATACTATTTATAAAACAGTTGACATAACTTCTTGCAAAATCTTTCCCTATCCATTAAGATAAAAAGGTATGTTAATTCAAACCTGAGGAAAGGAAAGGTAGAAAACACATGGAAAAGTTCTTCAAACTGAAGGAAAATGGTACAAATGTCAGTACCGAAATCATGGCCGGAATCACAACATTCATGACGATGGCCTACATTCTCGCAGTAAATCCTAACATCCTGTCTGCATCCGGCATGGATCGCGGTGCGGTATTTACTGCAACGGCATTATCAGCTTTCATCGCCACCTGCCTGATGGCACTGCTGTCAAACTATCCGTTTGTTCTGGCTCCTGGTATGGGACTGAATGCTTACTTTGCCTACACCGTTGTCCTTGGTATGGGATATACCTGGCAGGCAGCACTCGCAGCCGTATTTGTAGAGGGTATTATTTTCATCGTTCTCTCTCTTACAAACGTACGTGAAGCGATCTTCAATGCAATCCCGATGAATCTGAAACACGCCGTATCGGTAGGTATCGGTCTGTTTATCGCATTTATCGGTCTGCAGAATGCAAAAATCGTTGTAAACAATGACTCCACACTGCTTGGTCTGTTCTCTTTCAATGGTTCTGTTCAGGCCGGAACTTTCAATTACGAAGGTATCACCGTCTTGCTTGCTCTGATCGGTATTCTGATCACTGCGATCTTCCTGATCAAGAACGTAAAAGGCGGTATTCTCTGGGGTATTTTGATCACCTGGGGACTTGGAATCATCTGTCAGTTCGCCGGACTTTATGTTCCGAACCCGGAGATCGGCTTCTACAGCCTGCTCCCGGATTTCAGCAACGGACTCTCTATCCCGAGCCTTGCTCCGATCTTTGCGAAGCTGCAGTTTGACGGAGTTTTCTCACTGGATTTCCTTGTTATCCTGTTTGCATTTTTATTTGTAGATCTTTTTGATACTCTTGGAACTCTCGTTGGTGTCTCTTCTAAAGCAGGCATGCTGGATGAAAATGGCAAGCTTCCTAACATCAAGGGCGCACTTCTTGCAGATGCAGTTGCAACAACTGCCGGTGCAGTTCTTGGTACATCCACAACCACTACCTTCGTAGAGAGTGCTTCCGGTGTATCCGAAGGCGGAAGAACCGGACTTACCGCAGTGACAACTGCCATCTTATTTGGCCTGTCCCTGTTCCTGTCTCCGATCTTCCTGGCGATCCCGTCCTTTGCCACAGCTCCGGCTCTGGTGATCGTCGGTCTGTACATGCTCAGCAATGTTATCAGCATTGATTTCAGCGATATGTCCGAGGCGATCCCATGTTATGTATGTATCATCGCAATGCCGTTCTTCTACAGCATTTCCGAAGGTATCTCCATGGGAATCATCACATACGTAGCCATCAACCTGATCACAGGTAAGGCAAAAGAAAAGAAGATCAGCGCTCTGATGTATGTACTGGCAGTGCTGTTTATCCTGAAATATATTTTCCTGTAAAATATGGCAAAAAAATTCCCGGGCCTTTTGTCCCGGGAGTTTTTTTATTCCAGCAAAATATTTTTATTTCTTCGGCTGATACCGCATATTCGACACATTATAAACCGTAATAAAAGCTTTCGGGTCCTTCTGGTTTATAAACTTCATCAGCTTCTGATATTCACCTTTATCTACGATGGTGATGATCTCACGGCGTTTTTCCATGTTATAGGCTCCGATGGCCTCATAGATCGTGGCTCCGCTGTGCAGGTCATGAATGATAAACTGCCTCAGCTCCTCTTCCTTTTTCGTGATGATGCAGACAGGCCGCTTGATATTATTGTCAAAAATAAAATGATCCAGAATGATTCCGTTGAAATAGGTACCCAGGATACTCAGCACCACCGTTTTCTTATCATATACCAGTGCTGCGGACAGTGCCACACACATACCGGAGAGAGACATAGCCTTACCCAGTTCCATATGGAGATATTTATTCATGATCTTCGCCACAATATCCAGTCCTCCGGAAGATGCATTCCGGTTGAACAGAATGCTGAGTCCCACGCTGACCACCAGAATATAGCACAGTACATCCAGTTCCTGACTGTCCGTCAGTGATCCAAAGTTCGGAAACAGGAACTCAAAAATCCCTAAGAATACCGGCAGCATCACACTGGTATACACTGTCTTGACCCCGAACTCTTTCCCACAGGTGGCAAAGCCAATGAGCAGAAGCACCACATTCAGGATCATCGTAATGACCGATAGCGGAAGTGGTATAAAATTAGACAGCACGATGCCGAGACCGGAAATACTGCTGACCGACGCGTGACTTGGCACCAGGAAAAAGTAGACTGCTGCCGCGATGATGGCCACCGCCACAGTCAGGATCCCTGTCTCCTTCATTATTTCTGCATAATTTATTTTTTTCTTCATAATAACATTTTCTCCAACGATATATTTTAATTTGTTTCTATACTCTTCTCATCTTATTATTCTTAGAGTACTATTACAGCGGCATCAAGTCCCTCTATTTTTCCATCAAAGGGATTCTCTCTAAGTAAATCATATTTTTGCGCATACTCATTAAACATTCTTGCGCTGCTGCTGCAGTTGAAGATCAAAGCGAGTGTCTCTTCTCCATTTTTTCTGGTCAGGACGATCGTCTCTTCCTCGTCCCTTGCAGCTAGTTCCATCGGTTCACCCTCTACGATACATGCATGGTTTTTTCGCACCTTCAGCAGCTGCTTATACCATTCAAACATCTCTTTATCCTGGTATTCTTCATCCCAGTACATACCACGTCTGCAATCCGGATCATTTGCTCCGGGCATCGCAAATTCATCTCCGTAATAAATCATGGGCATTCCCGGTAATAACAATTGAAAAGCTGCTGCCAAATGCTGCTTTTTCTTATTATCCTTACATAGATGTAAAAATCTTGCTGTATCATGGCTGTCGATCAGATTCCACATGAGAGGATAGCATTTTTTGTTTAAGCGCCCCTTCAAATATCCAAGATTCTGTATAAACTGGCTGACATTGATTTTTTCATCTGCAAGCAGATCTATGAGATTCAGGTAAAACGGATAATTCATGACCGTATCCCATTCATCTCCCTCAAGAAAATCTCCTGCATAATGCCAGATTTCTCCAATGATCAGCAGATCCTTTTTTACTGCCTTAACAGCCTTTCTAAATCGCTTCCAGAAGAAATGACTGATTTCGTCACCTACATCCATTCTCCATCCATCGATATCGCATTCCTTAATCCAATAACATGCAACATCTGTAACGAATTTTTCAACCTCCGGATTTTTCAGATTTAACTTTGGCATTCCGCCATAATAACCAAAACATTTGAAGTTAGGAGTTTCTCCTTTTTCACCCTTCAGCGGAAATCTCTCGATAAAATACCAGTCCAGATATCTGGATTTATCTTCTTTTTCTATAATATCCTTAAATGCAAAAAAATCTCTTCCTGTATGGTTGAATACCGCATCCATCACTACTTTCATTCCACACTCATGCGCTTTTTGCACCAGCTCCTTAAGATCCTCTGTTGTTCCGAAGGAAGGATCAATCTGGTAATAATCAGTGGTATCATATTTATGGCAGGAATCCGATTTAAAAATAGGTGTTAAATACACAACATCTATTCCCAGCTTCTGAATATGATCCAAATGATCAATAATTCCTCTGAGATCACCATGCAGATTATCCTTAGATGTAATGGGGGCTTTATACCACAGCTCCTTGTCTATTGGCTGTGATGCTGCAAAGCGAGATGGAAAAATCTGATACACAACCTTGTTTGCTGCCCACTCCGGCACCTCAAACATTTCTTCCTCACGAAGGTTTTGCGGACAGTCGAACATTCTGTCCCTGTTTGTAATGCATTCCCTGCTAAACTCATAGTTGCCGTAATATACCTTTTCTCCCTGCATATCCGTAAATTCAAAATAATAACGGAGGCATATTAAATGCATCTGAAGCTGTGCCTCATAATAATCATGAAACTGTGATGTGGCAACCTTCTTCATCGAAATCGTCTTTCGTGTATCCTTCCATCCCAATGGTATGTACTTGTCCTCATAATGAAGAATGATCTCTTTTATATCATCTTTTTTTACCTGCACACGTATCACAAATAAATCCTTATCGATTGCATAGCAGAATCTTTTATCCATATCATGAAGAATTGCTGAATATTCCATAATTTTTTCCTTTCTATAGCTCGAAAAAAGCGTTTTTTCCTTCTTGATTATAATTCCTTTTTATTATGCTGCACAAGTCACAAAACGATAAAAAGGTCACCGTTTCTGCCTGTTCTGTTGGGGCAACGGAGCTGTAATAGATTTTTTCTTCTTCAACTGTAAAAGGTGGGCGCTTACGCTCCCACCTTCACACTTTTATTCAATTACTATGTCAGATACTTATTCTTCTGAACCACTCTTTTTCCTTACATAGAATATGGCTCCAATAACAATCAGCATAATACAGATACGCCCTGATTCTTTCTCATCTTGTCTATATAATTATATTCTGTATCTCCCTCACAGAATACTGCAAACCTCTTCTGGAGGACTCTTGTTTTTCTACTCAAATGCCGTACCTCCCAATATTCCCTTCATATAAAACTCATATATCTTAGTGTTTTCATACCTCACTTCCGGAAAATCTGCTAGAGAATACAATTCTGATGTCAATTCATCTTTACTTTTTGTAATGAAATAAATCTGCTCTTTCATGTATGTCTTCAAATTTAGGTGTAATACATTATGTGTAGAAAATACAAACTGCCCTCTGTGCTCCATACCGTTAATATACGCAATAACACGGTCTGACAAGATTGGATTAAGAACCCGGTCCATCTCATCTGCAAATACCACTTTATTTTCATATACCACGCGAAATATCTGTACAGCCCATGCAAAAAATTCTCTGACACCGGTTGAATCCTGTGATAATTCTCTCTTAAACTGCTTTCCCTGTGCATTCTTACGAATTACCAGAGTTTTAGAATAAGGCTTCTCATCATCCACTTCAATTCCGCAAATGCTGTAATCTACCATCTTAAAAATTTCTACATATCTTGGATCTTTCATAATTTCAAGATCCCGTTCCTGCCTGACAATGCTGTCTATATTGTCAGAGGGGATATTACCCGGATATAGGACATTTAACATCCATTCAACAGTTGCTGACGCATCCTTATTTCCGAGAAGAGCCAGTTTAACTACAAATAATCCGTTACTATTATTGCTATTCTTAAGAGCAGCTGTCACTTCCCTGGCTGTTCCTCTTCGTAATGTATATATATCCTCCTGATCCCGTAAAATATCAAACACTACATGCTCAGCTGATTTCCGCTGGCTGCTTCTGATAAGTTTTTCGCTATAGATTCCTTTTGTATCAACAATAGTTTCATACTCATAAATATAATGATTCCCCGCTAAGAATACTACATTAAATTTCTGTTTGGGATTATTACACTCCATCAAAGTATCTGTGTTAATATATGAATTAACAGACTGCACTTTCATGTTTGTATCAAACAATGATTTCAGATATTTTAATCCATTTATAAAGTTGGACTTACCACCTGCGTTCTCACCTACGATAACTGCTGTTTTCAGCAGGTCATATCCTGTTTCTGTTGTAGTATAGTTATCCGGAAAGCGCTTTTTTACTTTCCCGCCTGGTGCTTCTAATGAAAACTCGCACTCTTCCTTGAACGAACAAAAATTGTCAAACATATATCTTATGAGCATACTTCCACCGCCTTTCAATAATCATTATATACTAAAAAGAGCCTATGTAAACCAGTTTTTTGTTTTACATCGGCTCTTTTTATGGATATCATGTTAAAAAGCGAGCACCAAATATTAAATACATTCTTTTAGCTGTTTTTTGTTGATTTTGCTCTTTTTATTACTCCTATGAAATCATCATTATTTTTCTTCTGAACCACTCTTTTTCCTTACATAGAATACGGCTCCAATAACAATCAGCATAATACAGATACCTATAATAATGATTATCGTATTATTCCATGTATATTTTGAAGTGCTGTCATCTGTCTTAGACGCAGGAATGGTTTCATCAGCTTTGTTGTCTGCCTGACCGTTATCACTCATAATCTTGGTATCAACAACAATCGTGTAATCTGATGCATGGGTAAATACAAGTTCCACATTTCCA
>OGZW01003508.1_pt1 | contig 11521 bp, 8 predicted proteins | sample 1577001 | NCBI WGS metagenome assembly OGZW01 (sample SAMEA3541519, study PRJEB24748) | human gut metagenome | biome: human gut; feature: human-associated habitat; material: faeces | place: China | collected 2012
AAAGCCGCGCGACTCGCCGCTTGCCCGTCATACCGCATCGTCCGCCATGCGGTATCGCCTATCGATGCCGCATGGCAACGGCATATGCGATTAGTCGCCGAGACACAGCATGACGGAGGCGCGGAACATGCCGTCGCTGTGCTCGAAGGAGGCCGTGCCATGGTGCCGTTCGGCCGTCTCTCGTACGGTGGCGGTGCCCAGCCCCGTGCCACCATGTTTGGTCGAGACGAGATCGCCGTCGATCTGTTCGATGCTGGTATCGGCTTCGCCGTACGTGTTGTCCACCGTGATGAACAGGGCCGCCGGAGGGCCGGAACGATACCGGATGCGCACTTTGAGCCGCCTCTCGCCCTGCGTTTGCTGGGTGATGGCCTCCGTGGCGTTCTCCAGCAGATTGCCGACCATGGAGCACAATTCCGCGTTGTTGATGTTGATGTATTGCGGCACCGCCGCTTTGACGTCCACATCCGCACCCAAATGCCGGACCCAATCGCAATAGTAGACAAGCACCGCGTTCAGCGACGCATGCTCGCAATACTGCATTGGTGCCGTTTGCAGCAGCCGGTGTTTGGACATCTCATCCAGATATGAGCGGATGCCATCCATGTCTTCAGCCGCGGCCAACGCCTGCAGTGAGTGGATGTGGTGACGCACGTTGTGCTTGATCTGACGCGCCTCACGGATCCGCTCGTTCATGTGTTGCAGCTGCAACGTCTGCAAAGCCTCATAATGCTGTCGCCTGCGGGCCGCGAGCAGACGGTCCGACTGCTGAATCATGTACCAGATGAGGAAATACGCCAACACCATGAAACAGGAATAGACCACCGCCACGGTGAACGCGATTTCCAGCATATGCGAGTCCAGCAGCGTGGAATTGTCCGCCGGCATGCACCACACCACAATCGCGGACGAAACGAACGGAAACAGCCAGATAAGCTGCCAGAAGCCTTTGCTGATGGATGGGGAATCGAATGTGGCTGGAATCGAATCATGCAGCGGATGCCATAGCGAGACCAGTGCGACGACGTCAAGCAGCAGCAGATTGACCAGTCCCGGCCAGCCGACGCGGAGATTGGCTGAATCCGCGCCAAGAACGGCCACATCGATGACGAGCGACAGATAGTAGACGATCGCCACCATGTAGGAAGCCGTGGCCACAATCAGCAACAGTTGCCGCCATGGCAGTTCGGTCAGCCATCGCAGGACCAGCAGCACAAGCGGCGCGGTCGGAATGACCGTCCACAGTGATGGGATGCCCAGAGTGCCGCACAGCACGCCGCATAGCAGGAACCAGACCAGTCCGATGGACATGAACAGTGTGCCGTTACGGCGTGGATTGTCCATGTGACTCCATGCCATGATGAGGCACAATGCCAGGCCGGACAACGCGTTGAGCTGCTCTCCGATGGCGAAGAACAGACCTGATAAAGTGGAACTGAAAGGCGTCCGTTTTTCGGAGGAGCATGTCAGTAAAAATCTGACCATCAGCACGGTGGTGATCGAGACGGAGAATGGTGCAAAAGCCATGGAGAAACCAAAAGGTACTTATATCACGATCGAGGCATTAAATATGGATGAGGAGGACGAAGATTATCACAGAGAGATCTCGGAGCAGCTTGCCAGAGTGTTAAAGCAGCTGATCAACGTAAAAAAAGAGGATGTCTCCGTACTGATCGTCGGGCTTGGAAACCGGGCAGTAACGCCGGATGCATTGGGACCAAGAGTGGTGGATAATCTCTACATTACGAGACATATTATCAATGAATACGGAAAATATGCGTTTGGAAAAGAGCATGTCAATCGCGTGAGCAGTATTGTTCCGGGTGTAATGGCACAGACAGGCATGGAATCTATGGAGATCGTGAATGGAATTGTGAAGGAGACAAAACCGGATGTTGTGATCGCAATTGATGCGCTTGCAGCAAGAAATACCAAGCGTCTCAACCGGACCATTCAGGTGACGGACACCGGAATCAATCCGGGAAGCGGTGTCGGCAATCACAGACATGGATTAAATGAGAAAAGTATTGGTGTTCCGGTCATTGCCATAGGTGTTCCGACGGTCGTTGACGCTGCCACTATAGTAAATGATACGATGTTTAATCTGATCACGGCGATGAATCAGAGCAGCGAACTTAAGACGCTTGGCAACACTCTTGGAGAACTCAATGAGACAGAGAAATATGAATTGATCCGGGAGCTGTTGTCTCCGAATCTGAACACCATGTTTGTGACACCAAAAGATATTGATGAATCTGTCAAAAGATTAAGTTTTACTATATCAGAGGGGTTAAATATCGCTTTGATCGATCACAACATTTTTGCATAATGAATGGAAACTGGCATAAGTTGTATTATGTATTTTCATGGTTATAGAAGTTATCAAAAAAAAAGATTGAAAAATAAATATGGAAAATATCTGATGGGAATGCTGGTAGTTACAGCACTTGTAACATTTTTTGTACAGCGGCAGGAGCTTTGGAGTATCGGGAAAAAAGCAGCAGTAAAAATGGCAGGGACGGCAGTGGTGGATGTGCTGGCACCGGGACTTCACTATGAAGAGAAGGAAAACGGTAACCATTTTCTTGCCAAAGTGGAGAAAATATTATTTCCAATTGCAGATTATACGGTTCAGATACAATCTTATGAAACTGATGCAGAGAGCACGCTTTCCTATGAGATGATCCTTGCGATGGAAGCGTTGGACGAGAACTACGTGGATGAAGACGGACAGGTTGTGATGCAAAATAATGGTGGTACAGACAGTCCACAGCCGGCTGACGGCACACAGAACGCTGATAATCCACAGGCAGCAGACGGTGCACAGAACGCCGATAATTCGCAGGCAGCTGCAACTGCACAGAACCCGGATACCTCACAGGAAACATCCGATTCCGCAGGGCAGACATCTCTCACAGTTGCACCGCCCATAGCAGCAACACAGAAAGCAGTCGAATATTCTCTGGATAAATTAAATGATTTTGATTATCTTGTGCAGAATTTTTATCAGGTGGACAGTACTACAACTGTAAAAAGTGATCAGTTAAATGTGGCAGCACTCACCGGAAAAAATATGAAAATCGCACATGATGCGAGTACGCCACAAATCTTAATTTATCATACCCATTCACTGGAAGGGTATGCGGATTCTATTCCGGGAGACCGATCGACTACGGTTGTGGGCGTTGGGGATTATCTGACAGAATTGCTGACGCAGCAATATGGATACAATGTCATCCACGACACCGGGGAATATGATACCATCCGTGATAAGGCGTATTCCAAAGCAGCACCGGCATTAGAGCAGATACTGGCAGACAACCCGGGCATTGACGTGGTCATAGATCTGCACCGGGATGGCGTGGGGGAGAACACAAGGCTTGTCACGAATGTGAATGGAACGGACATGGCAAAAGTAATGTTTTTTAACGGATTGAGCAGAACGACCAAACTGGGGGATATCGCCTATCTGTACAATCCATACATAGCGGATAATCTGGCATTCTCGTTTCAGATGCAGCTTACCGCAGCAGAATATTACCCAGGATACACAAGAAAAATTTACCTCAAAGGTTACCGCTTCAACATGCATTACTGTCCGAAAACACTGCTCGTCGAGGTCGGGGCTCAGACCAATACCGTGCAAGAGGCAAAAAACGCCATGGTTCCGCTCGCAGACATCCTGAACAAAGTACTTTCCGAATAAATAAAAACGTTGTCCCGGCTGTCCGGTCTGGCAGTCTGCCGGATTTTCATAACTGAGGTGATGGAAAGGAAGCGGGGCGCAGAATGAAACTTGTTCAAATTGCTTATTTATCAATATTTCCTTTTTGACTTCTCTCATTGTTTATATTCATTCAGCAATGGACAGTCCGCACAATATGTTCGTTTCATGACACACACTCGTCTTAGGTTTCTCGTGTGTGCGTTACATGCCAGAAGATCAGCAGAGAAGCAGGGCAAAAATCACCCGGTTTTCCTTTTGATTTTTGCCCTGCAATAAACGATGCTGATTCTGGCATTTACGCACACTAGAGAAAGCTAACGAGTGTGTGTCTGAAACGGACATATTGTGCGGACTGTTCATTGATGAATGTACATAAACCAGCAGTCAAAAAAGAAACATTGATAAATTTACGCAATTTTTCACGAAAGTTTCATTCTGCGCCCCGCTTCCTTTCCATGCATACATAAATGATATAACCCGGCAGACTGCCAGACCGGACAGCCGGGGCTGCGCTTCCACCCATCCGGAAATTACAGATTCAGGTGGTATTTCTGCATCCAGTAGTTGATCTGGATGAAGTAGGCGAGCAGCTGCGGACCTGCCATCAGCTGTCCGAACCACGGCTTTCCGTATTCGGTCGGTGCCTCTAGGAAGGTTTCGAGTTTTTTTGTGTCGATGAAGGTCTTGACCGGTGCATCCGGCTGGTCAAGGATGTGCTGCATTTCTGCAATCAGAAGTTTCTCATAGCCGGGATGATAGGTTTTCGGGTAAGGGCTCTTTTTCCGGTGCAGAAGTTCCGCCGGGAGCAGGTCTTTACATGCGTCACGGAGCAGTGCTTTCTCGACACCGTTCTGGTATTTCATTTCCCACGGAACATTAAACACATACTCGATGATGCGGTGGTCGGCAAATGGAACACGGGCTTCCAGACCGGAGTACATACTTGTGCGGTCCATGCGGTCGAGCAACGTCTGCATAAACCATTTGATGTTCAGATAAGCGATATTATAGCGTTTCCGCTCGGTTTCCGTCTCGTCTGAAAGGTGTGGTGCCTGGTTTAAAGAAGTCTGGTAACGGTCGTGGGAGTAGGCGGCAAGATCGAGATCTTTTATGAAGGAGTCTTTAAGAAACAGCGTTCGCACGGACATATCCGCGGACCACGGAAAGCCATCTCTGGATAAAAGATCTTCCCGGTAAAACCACGGATATCCGCCGAAAATCTCATCGGCACATTCACCGGTCAGTGCGACCTTATTGTGTTTTTTTACAAGGGAACAGAAGTAGAGCAGTGAGGAGTCCACGTCTGTCATACCCGGAAAATCCTTTGCGTCGACGGCATCTCTGAGTGCGGAAAAGAGCGTGTTTTCATCGCATTCCAGATAGGTGTGATTTGTGTGATAGTGATCTAACATGATCCTGACATAAGGAAGATCACGCTCCGGTTGAAAGGCGTTGGATTTAAAATAAATGTCATTGTCCTTAAAATCAAAGGAAAAAGTATTTAAGGTTTCACCGTGTTTTTCCATGTAACGGCAGGCAATCGCGGTGACAATGCTTGAGTCAATGCCGCCGGACAAAAACGTGCACACCGGAACATCGGATACCATCTGTCTGGTCACGGAATCGCGCAGAAGAAAAGAGACAGTTTCCACTGTCTGTTCATAGGAATCGGTATGCGGGGCGCGGAACAGATCCCAGTAAGTGTGATCGGACATCGTATTTTCAGAAAAAATGAGATAATGTCCGGGAAGCACTTCGTTTACATCGTCAAAAATTCCATTTCCCATAGTTCGGGCAGGTCCGATCGCGAGAACTTCGCGCATGCCATCCATAGAAAGCCTCGGAGTGAATCCCGGAAAACAAAAAAGTGCCTTTGGCTCAGAGGCAAACAGGAGCTGTCTGGATACAAATGAGTAAAAAAGCGGTTTGATTCCTACGCGGTCGCGGTATAAGAGAAGCTGTTTTTTACTGTCATCCCAGATGGCAAAGGCAAAAATTCCATTCAGTTTCCGGACAAAATTGGCGCCATACTGCATATAGGCATAAAGAATGACTTCGGTGTCCGTAGTCGTCGAAAATTCATAGCCGGACTGCCGCAGGTCACGGGCGAGTTCCTCGGTGTTATATAATTCGCCATTGTATACAATCGCGTATTCCTTTCCGTTCTTTTGGCGTATGATCGGCTGTTTCCCGGTGACAATGTCGCGGATACTTAAGCGCGCGTGGGAGAGACCGGTCATATCTGACAGATAGATCCCGGACTCATCATTTCCACGGTGCGCAAGACATTCGTGCATGGAAGTCAGCACAGATGCCCATTTTTCTTTCTGTTGTTGATAATTTCCTTCTGCGTTATAAAAACCTGCAATTCCACACATATATTTTTCCTTACATTCTGATCGCATTCTATTTTGGTTTAGTTTATGCTAAGGGGATGGATTCATGCATAGAATAGAGAAAAAAATGGAAAAGAGCATGAAGGAAAACTGTGGAAAGATAGAAAATATACTAAATCTGGCATTGGATGCCACGCGGGAGGAACGGGAAAAGTCCCTGAATCTGGATGTAGGATATGATGTTGCAGATGATAGCTGGGAGGTGATCGTAAAATTTTTTGGAACGACAGAGGAACTGCGGCAGAAGCTGTCGGAGCGTTTCCCGGAGGAACAGGCTCAGATTGGAATTTATAACCTCACAAATGAATATGCTATTTTAAGGATTCCGCAGCCGTTGGTAGAGCTTGTCGCATCCATGCCTGAAATTGAATATATGGAGAAACCAAAACGACTTTTTTTTTCGGTGGAAAACGGAAAAAGAAGTTCCTGCATCAATCCGCTGCAGACCGGGCAGGGTACAAGTCCGACAAGTAATCTGACAGGAAAAGAGGTGCTTGTGGCAGTCATTGACTCCGGAATTGACTATGCGCATCCGGATTTTTGCAACAGTGACGGAACGACAAGAATTGCTGTGCTGTGGGATCAGACGCTTGACACGGTCTACGAGCGTGAGACGATTAATCTGGCGTTAAGGCAGGAGAGTGAGCAGGAGCGGTACGCAATCTGCCCGAGCAGGGATGCATCCGGGCATGGTACGCATGTTGCAGGCATTGCGGCAGGAAATGGCAGGGCTTCCAATGGGCGGTACCGTGGCGTGGCATATGAGAGTGAACTGATCGTTGTGAAACTTGGTGTGCCGAGAGAGACTTCGTTTCCGAAAACAACGGAACTGATGAGTGCTGTGGATTTCTGTATTGCCAGAGCAAGGCAGTATGGAAAACCAATTGCATTAAACCTAAGCTTTGGCAATAATTACGGTTCCCATTCCGGGAATTCACTGATAGAGACCTATCTGGATGACATGGCGAATTACTGGAAAACGTCTATTGTGATCGGCAGTGGCAATGAAGGGAGTGCAGCAGTCCATACAGCGGGAAAACTCACGCTGAATGAGGAGCAGGAGGTTGAGATCGCGGTGAGCGCGTATGAGGCATCCTTAAATTTGCAGATCTGGAAAAATTATGTGGATGAGATCGGTGTCTCCGTGATCCATCCGGGCGGAACTGCGATCGGACCATTGCAGCGGATACAGGGAACCCAGAGATTTCAGTTAGGAGAAACAAACCTTCTGGTGTATTATGGAGAACCAAGTCCGTACAATCCCTACCAGGAAATTTATCTGGATTTTATCCCAGTGGGCAGTTACATTGACGATGGAATCTGGAAGATCAGGCTCACTCCCATCCGGATCACAGACGGTGCGTTTGACATGTGGCTTCCGGCAGGAAATGTGTTAAACAGCGGAACGGGATTTTTGAATCCGGTGGAGGAGACAACTCTCACGATTCCCTCTACAGCGACGAAAGTGATCACTGTCGGGGCATACGATGCGAGATTTGACCAGGCAGCTGCATTTTCCGGGAGAGGTTATACGAGGGCAACCAATCAGGTAAAGCCCGATCTTGTGGCTCCGGGGGTGGAGATCATGTCCTGTGCACCGGGCGGCGGTTATCAGGTGCGTACCGGGACTTCCATGGCGACACCGTTTGTGACCGGAAGTGCGGCACTTTTGATGCAGTGGGGCATTACAGATGGTAACGATGCCTATCTATATGGAGAAAAAATGAAGGCATACCTGATCCGCGGTGCACGCAGGCTGCCGGGTTTTACAGCTTATCCGAATCCGGTATTGGGATGGGGAGCACTCTGTACAGCAGACAGTATACCATGAAAATACCGTAAGAACGCTGCCGGAACGGAGTCTGTGTAAACAGCAGCCCGTAAAGCGTTAAAAAAACAGAAAAAAATAAAAAATATTAACAGATGTATAACGTTTTGTGATATACTTTGCTATATGTAGTGGAGATTAAGGTATCGGGGTACTTATCGTTGAACAGAAGATAATCAGAAGTACTTGATAATTACAGGAGTATGAAGGACAGAAGATGACTAATTTTGGGGAACATTATAATGAGGAATTAGCGCAGCAGGAGAGCGAGATCAATAAGAGGACCCTGTGGGAGATGGTCGGAGCGTTTATTGTTTTGACGGCGGTCTGGGGACTGGCGTTTGGACGTTTTCCGACAGTAAACGCAATTGTGTTCAGTGTGACGTATGCAATTTCCACAGGTTTTTTTATTGCGTCTGTGATCTTGTTTTTTAAAGCAGATCCATCGGATGAGCGCATGAAAAATTTTTTTGTGGCCGGCATCTGCATAATTTCAGCAGCAATGAACCTTATGTTCAGTTACCACATGGTTCTGGTGTATGTATTTCCACTCATCGTGGCAGTTCAGTATAAAGAGAAAAACGTATTATGGCTGTCTTATGCACTGGAAGTTTTTCTGCTGCCGGTCAGCATGATCGTGGGATTTTATTACGGAATCTGTGATCTGAACCTGCTGCTGCAGGGAAATCATACTAGGACATGGTATTTGTCTGAATTGGCAGATGGATTTGCGAGGATCCCTTTTTCGAAGATGCCGGTTGTGGTCATTATAGTTTACCGGATATTACCGCAGCTTCTGATCCTATTTGTGTTCGTGATGATCATCCAGCATACCATTGGCAGCATGCGGGAGGATGCTTACAGGATTGCAGAGCTTACCTACCGTAAGGAGGTCGATTCTGCAACAAGGCTTTATAATAAGAATAAATATGAAGATATGCTTGCCAATTACTATACGATGGTGGATCGCGTTGCAGTGGTTTTGTGGGATATCAATAATCTGAAAGAAATCAACGACCGTATGGGACATGGCATGGGAGATAAACTGATCGAGACACTGTCCGGTGCGATTTATGTGCAGACAGATAAGCGGAAAAAGGCATATCGTATCGGTGGTGATGAGTTTGTCATGCTCATCGAAAATCCGGAGAAACAGGAGGCAGAGCAGATCATCCAGAATGTCAGGGACAAACTTACAAGACACAGGGAAGAAGGCGGTCTCAGGGTTTCGAGTGCAACCGGTACAGCGGAGGGAAACGGAATCGATATCTTAAAAATAATACATGATGCGGATGAGCGGATGTATGAGGATAAGAAGAGAGGAAAGGAGAGCCGCGAATATGCTATGTTTTATAGTGAATGAGCATTCCAGAAGCGGTAAAGGCGCAAAGATCTGGAAAGAAGCGGAAGCAGTTTTAAAAAAGAAAAACATTGCTTACGAATCATACGTCACCCAATATGAGGGGCATGCCTTTTCACTGGCACATGACATCTGTGAATGTGGGGCGGATGACATTCAACTTGTAGTGGTAGGTGGTGATGGGACCGCAAATGAAGTCATCAACGGAATGACGCATTTTGAGAAGGTACGCTTTGGTGTGATCCCGACCGGTTCCGGCAATGACCTCGCAAGGGGACTTGGAATCACAGGAACGCCTACAGAGGTGATCGGGCATATTTTAAACTGCAGGGAAGATTATGTGATGGATCTGGGGCAGGTGAGCTGGAACGGCTGTGAGAAGCCGAGATTATTTGCAATCAGTGCCGGGGCAGGACTGGATGCATTAGTCTGCAAGAAGGCTTTGAAGTCCAAGGTAAAAGACGCTTTGAATAAGCTGCATCTCGGAAAGCTTACCTATCTGTTTCTGACGGTACAGTCGTTATTTACCATGCAGACAACAGATGCAGGTGCAGTTTTTGATGGAAAAGGACAGAAAAATCATAAGAAAATGATTTTCGCTGCGGCAATGAATTTCCGGGCTGAGGGCGGCGGTGTGCCGATGGCACCGGGGGCAGATGCGCAGGACGGAAAGCTTTCGGTGTGTATGGCGTGGGGAATCCCGAAATGGCGCACTTTTTTATGTCTGCCATTGCTTGTGACAGCCAATCATCTGCGGATCAGAGGGTTTGAGGTGACAAACTGTAAGGAATATGACCTGAAGCTGAAAACACCTATGGTACTTCATGCAGACGGAGAGTACTGTGGGGATGTCACAGAGATGCACTTTCAATGTCTGCCCAAAAAACTGCATGTGATGTGGTGATCGAATAAATACGAATAAAACAAAAATTCCCTTCATACAATGTGATAACATATGGAGGGAATTTTTTATGGACAATTATAGCGGAAATAAAGAGTATAACATTTACAGGGATATCAGAAATCGTACCAACGGGGAGATTTACCTCGGGATCGTAGGTCCGGTGCGCACTGGAAAATCCACCTTCATCAAACGGTTTATGGAGTTGATGGTACTTCCTTTTATGGAAGGAGAAGCAGAAAAAGAGAGAGCCATGGATGAACTTCCGCAGGCGGCAGCCGGAAAAACCATTATGACGACGGAACCAAAATTCATTCCACAGCAGGCGGCGGAGATCCGGCTCTCTGATTTTAAGACGGAAGAAGAGCCATTAAAGCTGCGTGTAAGACTGATCGACTGTGTCGGTTTTCTGGCGGACGGGGCAGTGGGACATATGGAAGGAAATGGAAGCAGAATGGTAAAGACACCGTGGTCAGACCAGGAAATCCCATTTGCGGAGGCAGCATCGATCGGAACCGAGAAGGTCATCAGAGACCATGCGACGATCGGCATTGTAGTGACGACCGACGGAACGATCGGAGAACTGGCACGGGAAAATTACATAAATGCAGAAGAGAGAACCGTTCAGGAACTGAAAAATATCGGAAAGCCGTTTGTGATCCTGTTAAATTCGGCAAAACCTTATGCGCAGGAGACAATAAAACTTGCGTCGGAGATGGAAAAAAAATATCAGACAACGGCTGTGCCGGTCAACTGTGAGCAGCTGCGCAGAGAGGATGTCTTAAAAATTTTAGAGAGTGTGCTGTATATAATCCTCGATGCTTTTTACGTTGAACACCCGTTCAATGCGGTCTGTTTCGGGGTCAACCGTTTTTGTGCTCGCGCCTGCGCCCGCCGCAAGGATAGTCTGCTTTTCCTCCATAATCTGTACATTATAGATGCCTTCCTTGCCGGGATGACAATAGCCGACATTTTCAAAATTGCCAACCATATTTTTCTGGCGATACATATAATACGGCTCCATGCCCATTCTTTCGGCGTATTCCGCGGAAATATCAAGCATTTCCTCCAAGGCTTCCGCCGTTGTCATGTCATGCTGTGCCAGTTCCTCTCTGAGTCGGGATGCACGCTTGACCGCAAGCGTATGCACCGTTACGTTATCGGGTGCCAGCTTCATGATTTCTTCCATGGTATTGCGGACATCTGCGGCATCCTCTCCCGGCAGACCCAGAATCAAATCCATATTGATATTCTGACTGGGATTAAAAGGCCCTTTCCAGACAGCTGTCGATGACGGAAACGGTAACCT
>OGZW01003511.1_pt1 | contig 11508 bp, 7 predicted proteins | sample 1577001 | NCBI WGS metagenome assembly OGZW01 (sample SAMEA3541519, study PRJEB24748) | human gut metagenome | biome: human gut; feature: human-associated habitat; material: faeces | place: China | collected 2012
AGCGTATACTCGGGTCTGTATATTGGCCGTTCTTTACTTTTTCATCAAACAACACTTTTTGCCGTTCTAATTCTTTATCAATTTGCTTTTGGTTCATACCTGAATCGGGCGTCCATGTCATAGTTTTCCTGATCTGTTTGCCATCAGAATTATATCCTGCTGATGAGGTAATCCTATATGATGATCCTCGTTTTTGCACGTAAGCCATTCGAATCCCTCCTCATACATAGTATAAAATTCTTTTATTGAGTGAGCAATAGAAATAGGAAAACCGCCAAATGTTACCAGTGATTTCAAGTGTATTTATATTTTAAAATATACTTAAATACATGGTAAAAGGTGGTATTTATATGCGAGTATTTGTACGTGAAGCACGGACAGAAATGGGCTTGTCAATACGGCAGTTGTCAAATCTAACGGGGATACCTAAATCGACATTATACGATTTAGAAGATGAAAGGTTTATGCCCCGTCTTGACGACTTGATTGCAATTATGCAAGCTCTCCATTGTACGTTTGAAGACCTCGTTTCGGTGGAATAAATTCACACTTTGTGGCTGTATTGCTCAGTGCGTCTTACAAAAGTCCGAGCCATCGGACACCTGTCACATTTTGTCGATTTTCGTTGTTTCGGTATGTGAAGAGACCCCAAAAAGGGTTAATAACAACCAAAAATATGGGTGTTAATTACTACAACGAAAGAGGGCGGGCAGACGTGTTAGAGGGGACGGAATGTAATAAGGTAAGTGTGGACGAGGAAAAAGGCAAAAAGGTAGTATACTTATCGTTTCCAAAAAAATACGAACGGGTCAAATATTGCAAATCCCCCAGAGAAAGGCTTGCATTGCAGGCTTTTGGCTCGAAGGGTTGCACGCGCTGCGCAGTGGAGGTGCGGTGTACATGGCTTCGCCATGAGTCTTCTGTGCTTCGTTACCGGTATCAACCGCGCGCACTCCGTAGCGCGCGAGTGACGCTCCCTCGGCGGCGGACTGCGGTGCGGGCGGCGGCATTGCTTCGCTCGCCGCGCTCAGGACTGCTCCTTGTTCAGTCCTCTGCTGTGATGTAAATTTCTTCCGCTTTCTGCTGGGCGGCGATGAGCAGGTCTTTTGCATCGCCATAATTTTGCCCTTCGATCTTTTTCAGCGCATCCGTGATGGCGTTGAACAGTAAATGATACAGTTTCTTGTATTCCATAGCGCATCCTCCTATTGCAATGCAAATGTAATGCTTTTATATTACACATATTTTTACCTTTTTGCAATACACTTGTCATATAAAATGTATTGCAGGTGAGAGCTATGCCCTTTAAGATTCCAAACGTACCGCCGACAACGAACAAATCAGTGCGTTTTCCCAATGATATGCTGGAGGAAATTGAAGATGCGATTCGCGGCAAGGATTGCACCTTTTCAGCTTTTGTTGTTGCCGCTGTCCGTGCAGCGTTAGATGATTTGAAAGAGCAGGAAAATGACCGTTGACGAGGTCATTTTTCGTATCAAAATTGCGTAAGATTTCCGAATCGCAGGCAGAGCGGCAGCGAGTGCAAGAAGCAGAGGCAAATCGTGCAGCACTCATTTATGGCGGCGAGCGAAGCAATGCCGCCACGCAGACGGTTGCATTCCGCAGGCTGCGCACTCCTTCAAGCCACAGGCTGCCAATGTAAGCCTTTCTCTTGGGGTTTCAAAGGGGGTATTCTCTTTTGTGAAAGAGAATACCCCCTTTGGCTTGCGCACTGCGCCCCCTTCATGCTATGATACCCTCACAGAACTGAGAAAGTGAGGAGACTGGTATGACTCTCAACGAAGCGATCCGATCCCTGATGGACCTGCAGGCCAAGCTCGCGGCCTACGGCCACGCCATGGGTCTGCTCTTTTACGACGGCGCGACCACCGCGCCCAAGGGCACGGCGGCGAACCGCGGCCAGACCATGAGCATCCTGAGCGAGGAGCATTACAAGCTCACGACCGGCGAGGAGACCGTCGCGCTGCTTGAATTCCTCGACGCGCACAAGGCGGAGCTCGACGAAAAGCAGCAGCGCATGGTGTTCCTGCTCATCAAAGATATCCGCAATATGCAGAAGATCCCGATGGACGAGTACGTCGCCTATCAGCAGCTTCTGGTCGAGGCGGACGACGTTTGGCACCGCGCCAAGGAGACGAGCGATTTTGCTCTTTTCGAGCCGGTGCTGGAGAAAATTTTCGAGACGAACATCCGCTTTGCGCACTACTGCGCGCCGGAGAAGGACCCCTACGACTACTGGCTCAGCGAGTATGAGGACGGGCTGACGATGGCGCAGTGCGACGAATTTTTTGCAACGCTGCGCGAGCACATCGTGCCGCTTCTCAAGAAGATCAAGGCGCAGCCGCAGCTCGACGACGCAATGCTGCACGGCAGCTTCCCCGAAACGGCGCAGGACGCGCTCTCCCGCTATCTCATGCGCACGATGGGGCTGGATCTCGACCACGTCGGCCTTGCGACGACCGAGCATCCCTTCACCACGTCCCTCGGCTCGCACTTCGACGAGCGCATCACGACGCACTATCTTGAGGATAACTTTGCCTCCTCCATGTTCTCCGTCATCCACGAGGGCGGCCACGCGCTCTATGACACCGGCAGTGCAGACGAGCTTGCCTACACGGTGCTCGACGGCGGCGTTTCCATGGGCATCCACGAGAGCCAGAGCCGCTTCTATGAAAATCTGCTCGGCCGCTCCCGCGCCTTTACGGGCTTTGTGTTCCCGAAGCTCTGCGAGCTTTTCCCCTCGCTCGCGGGCCACACGGCGGAGGAATTCTACCGCGCCATCAACAAGGCCGAGCCCTCGCTCATCCGCACCGAGGCGGACGAGGTCACCTACAGCCTGCACGTCATGGTGCGCTATGAGCTGGAAAAGCGCGTGATGCACGGCGAGCTCAGTGTGCATGACCTGCCGGCGGAGTGGAATCGCCTTTACAAGGAGTACCTCGGCGTCGACGTGCCGGACGACAAGCACGGCATTTTGCAGGACAGCCACTGGTCGGGCGGCAGCGTGGGTTACTTCCCGTCCTACGCGCTCGGCAGCGCCTACGGCGCGCAGCTGCTGGGCAAGATGAAAGAAACGGTCGACGTGGAGGACTGCCTGAAGCGCGGCAATTTTGCGCCCATCAACGCATGGAACCGCGAGCACATCTGGCAGTACGGCTGCCTGAAAAAGCCCGGCGCGCTCTTAGAGCAGGCGCTCGGCGAGAAGTTCGACCCCACGGTCTACACGCGCTACCTTGAGGAAAAGTACGGTGAGCTCTACGGCTTGTAAGAAAATTACTGCAAAAGGGGAGATATCCGACTGGATATCTCCCTTTTTGTGCGCCGGATGCGGAAAGTATCTTGCATTGCTTCCGCATCTCGGATACAATGAGCGAAGAGAGCGGACGGAGGAGAGACCGCGCGTCCGCAATGAGAGATGGGAGAGTAAAAATGAATACTGCGCTGTATGAGACCTACGTTCAAATTCTGCGCGAGGAGCTCGTGCCCGCGATGGGCTGCACCGAGCCGATCGCCGTCGCCTACGCGGGTGCGCTTGCGCGCCAAACGCTCGGGACACTTCCCGAGCGCATCGAGCTGACCGTGAGCGGCAATATCATCAAAAACGTCAAGAGCGTCATCGTGCCGCACACCGGCGGGCGAAAGGGCCTTCCCGTCGCGGTCGCGGCGGGTGTACGCGTCGGCGACGCCGGCGCGCAGTTAGAGGTGCTGGCGAATGTGACGGAGGAGCAGCTTCCGCTGCTGGACGAGTACCTTTCCGCGGCGGAGATCTCGGTGAGCAAGTCGCCGCTGCGCTGCCCGTTTGACATTCAGGTGCGCGTGTTTGGGGGCGAAGACGCAGCGTTCGTCCAGATCGTCGGCAGCCACACAAACGTCGTGCACATCGAGAAAAACGGCGAAGTGCTGCTCAACAAGCCCTTTTCCGAGGAGGCGGTGCAGCCGCCCGAGAGCCGCAGGAGCCTGACGGTCGAGGACATTATCGCCTTTGCCGACGAGGTCGATTTAGACGACGTCCGCGCGCCCATCGCGCGCCAGATCGAATATAACACGGCCATCGCCGAGGCGGGCCTGACGGGAAACTACGGCGCGGCCATCGGGAAAATCCTGCTTGATTCCTATGGCGACAGCGTGCAGAACCGCGCCAAGGCCTGGGCTGCCGCGGGCTCGGACGCGCGCATGAACGGCTGCGAAAAGCCTGTCGTCATCAACTCTGGCAGCGGCAATCAGGGCATGACGGCTTCGCTGCCCGTCATTGTCTACGCGCGCGAGCTGAAAGCGAGCGAGGAGCAGCTCTACCGCGCGCTCGTCGTGTCGAATCTTGTCACCATCCATCTGAAAACGGGCATCGGCAGCCTTTCCGCCTACTGCGGCGCGACCAGTGCGGGCGCTGGTGCCGGCGCGGGTGTGTGCTACCTTTACGGTGGGCGCTACGATGAGATCGCCCACACGGTCGTCAACGCGCTCGCCATCAACTCCGGTATGCTCTGCGACGGGGCGAAGGCGAGCTGCGCGGCGAAGATCGCCTCGGCGGTCGAGGCGGGGCTGCTCGGCCTTCAGATGTATCGCCATGACAGCCAGTTCTACGGCGGCGACGGCATCATCGTCAAGGGCGTGGAGAACACCATCCGCGCCGTCAGCAGCATCGCGCGCGACGGCATGCGCGAGACCGACAACGAGATCATCCGCCTGATGATCGGGGAGGAAACTGTCAAATGAAGATGCTTGTCACAGGCTTCACGCCGTTCGGCGGGGAGAAGCTCAACCCCTCATGGGAGGCGGTGAAGAGACTGCCCGACCGTATCGGCGGGGCGGAGCTCATCAAGCGCGAGCTTCCGACGGAGTTTGACGCCTCCGGTGCTGCGCTGCACAAGCTTTTGACGGAGCTGCGTCCCGACGCGGTGCTCTGCGTCGGCCAGTACGGCGGCGCAAATTGCATACGCGTCGAGCGCGTGGCCATCAACCTGCGCGACGCGCGTATCGCCGACAACGCGGGTAAGCAGCCGACGGACGAGCCGGTCGTGGCCGGAGGTCCGGACGCCTATTTTGCGACGATCCCGACGCGCGAGATCGTCGACGCCCTGCATGAGCAGGGGATTCCCGCTCAGCTTTCGTACTCCGCGGGCACGTTCGTGTGCAACAATCTCCTTTACTGCGCCCTGCACGAGAGCGCGCAGAGCTATCCCGCCCCGCGCTGCGGCTTTATCCACGTGCCGTATCTGCCCGAGCAGACGAGGGACGGCAGCGCCCCGAGCATGAGCCTTGCGCTGATGGTCGAAGCGCTGACCAGCGCGGTGGGGGAGATCGCGGCGGAGAACGAACCGTGAATCATAACCGTAAGGCGCCATATCAGCATAGAAAAAAGAGCTATCTGATTTCATTTGAAATCAGATAGCTCTTTTCTTGTGAATAATGAAATTCTGTTGCCAAATCGTTGCCGCGAAGGGCATCAAGGCTCAAAAAGTCCAGTGTTTACGGGCTTTTTTCGACCGCTGAAATCATTCCCACTCCACCGTTGCGGGGGGTTTGCTGGTGATGTCGTAGACGATCCGGTTGATGCCCTTGACCTCGTTGACGATGCGGCCGCTGATCTTGTCGAGCAGCTCGTAGGGGATGCGCGCCCAGTCGGCGGTCATAAAGTCCTCGGTCGTTACCGCGCGCAGCGCGAGCACGCGGTCATAACTGCGGCCATCACCCATGACGCCCACGGTGCGTGTATTGGTCAGCACGGCGAAATACTGATTCATCTTCTTGTTTTCGCCCGCTTTTTCAAGCTCCTCGCGGTAGATCGCGTCGGCAAGACGCAGCGTGTCGGCCTTTTCCTTGGTGATCTCGCCCATGATGCGGATGGCAAGGCCGGGGCCGGGGAACGGCTGGCGGGAGACGAGGTATTCGGGCAGCCCCAGCTCGCGGCCGAGCTGACGGACCTCGTCCTTGAACAGCAGGCGCAGCGGCTCGATGATCTCCTTGAAATCGACATAGTCGGGCAGACCGCCGACGTTGTGGTGGCTCTTGATGACCGCGGCGTTGCCGAGGCCCGATTCGATCACGTCGGGGTAGATCGTGCCCTGCGCGAGGAAGTCGACTGCGCCGATCTTCTTCGATTCTTCCTCGAACACACGGATGAACTCCTCACCGATGATCTTGCGCTTGCGCTCGGGGTCGGAGATGCCGGCGAGCTTGGCAAGGAAACGGCCCTCGGCGTTCACGCGGATAAAGTTGATGTCCCACTTCTTGAACGCTGCCTCGACCTCGTCGCCCTCGTTGAGGCGCATGAGACCGTGGTCGACAAAGACGCAGGTGAGCTGGGGACCGACGGCCTCGGCCAGCAGCGCCGCCACGACGGACGAGTCCACGCCGCCGGAGAGCGCCAGCAGCACGCGGCCGGAGCCGACCTTTTCACGCACGGCGGCAATGGCCGTGTTCTTATAGTCGCCCATCGTCCAGTCGCCCGTCGCGCCGCAGACCTCGTAGAGGAAGTTGCGGATCATCGCGGTGCCGAACTCCGTATGGTTGACCTCGGGATGGTACTGCACGCCGTAGAAGCCGCGCTTTTCATCGCAGATGGCGACATTCGGGCAGGCGTCGGAATGCGCGACGAGGGAGAAGCCCTCGGGCACGACCTCCATGTAGTCGCCGTGGCTCATCCACGTCACGCTCTTTTCGGGAAGGCCCTTGAAGAGCTTGCAGCCCGTATCGAAGAACGTCTCGGTCTTGCCGTATTCGCGCGCGGTCGCGTCGTTTGCCGCCACGACCTTGCCGCCGAGGTGGTGCGCGATGAGCTGGCAGCCGTAGCAGATGCCGAGCACGGGCACGCCCGCTTCAAAGAGCGCGGGGTCGACGTGCGGCGCGTCCTCCAGATACACGCTGTTCGGGCCGCCGGTGAAGATGAAGCCGATGGGCTTCATCGCAAGAAGGTCTGCAAGCGGTGTGGTGTAAGGCTTGACCTCGCAGTAAACGCCGCATTCGCGCACGCGGCGCGCGATGAGCTGGTTGTACTGGCCGCCAAAGTCCAGTACGATGATGGTCTGATGGTTCATATTGAAATTCTCCTGCCGTATCCAATAATATGATAAAAGCATCATATCATAGCTTTTTCCATTTTACCAGCGGTATTGTAAAAAAAGGTCGCGCGGTCTGCAGACCGCGCAACATGACCGTCGAAAAAGCGGCTCCGCCACTTTTTCGAGAAGGCTCCGCTTCGCCTTGCGTCTCGGTTGTCCGCTGAAGCGGACAATTCGACACAAGCTCCGCGCAAAGTGCTTTTTCCGACGTACACGCCGCCGGAAAAAGCGAATCGCAATTTCTTTCGCGCCTGCGGGCGCGAAACTCTGCGAGGCTTTTTAGCAGGCTGTCGGTCAGGAGATTGTGCGATCGAGGGAGGCTGCGACAAAGCCGCGGAACAGGGGGTGCGGCTTATTGGGTCGGCTCTTGAATTCGGGGTGGAACTGCGCGCCGACGAACCAGGGGTGGCTCTTCGATTCGACGATCTCCACGAGCGTGCCGTCGGGGGAGAGACCGGCGAGGCGCATCCCAGCGTCGGTGAAGTCATCGCGGAAGTCGTTGTTGAACTCGTAGCGGTGGCGGTGGCGCTCCCAGACCTCCGGCGCGTCATAGAGCGCGCGGGAAAGCGAGCCCTCCTCGAGCACGCAGGGATACTTGCCGAGGCGCATCGTGCCGCCCTTGGCCGTCACGCCGATCTGCTCGGGCATGAGCGCGATAACGGGGTGCGCCGTCGTGGAGGAGAACTCCGCGCTCGTCGCGTCGTCCCAGCCGAGCACATGGCGCGCAAACTCGATGACCGCGATCTGCATTCCGAGGCAGATGCCGAGATACGGGATGCCGCGCTCGCGGGCATACTGCGCCGCTAAGATCATGCCCTCAATGCCGCGGTCGCCGAAGCCGCCGGGGACCAGTATGCCGCTGCATCCGCAGAGCTCCTGCGCGATGTTGTCGGCCGTCAGCGTTTCGGAGTCGACCCACTGGATCTCGACGCTCGCGTCGCAGGCCGTGCCCGCGTGGAAGAGCGATTCCACAACGCTCAGATAAGCGTCGTGCAGGCCGACGTACTTGCCGACGAGCGCGATGCGCACGTGGCGGTGCACGCCGTGGATCTTATCGACCAGCGCACGCCACTCGGTCATGTCGGGCTCGCCGCAGTCAAGGCCCAGCTTGCGGCACACCACGCGGCAGAGGCCCTCGTGCTCGAGCAGCAGCGGCACCTCGTAGAGCGTGGATGCCGTCGCGTTCTGAATGACACAGTCGGGCTCCACGTTGCAGAACAGCGCGATCTTGCGGCGGATGTCGTCTGTGATGGGCGCATCCGTGCGCACGACGAGCACGTCCGGCTGAATGCCCTCGCTCAGGAGCTCTTTGACCGAGTGCTGCGTGGGCTTGCTCTTGAGCTCGCCGCTGCCGGGAATGGTCACAATGAGCGGCACATGGATGAAGAGTACATTTTCGCGTCCGCGCTCGGCCGCCACCTGACGGATGGCCTCTAAAAACGGCTGGCTCTCAATGTCGCCGACCGTGCCGCCGATTTCCGAGATGGCAACGTCGGTCTCACCGTCGTCCATGTCGTAGATGCGGCGCTTGATCTCATCGGTCACGTGCGGGATGATCTGCACCGTGCCACCAAGATATCCGCCCTGGCGCTCGCGGTTCAGAACGCTCCAGAAGATCTTGCCCGAGGACACCGAGGACTTTTCATCCAGCGCCTCATCAACAAAGCGCTCGTAGTGGCCGAGATCAAGGTCGGTCTCTGCGCCGTCATCCGTGACGAAGACCTCGCCGTGCTGATACGGACTCATCGTGCCGGGGTCGACGTTGAGATACGGGTCGAACTTCTGGTTTTTGACCTTCAGCCCGCACTGCTTCAGAAGCCGCCCGAGCGAAGCTGCGCAGATGCCCTTGCCCAGCCCCGACACGACGCCGCCGGTGACAAAAATGTATTTCATAAATGTTCTTCCTTCCCAAATTCAGAATACACAAAAATGCGGAATACCCACTCAAAAAGGACGCTCGAAAGAGCGTCCTTTTTGACTTTTACACGGAGAAGAGCAGCTCGCAGAAGGTCGGATACGGCCAATACTTGGATGCCGTCAGCACCTCCAGCTTGTCGATGGTCTTGCGCACGGCGACCGTGCGTTCTTCCACCTCGTCGTGGTAATAGTGCAGCAGCGTTTCCGGCTCGGCATCGTCCGAAACGGTCTCCAGGGCCGTCTTGAGCGAGATGGTCTCCTCGAGCAGCTGCTCGTTGAGCGAGCTGACGGCGTTGGCGAGCGAGGTCTCCACGTGGCAGGCGAGCTCCGGCGCGGCGGCGCGCTTGGCGGAGATGGTCGAGCACAGCGCCGCCTCATACTCCGACGCGGCGTTCAGGATGCCGTGCTGGACCATGTCGACGAGCGTCGCGGCCTCGATGCGGATGACCTTGCAGTACTTCTCAATATGAACTTCGTGGCGGGAGAAGATCTCCTCGCGGGAATACACGCCCTGACGGGTGAGCATTTCGATGTTTTTCGGCAGGATGTAGGCGGGCAGGGCCTCGGCGGTGTTGCGCAGGTTGGCAAGGCCGCGTTTTTCGGCTTCGTGCACCCAGGCTTCTTCATAGCCGTTGCCGTTGAAGATGATGCGGCGGTGGGCGGAGAAGGTGTCGCGGATGAGCTTGTGCAGCGCGGCGGTGAAGTCCGGCGCGTCCTTGAGCTGCTCGTAGAACTTGTCGAGCTCCTCGGCCATGATAGCGTTGAGGATGGTGGTCGGACCCGCGATGGACTGGCTGGAGCCCGGCATACGGAACTCGAACTTGTTGCCCGTGAAGGCGAGCGGCGAGGTGCGGTTGCGGTCGGTCGTATCCTGCGGGATAGAGGGCAGCACATCCACGCCGATGCGCAGGGACTTGTGCTCGGGCGCGGTGTAATCGTTTTCGTCGACGATGGCGTCGATGATGCCCTCAAGCTCGGTGCCGAGGAAGATGGAGATGATGGCCGGCGGCGCCTCCTGCGCACCCAGACGGTGGTCGTTGCCCGCGAAGGCGACCGAGCAGCGCAGCAGCTCCTGATATTCGTCCACGCCCTTGATGAAGGCGGCGAGCATCAGCAGGAAGAGCGCGTTCTGGCTGGGGGTCTTGCCGGGAGAGAAGAGGTTCTTGCCCGTGTCGGTGGCGAGCGACCAGTTGACGTGCTTGCCCGAGCCGTTCACGCCGGCGAAGGGCTTTTCATGCAGCAGGCACACAAGGCCGTGGCGCTCGGCGACCTTTTTCATCGTCTCCATGACGAGCTGATTCTGGTCGCTTGCGGTGTTGGCGTCAATATAGATGGGGGCCATCTCGTGCTGGCCGGGCGCGACCTCGTTGTGCTTGGTCTTGGAGAGCACGCCGAGCTTCCACAGCTCCTCGTCCAGCTCCTGCATATAAGCGCCCACGCGCGGACGGAAGGCACCGAAGTAGTGGTCGTCCAGCTCCTGACCCTTGGGCGGCTTGGCGCCGAAGAGCGTGCGGCCGCACAGCTGCAGATCCATACGCTTTAAGTAGAGCTTGCGGTCGATAAGGAAATACTCCTGCTCCGCGCCGATCTGCGGCGTGACCTTTTCGGCGTCGTCGCCAAAGAGCTTCAGCACGCGCAGCGACGCGCGGTTGACCGCGGAGATGGAGCGCAGCAGCGGCGTCTTCTTATCGAGCGCCTGACCGCTGTAGGAGCAGAAGACCGTGGGGATGCAGAGACTGCCGTCCTTGATGAAGGCGAAGGCCGTGGGGTCCCACGCGCTGTAGCCGCGCGCCTCGAACGTCGCGCGCAGGCCGCCGTTAGGGAAGGAAGAGGCGTCGGGCTCGCCGCGCACGAGCTCCTTGCCCGAAAAGTCCATGATGATGCGTCCGCCGCCGGCGTTGTTGATAAAGCTGTCATGCTTTTCCGCCGTCACGCCGCTGAGGGGCTGAAACCAGTGCGTGAAGTGCGTGGCCCCATGCTCCAGCGCCCAGGTCTTCATCGCGTCGGCGATCTCATTTGCTGCGGAAAGGGGAAGAGGCTGCCCGCTCTTCAAACAGCCGCGCCAAACGTCCATGGCGTCCTGCGGCACATACTGCTCCATCGTGCGTTCATTGAACACAAGCGAGCCAAAAAGCTCAGGAATGCGAGTCGCTTCACTCATGATCCAGACCTCCTGATACAAAATAAAAAAATTTGATAAGTAATGATACTGCACAGGGGCAAGCAGCGTCAATACTTTGTTTTTCCAACTTTATCCGTGCTTTAGCGGGATGGAATGTGCGGGGTGAACGAAATTATGAAAGTTCGCCAACTTTTTCTTGCACGGGGAAAATGGCTGTGCTATAGTTAGCCTGAACCCGCCTTTCCAGGCGGGCTTTTTTTGCTTCCCTCCGGCGGACCGATCGCGGGTGAGAGCATCGGATGAATGAGAAAGGGAGCGTGAGCGCCGCTTGCGGCGCTGCAATTAAATAACTAATAAAATCCGATGGCATTAACCATCGGATTTTTTATG
>OGZW01003513.1_pt1 | contig 11507 bp, 9 predicted proteins | sample 1577001 | NCBI WGS metagenome assembly OGZW01 (sample SAMEA3541519, study PRJEB24748) | human gut metagenome | biome: human gut; feature: human-associated habitat; material: faeces | place: China | collected 2012
TTGCGGTGTATTTTGCTCTCAATTCATTACCGCAATGCTCCTTACTGCTTATGGAAAGCCTTATGAAATCTCATGGACATTATTCCCGGATACCGTTTTGTTGACAGTGGTATTTTTTGTGGCAAGTTTTTTTGTGGTAGGAATTTTCAATACCCGTACCATTCAGAAAACAAAAATTATTGATATGCTTTCCGCAGAGAAAGAGAACGAACCAGAGCTAAAAAAGAGCCGCTTCATTTCTGTTGTAGTAGTCCTCTTTGAAGTATTTACCGTATGGGGATTGATTACAGGAATACAAAAGGTCTGGTTTTATTATGACACCCGCTTTGCGTTTCCGGTGCAGCTTATGTTTTGGGGAAATATTCTTTTTCCGCTGCTTACTTTGCTGTGGTCGATATTTTGCATAATTAGAAAGAAAAAAAGAGAATGTTTCATTGCTGGTTTGCTGATATGTTCTGTATTGAATGCTTTTACAGCAGCCAGCGTTGCAGCATTAACAAATAAATATTATCTGCCTTTAGGTGGTGGAACGCTCAATCAATATCTGCTTTTTGTTGTGATTGACTTACTTTTCTTCATTTGTGCCTTCATTTATCTTACCAGTGGTTTGATTGTAGCATGGAAAGTAAAATCGCCGGAACATAGATACAAGGGAGAAAACCTGTTCTTTTTCGGGCAAATTATATCAAAACTAAATACAACCAGCAAAACAATGACGCTGATTTGTATAACCCTTGTCCTTGCAATCTTCATGTTTATTGCCGCCCCTATTTTGACGGGCTGGGCTTCAGGTTATTTGGATATGCGCTCTATGTATGATGTGCAGGTATATTCAAGATATAATGACGTATATGAAGAAGAAAATCTGCCGCAAGACAGTTATGAAATCATTACTGAGTTTCTGACAGAACACAAAATAGATACAGTTTATGATTGCACGTTCAATCTATATCTGCCAGAGAAAGACGATTTTCACAACAGACAGAAATATGATTTTCCGATTGTAGCAATTTCTTTGAGTGATTATAACACTATACGGGAAATGCTGGGTTACGAACAGATTTCTCTGGAGGAAGATGAATTTACAACACAATGGAAAGCAATCGCCACCGAGGAAGAACGGGATAGCTTTTTGAAAGAACACACCAGCATTATGACAGACGCAGGAGAATTGACTCTTTCCGGGCAGTCCTATTATGAGGATCCGATTGGAGAAACAGCGTACAATTCCTATACAAATGTATTGTATGTACTTCCAGACAATATTTGTGAAAAGCTGTTGCCAGTAATAAAAAACCGATATATTACAACAACGGAAAATATCTCCTATGAAAATGCAAGGAAACTGGAAAAACTTTTTACAGAGAAATATCCCGAGCAGGCAGAAACCGGGGCTATTTATGGCGTGCGTTTTAGCACACTGCAAATCAATAGTTCCATAGCAAATAACTTTATTTTACAGACTGCAATGATTTATGGTGCTGTCGTACTGATGGTTATATGTCTTACGGTACTTTCCCTGCAACAGCTTTTAGACGCAGGACAATATAAGTATCGTTTCTCTGTACTCCGAAAATTAGGTGTAGAGGAAAAGCATATAGGAAAGCTTATCTTGAAGCAATTAAGCGTTTGGTTTGGGCTGCCAATTATCGTAGCAATCATTGTAGCTGCTGTTGTAATCACTTATTTTATTCAAACCGTATCAGCAGAGATTTCAACCTATATTGGATTCACTGCATTGATGTTACAGATTGTGGCAACCGTGGGAATTTTGCTACTTTTATTGATTTGTTACTTCATAAGCACATGGGTTATTTTTAGGCGTTCTGTCAATCCATAGAAAATATGTAATCATTACATTTCGCACATTCTTTAAAAGAGGGATAGCACTCTTAATGAATCAGAAGCAGGACTATCATTCAGAAATGAGTGGTAGTCCTATTTCTGTGTGCGGGAATGGTGGCAATATGGTATTATGGGAGAGAAAAACATTTTTTAATGAGTGTCAGATTTTTGTCTGGAAGTTGTGTATATACGAGGAGGTATAGTATGGACGATAATGACATAATCCAGCTCTATTGGGATAGGAATGAGCAGGCCATTCGTATAACATCCGATAAATATGGTCACTACTGCAAAGCCATAGCAAGGAACATACTGAACAATGAAGAAGATGCAGAAGAATGTGTCAACGATACCTATCTGAACGCATGGAATTCTATGCCAACACATTGGCCGAAGCAATTGGAAACATTCCTTGGCAAAATTACACGAAACTTGTCATTTAACAAGTATAAACACGACCATGCTGAAAAACGGGGCAGCGGTGAGATTACACTTGTTTTAGATGAACTGACTGATTGTGTATCGGATACTGACAATGTGGAACAGGTACTTGACCACCAAGAACTGATAAAGGCGATCAGTTCATTTGTGAGAAGCTTTTCAGAAAACAAGCGGAATCTGTTTGTACGACGCTATTGGTATGCAGATTCAGTTTCAGCTATTGCAAATGACACTGGAATGTTGCAGGGAACTGTATCAAAGACGCTGGAGCGTACACGGAAACAGTTAAAAGCATATTTGACAGAAAGGGGCTTTGAGATATGAGGAAAGATGATTTCTTTGAAATCCTTGGTGAACTTGACGACGACATCGTGAAAGGGGCTAAAACAACTATGAAAAAGAAGCTAAATTGGAAAGTTTGGGGAACAATGGCAGTTTGCCTGTGCCTTATTGTTGCAGGCACTACTGCTCTTTTACAGCAGAATTCTTCAACAACACCCGGTGGAATTTCGATTCCCGGTACTGGCAGCACTGCTGGAATTGATGCTGGAAACAGCGATGGGATGACATCGACATACAGCGTTGCCGTATATCCTGGTACCGAGAGCGAAGAAAATGTTGAATCGGCAGAAGTAGTAAGCCTGACAGAAGCAGAAACCTTGGTCCATCCATTAGCGGAACACCTTCCCAAGCAGTTGCCAGACGGCTTTCACTATGGGCGCGGAAGCGTTTATAACACAACGATGAAAGACGGAACCCAATACAATATGCTGAGAATTGAACACATTACTGGTGAGATACCGGAACAGAAATTTGCGGAGGATGGCGGGGAGGTTGTACCCGATCCGGAACAGATTGGAGATACTTTTACCGTTTGTGTTATGAACTACGAACCAAAAACCGATAGGAGCATTTATTCCAATCAGGAAGAAATAACAGGACCGCTTTTGGGAGAAACCGGTGGGGTCTATTTTCGCTCTGGTGATTGCTTCATTGGAGTGTTTACCGAAACAGCGGAACTGACAGCTGTTTTGGATGCGTTGAGAAAGATTGAGTGACCACAGACGCGGGTTGGAAAGAGATGTCCTCTGGCATCTCAAAGTGGACTTTTGCGGGAAATAGTATCAGAAGAAAGCTGCTCCGATTTTGGGGCAGCTTTCTTCTTAGAATCTGCACACCCACTATAGACAAGGTGGATTTGAATAACTCTGGAGATTGGATGAGTATACACTGAAAAACCGGATTGAGAGCATTGGGAACACAAAAGGGAATTGGGAGTTTCAAAACTATGCACGCACCTGTAATCAACGACACCAATAGCAATCCATAACACAAGAGTACAAATCATCGCTATAATAGTTTTCTTCTTTTTCATACAATCTCACCTCTAAATTGCGAGTTAACTGCGTGGTCTGGGGCCTTTTGTTTTTCAGAGGGACGGATTTGCGGAAATATGTTTCTCAATTATATTTTCTCCAGCCAACAGGAAGAAGGGGGACATTTCTTTCGGAAGAACAAATTTGCAACTTGCTCTGGCACTCACAACCCATAGTGAATTGCGTAAACTGAAAAACTTTACTCCACGTACCTGAAACCAACGCCAGAGCTAACTTGTAAATTTTTCTGGAGAAAGAGAATGTCCCCCTTCTTCCGTCGCATCGAAAAAACTTATATTTAAAACAATCCCCGCAAATCCGTCCCTTCTGCCAAATCCCAAAGACTCCCAGACCATGCCGTTAACCAGCCATTTCATTGTCCATAAAAAATTCCGCATTGAGATTCAAGTAAAATTCAATTTTTCCATGGTACTATAAAAAGAAAGGAAAATTATTCCTACAATACCTATTGACATGATAGGAATTAAGGGGTATGATAAACGAAAGTCGAGGGAGGCGGGAGCATGAAGCGAAAATCATTTTCAATGGTAAAGAAAATAGCGGTACTGTCCATGGCGGCAATTCTGTTGATTGGATGTACCGGATGCGGAAGCAAAAAAAGTCATGTACGGACAATCACCAACGTCTCCTACGATCCGACAAGAGAATTTTATGAAGCATATAATCCTCTGTTTGAGAAATATTATAAGGAAAAAACGGGAAAAGAAGTGGATATTATTCAATCCCACGGAGGTTCCGGTGCACAGGCACGCTCTGTTGTGGAAGGATGCAATGCTGATGTCGTTACACTGGCACTGGAGCATGATATCACACTGATTGAGCAGACCGGACTGATTGGTAAAGGCTGGGAACAGGAATTTGCTGATGACAGTTCCCCATACACTTCGACGATTGTTTTCCTCGTCCGGAAAGGCAATCCGAAACAGATCAAAGACTGGGACGATCTGGTAAATAAAAAGGTCGAGATCATCACCCCGGACCCAAAGAGCAGTGGTGGTGCCTGCTGGAACTTTTTAGCAGCACTTTCCTATATAAAGGAGCAGACCGATGATGAGAAGGAACAGAAAGCATTTCTGCAGAAACTTTACTCGCAGGTTTCCGTCATGGATTCCGGAGCGCGCGGTTCCACAACCACGTTTGTGGAAAACCAGAAAGGGGATGTGCTGATCGCGTGGGAAAATGAGGCAATTACCACGATGAAAAGTTATCCGGATGAATATGAGATGATTACGCCGAGTGTCAGTATTCTGGCACAACCGAGTGTGGCGATTGTGGATGACAATGCGGATGCCAACGGCACGCAGGAAGTGAGCCGCGAGTACCTGAATTATCTGTACACCGATGATGCGCAGCGGCTGGCGGCAGAGTATGGTTACCGTCCGAGCAATGAATCAATTCTGAAGGAATTTTCCGACCGTTTTGACCTGAATGTGAAATTATATACGATCAAAGATTACGGCGGCTGGAACGAAGCATATAAGAACTATTTTGACGATGGAGCAATGTTTGATGAAATCTACGGCAACGAATAAGACAAAAAAAGTACGTGTGATACCGGGGTATCACCTCACATTGGGAATTACAGTGACAATGCTTTCCCTGATTGTGCTGATCCCGCTGGCATCTGTGATGGTTTCCGCATTAAAACTGCGTCCGGCAGAGTTCTGGTCCCTGATCACGAAGCCGATCGTGCGGCATGCATTTGCGACCAGCATCGGATGTTCGTTTATTGCGGCACTTATAAACAGTGTGTTCGGTGTGATCATTGCCTGGGTGCTTGTAAGATATGAGTTTCCGGGAAAACGTATCCTCGATGGCTGTATTGAGCTTCCGTTTGCACTGCCGACTTCGGTAGCAGGTATCACACTTTCTAAAATGTATTCCGAAAACGGAATCCTCGGGACTCCGCTTGCAAAACTTGGCATCAAAGTATCCTACACACATCTGGGACTGGTCATTGCACTGGTGTTTGTCGGAATTCCGTTTGTCATCCGTGCCGTGCAGCCGGTACTCGAAAAACTTGACGGACAGTATGAAGAAGCAGCATTTATGCTTGGAGCCAACCGGTTTCAGACCTTCCGCAGAGTGCTTCTGCCGGAGATGATGCCCCCGGTTTTAACCGGATTTGGGCTTGCCTTTGCCAGAGGGATTGGTGAGTACGGAAGTGTCATTTACATATCCGGAAACAGTGCAAGGGAACATACGCAGGTGATCTCCTATATGATCATGCAGAAGCTTGGGTATATTGATTATGCGAGTGCCACGGCAATCGCGCTGGTAATGTTGATTTTATCGTTTGTTTTACTGCTTGCTGTGAATATCGTACAGATGAAACAGGCAGCCAGAACCAACAATGTGTAAGTGCAACAGGGAACCAACCAATTCGTTTTAAGAAAGGGAGTTCGTTTTTATGGAACAAAAGAAAAGTACGAAATACATCTTAATAGCCATCAGCGTTCTTTTCATATTTGTTATGCTGATTCTTCCCCTGTTTTCGATTCTCTTCAGTGCATTGAAAGAAGGATTTGCTTTTTACATACAGGCGATCACAACCGAATATGTGCGTTCGGCTCTTTTGGTCACATTGCTTGCAACCGTGATCGCGGTAGTTGTCAATACGTTTTTTGGAATCGTGGCGGCATGGCTTTTAACGAAGTTTTCCTTCCGTGGGAAACAGGTGCTTGCCACGCTGATCGATATCCCGTTTTCAATCTCTCCCGTCATTGTAGGTCTTGCCTTTTTGATGACCTTCGGACGGCTCGGCTGGACGTATCCGGCAATCCGGGCGATCAACCAGTTTTTCGGAACAAACATCCGTGTTACGTTTGCGTTACCGGGTGTGGTGCTTGCCACAATTTTTGTCACTTTCCCGTTTGTATCGCGTGAGATCATCCCGATCTTAAATGCACAGGGAAAGGATGAGGAAGAGGCGGCGGCGCTTATGGGGGCAAACGGATTTACCATTTTCCGGAAAATTACCCTTCCGCAGATGAAATGGGGACTGATCTATGGTATCATTTTATGTACGGCGCGTGCGTTAGGCGAGTTTGGAGCAGTCAATGCACTGTCCAAGACAAGAGGACAGACCTTTACGCTTCCTCTCGAGATTGATGCCTTATATATGTCTGGGACGGATACTTCCATCACCTCCGCATTTGCGGTATCTTCCATTCTGGTCATTATTGCGGTGATCGTGCTGATACTCAGAAACATTTTTGAATACAGAAGCAAAAACAGTAAAGGCATACAGTAAGGAGTCAGGCTATGTACGTGGAAATGAGAGATATTTGTAAAAATTACGGAAACTTCCGGGCTTCCGACCATGTCAGCTTTGGCATTGAAAAAGGAAAATTAGTCGCACTGCTTGGACCTTCCGGAAGCGGAAAGACCACTCTGCTTCGCATGATTGCAGGGCTTGAGACACCAAACAGCGGTGATATCTATATTAACGGGCAGCGTGTCAACGATGTGCCGGCGGCAAAACGTGGCATTGGTTTTGTATTTCAGAACTATGCATTGTTTCGTTATATGACCGTCTACGACAACGTAGCCTTTGGTCTTGAACTTGCCAAGGTGCCGAAAAAAGAGATCAAGAAGCGCGTGACCGAACTGCTGGAACTGACCGGATTAAGCGGAATGGAAAAGCGTTATCCGAACCAGTTGTCCGGTGGGCAGCGTCAGCGAGTGGCATTTGCCCGCGCACTGGCACCGAATCCGCAGGTACTTCTTCTCGATGAGCCGTTTGCGGCAATCGATGCAAAAGTCCGCACTGAACTTCGCAACTGGCTTCGCGAGATGGTTGTAAAGCTTGGCATTACAAGCATTTTTGTTACCCATGATCAGGATGAAGCCGTCGAGGTGGCCGATGAGATTATCATCACAAACCATGGACATATCGAGCAGATGGGAACACCGATGGAAATTTATAAATCACCGGACACCCCGTTCGTGGCACAGTTTATCGGCCGTTCCTCGATCGTAGAGCATTATGAGCGTCTGCTTGGATTTGATCCGGTCGAGGGCGCAACCCACGCAGTTATCCGTCCAGAATTTGTCCGCATGTCCAGAAGCGAGCCACCGCAGCACATGAGTGCCGCCGAGCGTGGAATCGTAAAAGATGTGATATTCCGAGGAAATCATCTGGATGTTGTCGTTGATGTGGGAGGTATCCCGATCGTCACCGAGCGCTCACTTGAAAAAGATCCGGTTGAAATTGGAGAACAGGTATATGTCTTAATTTACCGCCTGTATATATTTGATGAAAACCAGACCTATCTTGTAGAAAATAAGGAAATGCAGGAAGGCGAGGTCTTCTACATTTAATCACAAGGAAGGATTACTTATGAAAATCGAGGGAAAAAAAATACTCCATACGGATGTCCTCATCATCGGCGGCGGCACAGCAGGCTGCTACGCGGCAATGACCATCCGTGAACAATCCGATTATTCCATAATCATAGCAGAAAAAGCCAACATCAGGCGCAGCGGCTGTCTGGCAGCCGGAGTCAACGCGCTCAATGCCTATATCACCAAAGGTCATGTTCCGCAGGATTACGTGGACTACGCCACAAAAGATGCCGACGGCATCGTCCGGCCGGATCTGCTTTTGACCATGTCCGAAGGACTCAACCGTGTGACCGCCAAAATGGAACAGCTTGGTCTGGTCATCTTAAAAGATGAAAACGGCGAGTATGTGGCAAGAGGAAACCGCAATATCAAGATCAACGGCGAAAACTTCAAGCCGCTTCTTGCAGATGCTGTCAGCAAATTAGACGATGTGACCGTCATCAACCAGTTAAACATCACCGATTATCTGGTAAACAATAATAAGATCGAAGGAGCCGTCGGTTTTTCCATTGCAGACGGTACGGCCTACGAGATCCGCGCAAAAAAAGTGCTGATCGCAACCGGAGGAGCCGCAGGACTTTACCGCCCGAACAATCCGGGTTTTTCCCGTCATAAAATGTGGTATCCGCCGTTTAACACCGGAGCTGGATATGCCATGGGAATTGAAGCCGGAGCCGAGATGACCACATTTGAGATGCGCTTTATCGCCCTGCGCTGTAAAGATACGATCGCTCCGACCGGAACGATTGCACAGGGTGTCGGAGCAAAGCAGATCAACGCACACGGAGAAGTGTATGAGACAAAATACGGTCTGACTACTTCCCAGCGTGTGTACGGAACTGTTGAAGAAAACGTAAAAGGACGCGGACCATGTTATCTTCGCACCGAAGGCATCTCCGCAGAACAGGATGAATCGCTCTTAAAAGCATACTTAAACATGGCGCCGGGACAGACACTCAAGTGGGTGGAATCCGGGAAAAATCCAAGCGAACAGAACGTGGAAATCGAGGGAACCGAGCCGTACATCGTAGGTGGTCATACCGCCAGCGGTTACTGGGTAGACACCGAACGAGAGACAACGATCCACGGACTTTATGCTGCCGGAGATGTGGCAGGCGGCTGTCCACAGAAATATGTAACCGGCGCACTGGTGGAGGGCGAGATCGCAGCCCATTCCATCGTGCAGAAATTAAACGAAGAACAGGTGGCAGATACGGCGGCTTCTGATGAAGAAGCGGTTCTTGAAAATAAAATTGCCGAGTATGATGCATTTCTCACAAAGCAGGACCCGGCATTTACCGTTGAGGAACTCGAGGAAGCCATGCAGAAAGTCATGGACCAGTATGCAGGCGGAATCGGAACCCATTACCAGTTCAACGAAAAGCAGCTTGCCATGGCGGAAGAAAAAATAAAGAAACTGCAGATCCTTGCAAAAGGACTTGCGGCAGCCGATATGCATGAGCTGATGTTTATCTATGAGCTGAAAGAACGCCTGACCGTGTGCCTGACTGTGATCGCACATCTGCGTGCACGCAAGGAGACACGCTGGCACAGTTTCGCGGAGAATCTGGATTATCCGGAGAAGAGTGATGCATGGCTCTGCTATGTAAACTCGAAAAAGAACGGGGACCAGATTACGATGATCCGCAGAGATCTGGTGAAAGGAGGAGAAACCTATGAGCATCGCGATTGATTCCATGAAATGCAGGGCATGTGGAAAATGTCTGGATGTCTGTCCGGGAAGCCTGATCGTGCGCGGCGAAGACAAAAAAGCCGTGATCCGGTATCCGAAGGACTGCTGGGGATGCGCCTCCTGTATCAAGGAGTGTCCGTTTGAGGCAATTTCCTATTACCTGGGTGCCGACATCGGCGGCATGGGAAGCCAGATGACCGTTCATACGGAAGGAGATCTGTTACACTGGCGAATTAAAAAAACAGATGGTACAATAGAAACAATTGTTGTGAATAAAAAGGATTCGAATAAATATTAAGGAGGAAGATCATGAGTCAATTATCTCATCTTGATGCACTCGAAGCGGAAGCAATCTACATTATCCGTGAGGTAGCGGCAGAGTGTGAAAAACCAGTAATGCTTTATTCCATAGGAAAGGACAGTTCGGTAATGCTTCATCTTGCCATGAAAGCATTTTATCCGGAGAAGCCGCCATTCCCATTTTTACATGTGAACACGACATGGAAATTCAAGGAAATGATTCAGTTCCGTGATGAGACGGCAAAGAAACTTGGGATTAACATGATCGAGTATATCAACGAGGACGGTGTAAAGCGTGGCATCAATCCGTTTGATTACGGCAGCCAGTACACCGACATCATGAAGACACAGGCATTAAAACAGGCGTTGAATAAATACGGATTTACTGCAGCATTCGGCGGCGGACGTCGTGACGAGGAAAAATCCCGTGCAAAAGAGAGAATTTTCTCTTTCCGTAATGAGAATCATGCATGGGACCCGAAGAACCAGAGAACGGAGATGTGGAAACTTTATAACTCCAAGATCAACAAGGGTGAGAGTATTCGTGTGTTCCCGATTTCCAACTGGACGGAGACGGATATCTGGGAGTACATAAAGAGAGAAAACATTGATATCGTGCCGCTGTATTTTGCAGCAAAGCGTCCGGTGATTGAGCGTGACGGACAGATTATCATGGTGGATGATGATCGTCTGAAACTTCGTCCGGGTGAGAAAATTGAATACAAGAATGTGCGTTTCCGTACCTTGGGATGCTATCCACTGACCGGTGGAATCGAATCCAACGCGACCACATTAGATGAGATTATTGACGAGACCTTGAGTGCTGTAGAGTCTGAGCGGACCACCCGTGTCATTGACAACGAGGCAGCCGGCAGCATGGAACGAAGAAAGAGGGAGGGTTATTTCTAAAATGAGCGGATTATTGAAATTTATTACCTGCGGTAGTGTAGACGATGGAAAGTCCACACTGATCGGACATATTTTATACGATTCCAAACTGCTTTACGCAGATCAGGAGAAAGCGTTGGAGCTGGATTCCAAAGTAGGAAGCCGCGGCGGCGCAATCGATTACTCCCTCCTTCTGGACGGACTGATGGCAGAGCGTGAACAGGGTATCACCATTGATGTGGCATACCGTTACTTTACAACCGAAAAGAGAAGCTTTATCGTGGCAGATACTCCGGGACATGAGGAGTACACAAGAAACATGGCAGTCGGTGCATCCTTTGCAGACCTTGCCGTTATCCTTGTGGATGCAAAGCAGGGAGTGCTCGTACAAACCAGAAGACATGCCAGAATCTGTGCACTGATGGGAATCCGTTACTTTGTATTTGCTGTAAATAAGATGGATCTTGTCGATTACAGTGAGGAGCGTTTCAAGGAGATCGTTGACCAAATTCAGGAACTTTCCAAGGAACTGCATTTAGCGAGTGTCAAGATCATTCCGGTATCTGCAACCGAGGGTGACAATGTCACCACCCATT
>OGZW01003517.1_pt1 | contig 11495 bp, 10 predicted proteins | sample 1577001 | NCBI WGS metagenome assembly OGZW01 (sample SAMEA3541519, study PRJEB24748) | human gut metagenome | biome: human gut; feature: human-associated habitat; material: faeces | place: China | collected 2012
GCCAGAGGCTCCCCTCGGTAGGGGAGCTGTCGAGCGAATGCGAGACTGAGAGGTTATCCCTTCGTCGCATACGTCACATCCAGCACCGGGCCGAAGGGGTCGAAGACGAGGCCCTTGATGCCGTTGGCCACCAGCAGCCGCTTCTGCTGGGTGAAGAGCGGCACGGCAACAGCCTGTTCGAGGAGCTGGCGCTCACAGGCGGCCAGCAGAGAGCAGCGGGTGCTGCCGGTGGCTGTGGCGCTGGCCGAGAGCTGGGTGGTGTAAAGGGCGTCGCTGTAGCCGGTCAGCCCGCCGCCGGTGGGGGAGAACTGGGCCAGCGCGGTATAGACACTGCCGCCCTCGGCCTGCACGGGGGCCAGCGCGATGGTGTAGCTGCCGTTTTCGAGCCGCTTCTGGAACTCTTCCGGTTCCACCTCTTCCACCGAGAAGAAGAGCGAAAATTCCTTCTGCCATGCGCTGTTGATGAGCTCGGCGGTGTCACTGAGGCCGCTGCCGGAAGGCAGCAGCAGGGAGACGCGCCCAAAGTCGGAGGGGGAGACGCCGCCGTCGCGGGCGGCGATGTAGAGTGCGCGGGGGTCGCCGAAGGCCGGGCGGACATCGCCCGCCGTCTGCCGGTAGTCGATGCCGTCCACAGTCAGGCCGTCGGGGATGAGGCCCTTTGCCTCCGCGAACAGCCCGCCGCCAGGGACTTCCACCGCCGAAGCGGCTGCACTGCCCAGTGCCTGCCGAAGCTCAGTGGAAGCGAAGATGGAGTCGCAGTTGAAGAGCAGCGCCCATGTGGTGTCGGAGTAGGACACGCTCTGCAGCGAGGTGGGGGTACCGCTGTCGTCGAGGGCGGCGGTGCATTTTTCGTTATTGATGAGCTCTTCGGCGGACTGGCCGGAGCTCGTGGTGTTCTCCACGAGGCGCAGGCTGTCGATTTGGCTCTCCGAAGCCGCCCGGCGGAGAAAAAGGCCGCTGGACGTCCAGTTATAAAGGTAAAAGTGTCCGCTGGAAAGGGTGGAGGCGCTGGTCAGACCGTAGGTCCCTCGGGTGCTGTCAAAAAACGCTTCGTCGCAGGGCATCGCGCCGGGCAGCGTCAGCTTGGAGAGGAACGTCTCGTCGGGCGAGGAGAGCCGGAACACCAGTTTCAGCGGCTCCGCAGCGGTGACACCCAGCGCGCTGGCGGGCTTTTGGCCGACCAGAACGGCGGCGCTGTTCTCGAGGGCAGAGAACTCCACGGCGTAGGGGGAGTTGGTGCCGGGGAGGAACATCCGCTGGAACGCGAAGACGAAATCCTCGGCGGTGATGGCGTAGTCGGTGGGATCTCCCTTCGAGGCGGTATAGGTCAGGCTGTCCTTCAAATAGAATGTATAGGTGAGCCGGTCGGCAGATACCTCCCACTGCTCACACAATTCCGGCGCGAGGCTGCCGTCCGGTGTGCGGCGGACGAGGCCGCTGTAGAGGTTCTCGCAGGCGATGATGTCCGAGGCGCTGGACGCCACCTGCGGGTCAAGGTTCGCGGGGATGGAATCCACGAACCAGGTAAAGCTGTTGGAGCCGGAGCCGCAGGCGGTCAGGCTCAGAACGAAAAACGCAGCCAGTAAAGCCGCGACAAAGCGAAGCTGTCTCAAGAAATGCATCCTTTCGGGCCGATGCGGCCCTGTTTGTCTCAGAAAGTGATAAGAAATATGAAAACTGCACCCGGACAGGCGCAGGAAAATTCTGGTGTCGAGCCGGCGCAATGCTGTTGATGCTGCGCCAAAAATTGAAATCGCTATAAGTGTAACAGAAACAGGCAGAAAAGACAATCGACATTTTGTTGATTTGGGTGGACATTTTGAGCCACGGTTTGTGTTTTTCCGTTGCCAATCGGAAACAAATGGTCTATAATGGGGGACGGCAATGCATTTTCTCCTGCGGCTGTGTGCGGCGGGGGTGCTATGGTAATATACATTTATGGAGGAGATCCTTTTTTATGCAGAAGGAACAGCAGGAGCTTGCAAACCTCATCAAGGGCAAAAAGGTTGCCTTTATCGGCGCGGGCGTCAGCCATAAGACGCTCATCAAGGAGTTCGTGGAGCTGGGTGCGCACGTCACCCTCTGCGACCAGAAAAAGAGCGTGGAAGATTTCGGCGACTACGCTGCCACCATCAAGGAGCTGGGCATCGATCTGAGCCTCGGCGAGAATTACCTCGACGGTTTCAAGGGGCAGGACATCATCATGCGCACCCCGGGCTTCGTGGGCTATTTCGAGAAGCCTTTGCAGGACGCTATGGCCGCCGGCACCATGGTCACCAGCGAGGTGGAGCTGTTCTTCCAGTTCTGCCCCTGCGAGATCGTGGCCGTGACCGGTTCTGACGGCAAGACCACCACCACCACCCTTATCTCCAAGTTCTACGAGGCCGCAGGCCGCAGGGTGCATCTGGGCGGCAACATCGGCGCAGCCTTGCTGCCCATGCTGCCCGAGGTGAGCCCCGACGACGTGGCCGTGGTGGAACTGTCCAGCTTCCAGCTCATCAGTATGCACCAGAGCCCCAACATCGCCGTCGTCACCAACGTGACCCCCAACCATCTCGACCACCACAAGGATATGCAGGAGTACATCGACGCCAAGCGCAACATCCTGCTCTACCAGAAGCAGCCCTGCCGCGCTGTCCTAGGCTATGAGAACGAGATCAGCCGCTCCATGCAGAAGGACTGCAAGGGCAAGCAGGTCTGGTTCACCCGCCTGCACGAGACGGACAACGGCGCGTTCCTGCGGGATGACGGGATGCTCTGCATGGCAGAGAACGGCGTCGTGACTCCCTTCCTCGCCCAGAAGGACGTGAAGCTGCGGGGCCTGCACAACATTGAGAACCTGCTGGCCGCTGCCGCCGCCGTCTGGGGCGAGGTGCCTGTGGAGGCCATCCAGCTGGTGGGCAGCAGCTTCACCGGTGTGGAGCACCGCATCGAGCCGGTGCGCGTGCTGGACGGCGTCACTTATTATAATGACTCCATCGGCACCAGCCCCACCCGCACTATCGCCGGTCTGCGCAGCTTCGACCAGAAGGTCATCCTCATCGCAGGCGGCTACGACAAGCACATCCCCTATGAGCCGCTGGCCCCTGAGATCACGGCTCATGTCAAGAACCTCGTGCTGATGGGTGCTACCGGCCCCCGCATCGAGAAGGCCGTGCGCGAAGACCCGAACTTCAACGAGGCAGAGCTGCCCATCCAGCACGCCGACAACATGCAGCACGCCGTGGAGCTGGCCCGCGCCTGCGCAAAGCCCGGCGACATCATCATCCTCTCGCCGGCCAGCGCCTCTTTCGACCTCTACCCGAACTTTGAAGTGCGCGGCCGCGAGTTCAAGAGCATCGTCAACGCGCTGAAGTGATAGCCCAAATCAAAACGCCCCGCCAGAAGCAGCGCTTTTTGAGCGCCTGCCGGGGCAAGCTCTGTCTCGGGGCGACCATGCCGCTGGCGTTCGCCCTCTTCGGTAAGAGCCAGCCGGGCCGCTTTTTCGCCGGGCCGACGCTGGCGCTGGATGTCGGCGGCAGCACCGCGTGGCTGGCGGGTCACGCCAACCCCGAGGAGCTGGCGGGCTTTCTGGCTTTCTGCGGCTGTGAGGCCGTGGTGCTGGATGAAGCCGAGTGTCCGCCGCCCACCGGTTGGAAACGGGCAAAGACACACAGCGTCTTCGGCCTTGCGCCGGGGCGTCAGCTGCCGCTGCCTGAGGCGGACGCTGCCCTCTGGCAGAGTCTTGCCAAAAACACAGAACCTGCCGCCGGAAAAGCAGCGGATATGCTCTTCCCTGACAGGCCCTCAAAACGGGACGACTTTTACTCTGAGCTCTGCTCCAAGCGCAGCCGGGGCCTTGCCCGGGTCTGGACGCTGGAACGGGAAGGAAACATCATCTGTACTGTGGGAGCCTACGCGCTGGCAAATGGTCAGGCATACATGGCCTGCGGCGAGACCGTGGAAGCTCTGCGGGGCAAAGGCGTCGGCGGGCGGCTCATCGTCGAGATGGCGAATGTCCTCGCCGCCGAAGGCTGGATGCCTGTCTTCCTGTGCAGCCCCGAGCGGGTACATTTCTATACCCGGCTGGGCTTTGAGAAGATGGGGGAGTATGCACGATATGAAGTACAATAACAATTAAGGATTCATTATAATGTCAATGTTAAATCACTTTTTCGATTATAAACCCGAAGTTCTGGCGCTGGATGAAAAAGCCCTCGAGCTCTGCCAGCCCTACTTCAAGCAGATGGAGGACATCCGCGACTACAACCAGCTCAAGATGCTGAAAGCATTTGCGGACACCCAGATGTCCTCCACCGATATGCTGGGTACCACCGGCTACGGCCTGTGGGACAGCGGCCGCGCCAAGCTCGAGCAGATCTTTGCCGAGGTGATGGGTGCCGAAGATGCACTGGTGCGCAGCCAGTTCCAGAGCGGCACCCACACGCTGGCTGTGGCCCTCTTTGGTTTGCTGCGGGCAGGCGATACCCTGCTGGCCGCCACGGGCCGCCCGTATGACACGCTGGAAGGCGTCATCGGTCTGGATGGCAAGGGCAAAGGCACCGGAACCCTGATGGATTACGGCATCAAGTACGACGAGGCCCCGCTGAAGGCCGACTTTACCCCGGACTATGAGCTCATCGCCCAGAAAGCCCCGGGCGCGAAGGTCTGCCACATCCAGCGCAGCCGCGGCTACCTGCAGCGCAACGCCTTCGACCTCGACACCATCCGCAAGGTCGCCGACACCGCCCGTGCCGCCAACCCCGACATCATTATCTTTGTGGACAACTGCTACGGCGAGTTTACCCAGAAGGAAGAACCCTGCCAGGCCGGTGCCGACCTCGTGGTGGGCAGCCTCATCAAGAACCCCGGCGGCGGCATTGCCCCCACCGGCGGCTATATCGCAGGTCGGAAAGACCTCGTGGAGCTCTGCGCCTACCGCCTGAACGCCCCCGGCCTCGGCAAGGAGCTGGGCTGCACCCTCGAGACGCCCCGCGATATGTATCTGGGCTTCTACTACGCCCCCGGCGTGGTCTGCGAGGCCATCAAGACGGCCATCTACGCCCAGTGCCTGCTGGAACTGGTGGGCAAAAAGCCCATCCCGCGCTACTGCGAAGACCACAACGATATCGTGACCTGTTTCGATGCCGATACCGCCGATGCCCTCATCGGCTTCTGCCGCGGCATTCAGGCCGCCAGCCCCGTGGACAGCTATGCCGCACCGGAACCCTCTCCGGAGCCGGGCTATACCGATGAGGTCATCATGGCAAGCGGCAGTTTTACCCAGGGCAGTACCATCGAGCTCTCCTGCGACGGCCCCCTGCGTGAGCCTTACACCTGCTACCTGCAGGGCGGCCTGAACTTTGCCGCAAGCCGTGCCGGTGTCCTGCTGGCCGTGCAGAATGCTTATTTCAAGGATTGATCTTTTCAGAAAGAAAGCGTGAATCAAATGAATCGTGTTACTCCCATTGATGCCCGGATGCTGGAACGCTTTGAGCAGGGCTATGCTGCCCGCCCGGAGCTGAATGTGATGTCCAATGCAGTTTCCCGCACGGCTCTGCCGGACGCAGCCTTTGTGCCCGCCGCCGCTGCCAAGCTGCGGATGGACTTCTCTGTGCTGGTCAAGACCAATAACATCACCAACCAGAAGCAGAGCGGTCGCTGCTGGATGTTCTCCACCCTGAACGTCCTGCGCCAGCGGGTGATCGCCAAGTGCGATCTGGAGGATTTCTCCTTCTCTCCCACCTATCTGGCGTTCTACGATAAGCTGGAAAAGGCAAATCTCTTCCTTGAGAACATCCTCCACTTTGCGGATCAGGACCTGACCGACCGTGAGACCTACACCCTGCTGGGCAACCCGCTGCCCGACGGCGGCCAGTGGGATATGGCCATCAGCCTGATCAAAAAGTACGGCGTGGTGCCCTCCTGGGTCATGCCGGAGACAGTCCACTCCACCGGCACGGCCAAGTATCTGCCCATCCTGAACCGCAAGCTGCGGGAGGATGCGCTGGAACTGCGGGCTCTGGCAAAAGAGGGAAAGGACACGGCCGCCCGCCGCGAGGAGATGCTGGCGGAGATCTACAACGCCCTGTGCATCCTCTACGGCCAGCCTCCCAGGAGCTTTGACTTTGAGTATACCGACAAGGATGAGCACTACCACTGCGACCGGAACCTGACTCCGCACACCTTCCTGGAGAAATATGTGGGCAATGATCTGGATGATTACGTTGTCATCATCTCCTCGCCCATCCATGCGCTGAACCGCACCTACTGCCAGCCCTTTATGGGGGACGTGGTGGAGGAAAATATGTTCTGGCTGAACCTCTCGCAGGAGGAGCTGGAGGATCTGACCATCCGTCAGCTGCAGGCAGGGGAAGGGGTCATGTTCAGCTGCGACTGCCACCCCGACGGCGACCGCGCCAACGGCTATTGGGACCCCGACTGCTTCCAGTACGGCGAGGTGCTGGGCGGCCTGACCTTTGGCATGACCAAGGCCGAACGGCTGCTCACCCGTGAAAGCACCATGAACCACTGTATGATGTTCTGCGGTGTCAATCTGGACGAGAACGGTAAGGCTGACCGCTGGAAGATCGAGAACAGCTGGGGCGATGCCTCCGGCCAGAAGGGCTACTACATCGGCAGCGAGAAGTGGTTCAAGGCCAATGTCTACCAGATCACCGTCCGCAAGAGCCTGCTGAGCGATGCCCAGCGCGCCCTGCTGGATCAGGAGCCCCTGCCCATGAAACTGTGGGACCCGCTGGCTTAAATTCAAATCAGATGCTATAAAGAAATCCCCTCGTCATAGGCGGGGGGATTTCTTTGTTATGCGGATAATAGAGGGAGCTTTAATGTGAAGCAGCTGCCTTTGCCTACTTCACTTTCCAATAGGATTTCTCCGTGGTGCAGGTGGGCAAGCTCCTGCGCAATGGTCAGTCCCAGACCTGTGGAGTCGTGCTTGGAAGAGGTGGTGGTGTGGAAATACCGGTCAAATACGGCGGCCTGATCCTCCGGCGCAATGCCGCAGCCCGTGTCCCGGACGCTCACCAGAGCAGCACCGGCCTCCACCCGGCTGTTGACGGTGATGCTCCCTCCTGCAGGGGTGTAGTGAATGGCATTTGTCAACAGGTTCTGCAGGATCTGCTGCAGCCGGATCTGGTCGCCCCACACCGGCAGCTCCGAAGCCGGGGGTGCCTGAAGCACCACGCCCTTCTTCTCAGCCTCCTCCCGGCAGCTGTCACAGACTGCAGCGATGACCTCCCCCAGAGATACCCGGTCCTCGTTGAGCATCACCTGTTTCTGCTCCAGCTTTGCAGCCAGAAACAGATCCTCCGTCAGGCGGCGGAGAAAGGCCGTCCGCTGCTGCAGGGCCGGCAGCAGGGCCGGCAGGGCCTCCGGAGCAGCCTCCAGTGTGTCCAGTCCACTGCTGACCGCAAACAGGGGACTGCGCAGGTCGTGGAAAATGTTCAGCATCATGCTTTTCCGGGCCTCGGTCTCCTCCGTCAGGGCCTTTGTCCGCTGAATGACCCGGGCATCCAGCTCCCGGGCCAGCTGCTCCGCCCGATCAAATTGCAGGGCATACCGGCGGCAGACGTAGGCCATGCAGCCCAGAGTAAAAGGAGCATCGTAGATCCGTGCACACCGGAACAGGTAGAAAAATACGCTCTCCTGAAAAAACGGCACCTGAATGCCCGGCAGGACCACCCATACCCGGAAACCAATGGTGATGGCACAGGGAAACAGCATCAGCAGGGCAGCGTCGGAGCCCCGGGCATACATTGCCATCAGTATGCCCAAACAGTAGCCCATGCCCAAAAGCAGCCCCACTGCCCGCACACGGCTGAGGGGAACCAGCGTCAGAACAAGATACCCCAGCGTCAGAAGCAGGGAACGGAGCCGCTGCCCGTGAGACACCGGCACAGCCCCTGTCAGGGCGGCGCACAGCAGGATACCTGCCAGAACCGTGACGGTAAAGAATCCCCGGCGGAAAAAGACGCTCCAGCCGGAACTACCCACCGGAGCCAGAATGATCACCAGAGCCCAGAGGGTCAGCACCGTCAGATACAGCAGAAAATACCCCAGTTCCTTCTGCGGCTTGTATCGGTACAGGGCCAGCACCACCGCCCCCAGAGTGCAGAATACTGCAATGGCCATCCACTGCAGCACCGTGCGGAAGGTCAGGGCAGCCACTCCTTTTTCCGGGAACAGGGCAGCCCATGCCATCAATTGGGCTTCGGAGTCCATGCCGGGGACCCCAAAATCCGCCAGCGCCGGCAGCCGCTGGTTGAACCAGATCCCTGCCAACCCAATGGCCAGTGCCAGTGCCCCGGCAGCAGCCGGAAGCAGAAATCGCTTTTTTATCATAAAAAGACCCCCTGCAAAACTTTGGAGAACCGGTTGAGAACAGCCCGGAAATACGGTATACTAGATAAAGATATTATAGCAAATTCACGCCGAAAAGGGGAGGGCAAACCGCATGATCCGCATTCTTCTGGTGGAAGATGATCCGGTGATCCGGGACACTACCAGCTATTTCTTGAAATGTCAGCAGAACTTTGAGGTGGTCTGTGCTGACACCGGCGGCGAAGCGCTGAGCCACGCCCGGGAAAAGTTCGATGTGATCCTGATGGATATCCTTCTGCCGGACACCAACGGCATGGAACTGTGCCAGCGCCTGCGCAGCTGGTACCACTGCCCCATCATTTTTACTTCCTGTCTGGACGATACAGACACAGTGGTACGGGCGCTGGAATTGGGCGGCGATGATTTCCTGACCAAGCCCTACAACCACAAAGTTCTGCTGGCCCGCATCATGGCAAACATCCGCCGTGTCCAGATGGATGCCGCAGAGCCCAGCGTCAGCGGCTACCACTGTGCGGCCTTTACGCTGGATTCCAACAGCCATTGCGTGGAAAAGGATGGCCGGAGCATCCATCTGGCCGACATGGAGTACCGCATCCTGACCCTCTTCATCCGGCATCCCAACACTTTCTTTACCGCAAACGAGCTTTACCGGAAGATCTGGGGGAAGGAGAGCCTGGGGGATGTCCGCACTGTGCAGGTGCACATCCATAACCTCCGCAGTAAGATCGAGCCAGACCCTGCAAAGCCCATCTACCTCAAAAATGTCTGGGGCAAAGGCTATATTTTCCGCCCGGAAGGGGAGACGGAAGCCTGAAATGGTGTTGTTGTCTTAAATATCGTTAATCCTCAAAGCACCCACTTCTTAAGGAAACTTAAGCCGTGGGTGCTTTTTTCTGCTCTGATTTGACCGTTATTTATCAAACAAAGTGGGAAACGGGAATTTTCCAGTGAAGAAACGGTAAAGATGTTTAAGAATTCTTAAAAGACAACAGGCAGACTTTGTGTTAATTTATTATCGAACGAAGTCTGCGCCGTATTGTGGCGGTGCGTTTCGGATAAGAGGAAAATCGAAGAATAAGAACAGAAAAAGAGAAGAAAGGATCATCCAAGCATGAACAAGATCTCGCGTAAAGGCTTTCTGAAGATTGCCGCTGCCGCTGCCATGTCCGGTGTCACCGCCGGTGCACTGGCTGCCTGCAACGCTGCAAGCTCCTCCACCGCCGCTTCCTCCGGTGCAGCGGGCAGCTACACCCCCGGTACCTACACCGGCACTGCCGAGGGCATTTCCTCCACCGTCAAGGTCACCATGACCTTCTCTGACAGTGCTGTGACCGACCGCCATCTTTTGTGGAGACAGCAAAACACTTTGACCAGTATCTTTCTGTTGTGCCGGAAGCAAAAATCGCAAAAGAATGGGGCGTATCTGCCATGCATGATATTACAGAAGGTGGTGTCTTTGGCGCACTCTGGGAAATGGGAAGTGGTTCGAATGTTGGTCTTGATATTGATTTAAAGAAGATTCCGATTCGTCAGGAAACGGTTGAAGTGTGCGAATTGCTTGGCTTAAATCCTTATATCTTAATGTCCAGCGGTTCTATGATGATTGCAACAGATGATGGATATGGTCTGGTAAGAAAATTAAATCAGGCAGGTATTGAAGCTTCTGTAATCGGAAAAGCGACTGATAAAAACGAACGAATTTTAAGAAATGGGGAAGAGACCAGATACATGGATAAGCCTCAGAGTGATGAATTATATAAAATTTATCAGTAATATACGAATAGAAGATTTATTAGTCTTAAAGGAGAAAAGAAAAATGGCAAAATTAAATATTGTCCTGTTTGAGCCGGAAATTCCGGCAAATACAGGGAATATCGGAAGAACCTGTGTGGCAACAGGAACGAGACTTCATTTGATTGAACCACTTGGATTTAAATTAAATGAAAAAGCAATTAAACGTGCCGGAATGGACTACTGGAAAGATTTGGATGTTACAACTTATATTAATTACGAAGATTTCTTAAAGAAAAATCCAGGTGCGAAAATTTATATGGCAACTACAAAAGGACCTCAGACTTATGTTGATGTGCATTATGAAGAGGACTGCTATATTATGTTTGGAAAAGAAAGCGGTGGAATTCCGGAAGAAATTTTGCTTTCCCCTTTCCAAGCTTCTTCTGTCAACTGAATCAAACGCTCTAACCGTTCCTTTTGTAAAATCAGCAGTTTTTTATGCTCCTGCATCGCCTTTTTTCTGTCAAAATCCGGCTGATGGATGATTTTGATGATTTCTTTTAACGGAAACTGCAACTCTCGGAAAAACAAAATCTGCTGCAAGGTTTGCAAATTTTCCTGTGAGTAATAACGATACCCATTTCCCCCGACCACCTGCGGTTTAAGCAAGCCGATTTGGTCGTAATAGTGGAGTGTACGAACGGTGACTCCGCTCCACTGTGCCGCCTGCTTGATGGAGATTCCGTTTTGCTTCGACATTTCCTCCCTCCTATCGGGTGTATTCTGACCTCATCCTTACCACGGATGAGAAAATATCCGGCGTTTTTCCCTGACCTTGCTGAAAGTATATACTATGACGCAACGTCAATGTCAAGTATATTTTGTAAAATCAAATTTTTCTGTTGAATCGCTCTCTTTTCCCAGGACATCACCCGCCGAATGGCTCTTCTTTTTCACAAGGGCTGTGTAGAAAAATCTTCTTTCCTTTATTTTTTTGAATCCGCATCTGAATTGATATACCTTTTTCCTTAATCTTTCCTGCATCCTTTTTTACAGAATCGACTGCGACAAATTCTTTAAAAATCAGGCGTTTTTTCTTTCGTTCGAAAAAAATTCGCAATTTTTTCTTCTTTTCCCCCTTGATAAAAAAACATTTTCTTGCATATTTGACAATTTACTTCTTTGCGGCAGAATGATATACTTATCTGCAGAAAAAAAGGGAAGAGAGGTCTTCCTATGAAGAAAACGTACCAACTGTCCGAAGCTGCTTTTCAGCTCGACGGTAAAATGCCTTTGAAACAGGCAATTCCCCTTGGCTTGCAGCATATACTTGCCATGTTTGTCGGGAACTTGACTCCCCTGTTGATTATCACCGGCGCCTGCGGCATTGCCGGCGGCGAATTTGCCGACCTGCAACTGCA
>OGZW01003525.1_pt1 | contig 11482 bp, 25 predicted proteins | sample 1577001 | NCBI WGS metagenome assembly OGZW01 (sample SAMEA3541519, study PRJEB24748) | human gut metagenome | biome: human gut; feature: human-associated habitat; material: faeces | place: China | collected 2012
AGTTGAGCACTTCATAGCTGCATCGGCTGACCTGCTTTCCTCGAAAACGGAATAATATTCTGTCTCAAAGTCAGGATTTATTTTTTTCATCTCAGCAATCAGAGCATCGTTTAGAATTTCTTTTCCCTGTTTTGGAGTATCATCATTTGTATACTGCATCAGGTTCAACTCTGCACAAGGAATCTCAAAACGGATTGGATTTTCAATTTCTCTGTTCATGGAAAGTGTTTCGTTCTGCTCTGTCACTCCTGGATTTCTCTCTTTCGCCTGCACACCGTCTAATTCAAACGCTGCCGAAGCAGGAAGTACCATCACGGCAACCGCTGTCATCACGCTGACGATTGATAAAAACAATTTTTTCATCTTTCTCTTCCTCCTTCTGCAAAACAGCTTCTCGCTTTACTTTTTATATAGATATATTCTGAAAATTTTTGTTTCCCTTTATTTTCACCATATCACTTCTGATTTCCCATGTCAAGCCAATCTACCCTTTACTCGGTAAAATTGGCTTTTTATCCAGTAAAGTCCCTTTCTCTTTATAGAGATCCCTTCTAACTAAAAAATCCCCAAGGAGGATTCCTCAGGAATTTTTTCATCGTCGACCGCTGTGCACCGGCACTTTTATCTTTTATAAAACCACCGTATGAAGCAAGTTGCAGGCTCAGCAAGGCAATGTTTCACTTGCCGTTTTTGATTTTAAAAGCTGGGGTAAGCTAATCCTGCCGAGCACCGCGTGCTGAAGCTGCGATCTCACATCAAACCAAAGCGCGAAACAGTGTCCAGCTTCAAGCTGGTGCAGGCTCATCAGGGCAATATTTTGCTTTTTTGCTCCATTCCCCAATCTACCTGTCTTCGAGCCGTAGGCGAACAGACAATGTTTTGCTTTCCATTTTCGGGGAATCGAATGAAATTCGATTCCTCTGGTGATACTGAACCAAGAACTGGTATTCGAATACCTTTTGTGTGGTTTGAAAAATCTTTGTCATCTAAAAGGTCAGATTTTCCAATATTAAAGTAATCAGCAATTTTTTGTATTTTTCCTGCACTTGGAATTATTTTTCCAACGCACCAAGTGTTAAATGTTGTAGGGCTATATCCGAGCTCTTTAGCAATTTCTTTTTGAAGTTTGCCACTTTGTTCAATGTATTTATTGATGTTTTTAGAAAATATTTTACGCTGTTCATCATCTGTCACTTAATTAATCACCTCCTTGCTTTAATTGGATTATACGACATAATATTAATAAATTCAATAAAAATCCTAAATTATTCGGATTAAGTGTTGACAATCCTAAAATATAGGATTATTATAATCGCAGAAAGGAGGATAACATAATGTTTAGTATGTGTGAAAAACCAAGAATATGTTTAGCGGCTGCTAGAGTTAATGCTGGTATGAATCAACGAGAAATGGCTGAATACATAGGAGTAGATGTATCCACAATAACAAATTGGGAAAAAGGAAAATCAGAGCCTAATGCAACTCAATTAAGAAAAATAAGCGATATTTCTAATATTCCTATGGATTATATTTTTATACCCGAACAATCCTAAAAAATAGGATTGGGGTATAGATTATTCATTTTCAACAGAGGAGGTGTAAGAGATGTATATAAGCGAAGCCGCGAAGTTGGCAGCAGAGCAAGGAAGACTAATGGTAAGAAAAAGTATTATATCAAAGTCAGATACCGTGTTTGGAGCTGTACAACCAACTAATTCTTATGAAAGGTGCAAACTGATTGTGTTTAAAGAAGATGAAACCCGCTCATGCAGATGTTGGAACCCTACACAAGCGGATTTGGTTGCAGACGATTGGGAATTACTAAGGGATGAATTTACAAGAAGTACATATCAAGGAGGCAGATAATGACACCACCAAGCTTATATATAAGCATTCCATCAATAATCCTATTGGTGGGAGCTCCTATAGTATGTTGGCTATGTGAGGGTAAAAGACCTTGGCTGTGGTTTGGAATGTCGATAATAGGTGAGATACTTGCAATTCCAAGTCTGGCATTTGCAATTTCATACTTCACGAGATAGTTGGAAGATGCAAGCGTTGTACATTTTATCAGATATTTCATCTGTACCATTTGTACGAACATAATTACCGATTTTTATAAGTTTTTTACGAGAACGTTTCCATTTACAAAGAGGAATTAGTTCCATACAAGTTTTATAAAAACTTCTGCAATATCCTGTTCGATTTGGGTCATCAGGGCAATCAGCATATAAATCGGTGAATTTGTTTATAAGACCAATTTCCTTTCAAAAATACTCGGATACGGCAATAGTCTGTGATTAAAGTATATGAGTAAGGATGGAATTAGGCAAGATTATTTATTTTCAACAGAGGAGGTGTAAGAGATGATGAACGAAGAAGATAAAGACAATCTGGTCGAGTTAGCTGTGACATTTATTAATCTTCAGAGCAAAGATTTTGATGAGAGTTGCCAGAAGCTTTATGAAAGCATAAAGGCTGGGTGTTCAACTTATGGTGAAGTACAGGATTGTATATACCAAATAGGTTATAACAGAGCATTTAAGGAAAACAGGTCACATTACATAACAGCGGCTAAGCTTGCGTTACAAATGTTGTATGACAATGACGTGAGAAAAGAAAAAATTCAAGGTGGTTCTGATGAATAAAGAGAAAAAGAAATTAAAAGCAGAAAGACTGAAAAGTTTTCAGGAATTTAATCATTTATCAGATGATGAGATGTCATTGTTTGTTTATGTACATAAAAGGGAAAATGTGTACAAGGTTATTATTGTAATCCTAATAATCGTAATACTAGTACTGTTAGTATTGATGTGATTATGGATACAACTATGGGTGTTATGAAAGATGAGAACATTCCTCTTACAAATATTTTTCTGCAGTGTATGCAATAGCGTTTGTATTTTTGCGTGAGATGATATGTACCTGCGAAAGTATAAGGAATCAATTCTGAATTTGATGCTGCAAGATCTGGTTCAATAAATTCGATTTCAAGCAGATATTCAGAATCTTTACCGAGGAATTTATCATTGGCGTGTTTTATGAATCGCATGATAAATAATTTGTATTTTTCAGTTAATGTAAGATTTATATTTTCAAAGTTATTCATAAGCACCTCCAAGTTTTTTATTTATTGTAACACATTCCACTTAAGATGACACAGGAAGATGTAGCGGATGTGATCCGTATGTCAGAGGAAAATGCATAAAGAGGTGAAGATGATGCCAAATATTAAAAAAATTAAGACAGCGGAAGCTGCTGTAATAATGGGATGTAGCCCACAGTTTGTCAGAGTTGGGATGCAGAGAGGAATATTAGATATTGGTAATGCTATAAAGATGTCCTCTATCTGGACTTATAACATAAGTGCAGCGGCACTGGCTAAGCGACAAGGTATGACAACAGAGGAGTTAGCAAGAACTCTTGAAGAGATAAGAAAAAAGGATACATAGATGGTACATGATGAAGGAGTAGGAAGCTTTTACCATGATACTATAGAGAAATATAGCCCTGAACAGCTAATAAGGTAATAAAAAAAGGACAGTGACAAGCACTGTCCCTCAGGTGCAAACACCTATAAACAACATAATTATAATAACACATTTTAGAAAGGAATGCAAATACTATGAACAACAAAAAATTAAATAGTGTGAAAGCAGTTGCAAAGGATTTATCCGGAGCTGCTATTATGGCAGGCTGCTTTTATGGGCTTATTTTACTAGGTCTTTTTATTTAGGGTTCGCTGCAGCATTCAGAAGGAGTTATGTATGGAATATGAATTTGCTGCAACAAAGAATGAATTATTAAACATTGATGGAGTGGAGCATATGCAGGTCAGGAAACCTTATTACAATGATCATAAGGGTGTTATATATGGAATATGTCCTTATTGTGGATATAATGTGCAGCGTGTGTGGAATCTTAGTTTCTGCGGCACCTGTGGCGGAGCTATCCATTGGCATAACATATTTGTTCCTGGCATAGGCGACATTCAATAGTGTGGAAAGGAGATGAAGGATGTGTCTAATAAGGATAAGAGGTTATTCAGCATAGTTGATATAGTGACCGGAGATATTATTGATTATGAGAAGTCTGTAGAATATCTGGCGGATAAATACAAGGTAAGTGTAGGCAGACTGCTGATGTTAGCTTCTGAAGAAGCAACTTTTCGCAACAGATATGCGATTATTTGTTTACCTGAAAAATTATTGATTAAGAAGTTCAAGAGTGAATGGGAAAATATTACAGCGCAGTTGCTTGAAAAGAATGCTGCAGGAGCAAGAATTTATTACTGATGGAATTAATTGGGTAAGAAAAAATCCAAATTAATAAAAATAAATCCAAATTGGTAAGAAAAAATCCAAGTTAATAAAAATAAATCCAAATTGGTAAGAAAAAATCCAAATTGACAAGAAAGCAGGTAATGATGGATAAAAAAGAATTATTAATTTTGCTTATGCTTAGGGAAAATAAAGCGTTTGGAAATGCCACGGCAATGTCATTACAGGAACTTGTATCTACGGATGGACTTGCAGGTTATAGAACTAATACGCTTTATAAGAGTGTACAGAAGCTTTTAGAAGCTGGGTTTATACAGCATGGTCTTAAAGATGGACATGCTAACACATATAGTATTAGCAAAACTGGTTTAGAAAAGATAGGAGAATTTGAAGTATGAAAGACATTGGTTTTATAGGAGTAGGACAGGCCGGAGGCAATATAGTCCAGCTCTTTGAACAGGAAGGTTATCCGGCGATGTATATTAATACGTCCAAGGAAGACCTTAACACATTGAAGGATAGTAAGTATGTATATCACATAACAAATGGCGAAGGTGCTAATAAGGACAGGGATAAAGCTAAGAAGCTTGTAATAGATGACTATGATAATATAGTAGCTATGGTTGATAAGGTTATGGACTGCGAGATATTGTTTGTTGTGTTTTCATCCGGTGGAGGTACTGGTTCTGGTACAGGTCCTATGCTGATTGATCTTATGCTGGATGAAAACAGAAAGGTAGGAGCTGTTACAATTCTTCCAACTTCAGATGAGTCTATAAAGACTAAGTATAATTCTTATGAGTGCTTCAGAGAGCTGCTTAGTCTTGATAAGATGGCATCTCTGTTTATCCTTGATAATTCTAAGGCAGATAAGTTTTATATTAATGATCGGTTTTTCAGGGTGTTTGATGATTATGTTAATATTCCTGATCGTTATTCTTCTCAGAAGGGTAACATTGATGATGCCGAGATTAAAGAAACTTTATTAACACATGGCATGAGCTGTATATATAGCGATTACGACACCAGTATGACTAATCTGCCTAAAAGTATCTTTAGTGATATATATGCTCCAATCGAAGGAGATAAGGTTAAGTATATGTCATTGGCAGCAGATGATAGTGTTAGTAGTTTTGAAGAGCTGCATAAGGCTGTAGGAGTTCCATATGATGAATTTAGGACTTATACAGACAGTGACTGTATTCTAATGCTTGCAGGACTTAATTATCCGTTATCAAGGCTGGATGAGCTACATAGTGATGTATTATCTGGTAAGGATATTATTATTAACAACACTACTGTGAACAGGCAGGAACTAAAGGATGATTTTGATTTCGTAAAGAAGTCGCCTGGAGCTATGCCAAGAGCAGAACCTCAGTCAAAGAGAGATATTATGGCTAAGTACCTTAAAAGATAGGAGCATATTTTATGGCAAGACCAGTTAAGAGTAATCTTGATTACTTTCCTTTAGACTGCAATCTTGACCAGAAGTTTCAATTACTGGAAGCTGAGCATGGAATAGCTGGCTTTGGTATCATAGTACGCCTTTTTCAAACTATATACGGAGAAGAAGGGTATTACATGAAGTGGGATAAGGATTCACTTATTCTGTTTGCAACTAAAATCGTCATGGATGGTGACATTAATTACAAGACAAATTTTATAAGTTCAGTGGTAAATACGGCACTGAACAGAGGTATCTTTTCAAAAGAAATGTACGACAAGTATCAGATCCTAACAAGCAGAGGAATTCAGGAACGCTATGCCGAAGCATTAAAACGTCGTTCAAAAATTTTTTTGGAGAATGCATACCTTTTATTAAAGTCACCCTCAAATGTAGTAAATGTTGCAGAAACAAAGGTTAATGTTGCAGAAACTAGTGTTAATGTTGACAATAATGCAACAAAGAAAAGTAAAGTAAATAAAAGTATATATAGCGCGCACGCGCGTAACAAATTTAATAATTTTGAGCAGCGTGAAAAAAGAGATGAGAGTTTTTATAATTCGCTTCTTGATAATTCAAAGGAGACAGGCTGATGCATAGAGAAATTAAAGAGATTAACAGGTGTATTAAAAAATATGCTCATCAGACAGTTAAGGCACAGAAGCTTAATACTACGGATAATGAGCACTACAGATTACGCATAAGGACACTTAGATATCTGATGATGTTAAAAATCCTTTTAGTGGAAATGGATGCGGATCAGATAGGTGAGCTTATGTTAGAAGCTGATAGAAGGATAAATATTACTACATAACTATCTACATAGCTGAATACTGGTTGATTATAATATCACAATTATTTTTATAACCGGAGATAGTGGAAAGCGGGAAATAAGTAATGGCTAAGCTAAGCAAAGAGGAGCAGGCACGAAGAGAAGGTATGTCATATGCCCTGAGAGTTGCCAGGGAAAAGGGTATAGATGGACTTGAAGAGGAACTTAGGTTTAGACAGGCATATGATGTACCACTTAAGATATCTCAGACAGAGCTTGAGCATTTTGCAGAAACAACTAAACAGACAATAATGGATACGGTACTTCTGATGAGCTCGTACGTTCTAAGAGATAATTTCGGCTTCGGAACTAAGCGTATGAACAGATTTATACAGAAGTTCAATGAATACACAGATAACCTTGTTGGTGGATATGTGAAGTGGAAAGATATAGCAGAAGCTATGACAGCAGAAACTGGTATTGAATTTCACATAAGGTCTGATGATGAAGAACTGAGGTGCTGATATGACAGATGATTATGAATGTGAAGGACAGATGAATATATTCGAATTCCTGGCCAAGGAACCAGAGGCGAATGATTCCTGGGAACAAGTGGCCGGAACGTGTAGGAGGCATATATGGAGAGATTAACAAGCAACAAGGCAATATCAGATATGTCAATGATTGAACTGGCATATAATTGTTGTTATGCAGATAATGATGGCAATGCCAGATATAGAAATTACGGGTTGGATATTGATAGCAGAAAGTTTGTAAGAAGTCTTATCAAAGATATATGTGAAGATGATTTATCGGATATGACAGATGAAGAATTTGATGAGTATATGAGTGAAATGTTATCAATTGAACCTGATAGCCAGATAGGGTTATTGGCATTATTTTATCGTAATTTATGGGCTATGGCTGATTTAAGAGAAAGACTTAAATATTACGAAGATTTAGAGCTGGATGAGTATATTGAACAGGGCAGACTTCTTAAATTACCCTGCAGCATAGGAGATAAGCTTTACTGGATAGATACAGAAGATGATGAAGGTAATGTATGTTTATGTATCAAGAGATATGAAGATTATGAACCAGTAGTTGGATTCTCCAAGTATAAGAATGGAAAATTATATGTTCATATCGGATATGAGGATAATCCACCGTTAGAGATTGGAAGTGTGTATGCTTTATTGACAATAGAAGATGCGGAAAGAAAACTGGAAGAACTGAAGTTTAAAAATGCGTATATGAAATTATCTGAGAAAGTAAGAGGTGAAGAATAATGGCATTTTGCAGATGGTATCAAAAACAACTTGAAAATGTAACGGAGTATGAACAAGAACAGTGTGAGAAAATGGACAGGATTGCATGACTTGTCCTGATTTGTTAATAAAAGAAAACGTAATGGAATAATTTGCAGATAAGTGCGAGGATGATGGTAAAAGTAAGGCATCAGTTATAACCGAGCTTATGAGATTGTACATTTCTGGAAAGATTGTGTTATAGTAAATATGCAGTATCGGCTTCTAAAATATAATGTTTGGAGGTCATAGTAACAGATGGGTAGAAGAATTAAGTATTTTGCAGGTCAGCACGAAACGCAGCCAATTAAGGATACCAGAGAGATAGATGCATTATATAATTATTTTATGCAAAAACAGAATAATGCAAAGTCAGATATTAAGAAGTATCAGGCTGACAGGGATTATATGCTGTTTCACATTGGACTTAATACAGCTTTCAGGGCAGAAGATTTATTGCAATTAAGGGTAGCTGATGTTGTTAAGGGCTATGTACAGATAAAAGAAAACAAGACTGGTAAGATGCAGAATTATCGTATGAATAAACAGTTGCACCAGGATATACTTGATTATATAAGCAAGTATAATCTAAGTCTGTATGATTATCTGTTTCGAGGACAGATGAAGTATTTTAATGATAGGTCATATATATATCCTATCAACAGGCAGCGTGGATATCGTATAATTCATAATGCTGGAGAAGCTATTGGTATTCCTTATACATTCGGATTGCATAGTTTGCGTAAGACTTATGGATATCAATATATTAAAAATGGTGGTAATGTATTAACACTTATGAAGATGTATAATCATGATTCACCTGATGTAACTCTTAGGTATGTGCAATGGGGACGTGAGGATGCGGAGCACGATAGAAAGGAAATGTATATAGGACCAGGAAAGCATAAGAAGATGTCATAATTGTGTGATATACAGAAAAATGCGAATTATAAATGACAAGCTGCTCTTGTATAATAAAAAGAGCAGCTTGTCGCACATAATCTTTATCTTTAGTTGTGCTTTATGAAAATATCATAAAGACAATTAGATACTACATTAAGTATCAAATTAAATACAATTTCAAATATTAGATTATTCATAATAAAAAATCTCCTTTTTGATTTTTTGAAAGACTAGATATTTCTTTCTGATTAAGATATAACAGGCAAAAAAAATTTTTTTAAAACTAACAGCAAGCAGCCTTTTTAGAGCTGCTTTTTTTATGTACAGATGATAATACTTATCCACAAAAAACAGAGTTATTAACGAGTTATTAACTTACGGTATACTTTTTGTAATTGAGATAAAATTGAAATATAATTAGAGCATAGAAGAAACAAGGGTTTGAGAATATTTCTAAAGGCTTATAAAAAATTATACACTTTTAGGGATTATGTATACTTTATTAAAGGGTGATAAGATGGGGTATGAAGACAAAAAAAGATATCTGGATATGTACAGGCATTATGTATCAAGGATGGATAACTATCAGACTGAGATTGATTTTATTAATTCGTTATATGGATTATCGTCACAAGAAATATCTGATATGCCAAAGGCACATAACCAGAGCGACTTATCAGACAGGGTTATTAAGATTGATAAGGAAACAAAGAAATTTATAAACAAGTTAAGAAAAGAGGAAGAGATAGCAGCTACAAAGGCAAGAGAGGTTCTTACTGTTATTAATACAGTCCAGGATGAAACAGATAGGAGAATATTAATAGCTAGACATATACAGCTTATGAATATGAAGGACATTATGAAAGCAGAAGGCTATTCACGCAGTGGACTTATAAAGCGCTATAAAAGGGCTGTTAATTCAGTACAGTTATAAAAATATTAAAAAAATAAAAGAGTGTACACCAGTACACATTAATATGTGTTATTTTAATATAGTCGATACTGCATCGAATCCTATCTTTTATGCATTGAGCGCTAGAAATAGCGCTCTTTCTTTAAGATAAAAGCAGTAAGACCTATGACATATACGTGAGTCATAGTGAGGGCAATATGATACAGGATGATATTGATTATGTAAAAGAGTGCATAAAGAATAATGAGGTGCATCGTTTTTATATATGGAGCAAATGGTTAAGAGTCCGGAAAGAAATACTTAAGCGTGATCACAATGAATGTGTTGACTGTAGAGCTGCTGGTAGATATACGAAAGCAACTACAGTACATCATATTAACTATGTAAAGCATCATCCTGAGTTAGCTCTTGAGGCTATGTATATAGATGACAAAGGCTGTGAACAACGTAACCTTATAAGTTTGTGTCACGAATGTCATGAAAAAAGGCATGGGTATAGACAAAAGAATTATCGGGCACCATTGACAGAGGAGCGGTGGGATTAGATACCCCCGGGTAAAAAAATGCAAAAATTTTTGGCTCTGACAAATACCGGTGCAAAACTCGACAATCCAGATTTGCCTTGCACATTATGTAAAAAGTGATTTTATAGTTTTTAAGGGTATGCGTAACATATTTATAATATATATGCATACAGATACAAAATTGCTGTTTCAATTTTAACTTTCAAGAATTCAGAGAGGAGGTATGTATGGCAACGATATCACAACGTATCAGGTGTTCATTAATTGAGCAGCTCAATCGTAAAAATGCAAAAGAATATCACTTTGAAAAGCTTGTTGATGATTATTGTGAATTGTATGATATTAAAGCCAAACTTATCAAAGATGTTAAAGAAAATGGTGTAACCATAACAGAACTTAATGTTAAAGGTTATGAAGTCCACAAAGCTAATCCTGCAATCTCTGAAATATCTAAAATCATATTGATAATGACAATCACAATAAGAGTAAGTTCTCCACGGATTGTAAGTTTTGAATCATTCATTTCTCTTTCTTCCTTTTCATTTATTCATTTGCGCTTCTCATTATAGACCCGTTTTTTTTTGCTTGCAATGCATAATCTGCCTGGAAACTATAAAAAATATTGAAAAATCTGTGCATATCGTATATACTGTTACGTATAGGTGCTTTGCGCCCAAAATATGAATATTAAGTAAAAGGTGGTAAAATACATGGCATTATTACAGGAATGGAGAGAGATTGCATATTCTCAGGAAGCAGACAGGGCACAGCTTCAGAAATTCTGGACAAACTATTTCTTAATCGAAAAAGGAATTTATGAAAAACTTCTTGCAGACCCGACAAATGTAGAAAGAGGAACTGTAAAAGAGCTTGCTGAAAAATTTGACGTAGACGTTATTCCGCCTGGTCTTCCGGAACTAACGGATGCATTCCCATAAACTCGGAACGGCTTAAAGGCAACATTTCTGCGGCTGCATTCAGCTTCATGGTGCATGATCCGAGAGAGATCATGGATTGCGCCAATGAGATATCCTTTCGATCCAAGCGTTTGATATAACGCATCATTTCCGTTTCCGTATGATATTTTCTGAACACTTCATGGGTAAGGAAAGGAGTCGTACGTTTCAAGGCTTTGCTGATCGTACTTCTTTCCGGGATGTCGTCTACCTTCTGATAGTCCTTTCCGGAGGCAATGGCGAAAATGGAAAGCAGCACATTAACGGCTGCAATGTCCGTTGTTTCGTCAATACTGAAACCTACGTCTCCGTTCTCGTAATACCTCAGATTAACTTCCTTGCTAAGAGCAATCGTGCGAATCTGTTGTGCGGAAACGTGTTCG
>OGZW01003527.1_pt1 | contig 11477 bp, 13 predicted proteins | sample 1577001 | NCBI WGS metagenome assembly OGZW01 (sample SAMEA3541519, study PRJEB24748) | human gut metagenome | biome: human gut; feature: human-associated habitat; material: faeces | place: China | collected 2012
CCTCTCTGGCAGTGTTTGACACAGACGCCGGAGAGGTTGTTTGCGATTGCAAAAAATTTTTGCCCGTCAAGGAAGGGCAGTTCGGTCTGCGGCAGAGCGACGCGCTGTTCCACCACACGGCAGCCATGCCCGCCATGCTGGCGGAGCTGGGCGCAAGGGCCGACCTGACGCAGGTCAGGGCCGTTGGCGTGTCCGCCAGGCCGCGCCCCGTGGAGGGGTCGTATATGCCGTGCTTTCTGGCCGGTGTCAGCGCCGCGACGGCGTTCAGCCTGTCCCGCGCGCTGCCGCTCATCGAGCTGACACACCAGCAGGGGCATATTGCCGCGGCGCTGTACGCGGCGGGGGATTTCACGCTGTTTGAGCGGGAGTCGCTTGTATTTCATGTCTCCGGCGGGACCACCGACCTTCTTTTGTGCCATGGGGCCGAGCGCATCACGCCGCTGGGCACAAGCAGCGATCTGTACGCCGGACAGGCTGTGGACCGCCTCGGCGTCAAGCTGGGCTTTCCGTTCCCGGCGGGCGTCTATGTCAGCGAGCAAGCCGCTTTGTGTAAAGAAAAAGTCCATCCCAAGGTCAGTGTACACGGGCTGACGTGCAGTCTGTCCGGCCTTGAGAACCAGTGCGCAAAGCTGCTGGCCGACGGGCATGACGCGCCCTATGTCTGCAAATACTGTCTGCTCTGCGTGGGCGAAACGCTTGTGCGGATGGCAAACAACGCCCTGGCCGAGCATCCGGGTCTGCCCGTGGTTTTTGCGGGCGGCGTTATGAGCAGCGATCTGATCCGCACCTATGTGACGAACCGCGTGCCGAACGCACATTTTGTACCGGGAAAATTTGCCAGTGACAATGCCATTGGCATCTCGATCCTGGCGGCGAGGGAGTGTGGCGCATGGCCGACTACATCAATGTAACCAGCCTGAACCGGCTGGCAAAGCGCGTATTGGAGCAATGCGACCCGCTGAACGATCTGATCGTCTGCGGGGAAATTTCCGGCTTTACGCGGCATTACAAGAGCGGGCATCTGTATTTCACGCTCAAGGATGAGAACGCCTCCATCAAAACTGTCATGTTCCGCTCCCAGGCACAGCTTTTGAACTTCGAACCGCAGAACGGTATGCTGGTGCTCGTCTACGGACGCGCCACGATCTATGAGCGGGACGGCGCGTTCCAGCTCTACGCTGACTATATGAAGCCCTTCGGCGCGGGTGCCGCGCAGATGGCGTTTGACGCGCTGTACAAAAAGCTGGAGGCCGAGGGCCTGTTTGCGCCCGAGCGCAAGCGCCCGCTGCCCGCCGTACCGAGGTGTATCGGCGTTGTCACGAGCAAGACCGGCGCAGCGTGGCAGGACGTGCAGAACGTCATTGGCCGTCGCTGGCCGATGGTGAAATTGCTGCTGGCCCCCGTCAGCGTGCAGGGCATCGAGGCTGAAAAGAGTATCGTGGACGGCATCCGCAGGCTGGACCGCGACCCGCGGCCCGACCTGATCCTGGTCACCCGCGGCGGCGGCAGCAAAGAGGATCTGTGGGTGTTCAACTCCGAGCGTATCGCCCGCGCGGCAGCCGCCTGCCGCAGGCCGGTGGTCTCGGCGGTAGGGCATGAGATCGACACTTCGATTCTGGACTATGTTGCCGACCTGCGTGCGCCGACACCGTCCGCCGCGGCGGAGCTCTGCGTGCCCGACCAGGGGGATGTACGGCAGAAAATATTCATTTTGCAGCAAAATATTCAAAAAAATATACAGAATTGCTGCAATCTATGCTATAATAGGTTTAACCAGCTGGCCACGGCGCAGCTTTTGCAGCGTCAGCACCAGCAGTTAGACCGCCGCGGGCAGGAGCTTGCCATTGCGCAGGCCGCTGTCCGGCAGGCCGCACAGCGCCATGTGCAGGATGCCCGGCGCAGCCTGCAAAGCGCCGCTGCGGTGGCGGAATCCCTGAGTCCTTACGCCGTACTGGCCCGCGGCTACGCGCTGCCAGAGCAAAACGGCACGCCCTGCGCCGTCGAAACACTGCGTCCCGGCGAGGCCGTGACGCTGCGCGGTGCCAGAGCCGCCGCCGAATGCCGCGTGGAAGCGGTACACACTTTGGAACAAAAAACAGGGGAGTGATACCCGATGAAGCAGCCCAAATCCTTCGAGGAAGGCATGGACCGCCTGCAGGGACTTCTGACCCAGCTGCAGGATGAAGCCACACCGCTGGCTGATTCCGTCAAGCTGTACGCCGAGGCCGCCGGGCTGATCCATTACTGTAATACAGCGCTGGACAAGGCCCGGCTGCAGGTCGAGGAGATTGACGCCAGCCTTGCCCCGGATGTGGAGGTGCCCCATGACGCATGAGGAATATAAGCAGCAGCTTACCGCCTGGGCCGGTCTGACCGAAAAACGCCTGGCCGCGCTGTGCGATGAATACCTGCCGCAGCAGTCTGAGCTGGGGCAGGCTGCGCGTTACAGCCTTCTGGGCGGCGGCAAACGGGTGCGCGCCGTGCTGACGCTGGCCGCCTGCCAGCTGGCCGGTGCCGACGCTGCCGATGCGCTGGACTATGCCTGTGCGCTGGAAATGCTGCACTGCTACTCGCTCATTCACGATGATATGCCCTGCATGGACAACGATGATTTCCGCCGCGGACGCCCGAGCTGCCACAAGCAGTTTGGCGAGGCTACGGCCCTGCTGGCCGCGGACGCACTGGTCACGGCAGCGTTTGAGGTCCTTGCTCATGCAAAGTGCTCTGCCGAGAGCCGCATTGAGGCCGTACAGCTGCTGGCCAAAGGCGGCGGGGACCGCGGCATGCTCTACGGCCAGGAGCTGGACAAGCATTTTGAAACTGTGCGCGCCGGTGAGGCCGAGCTTTTAAACCTGCACGCCCACAAAACCGGTGCGCTCATCATTGCCGCCGTCGAGCTGGGCTGTGCCGCCGCGGGTGTGCGCCCCGACACGGACACCCGCAAGGCGCTGGTGCGCTACGCTGCCGAGCTTGGTCTGGTTTTCCAGATCGTCGATGACATTCTGGACGTCACCTCTACGACGGAGGAGCTTGGCAAGCCCGTGGGCAGCGACGCCGACAACGACAAAACCACCTTTATCACGCTGTACGGTTTACAGGGCGCACACGAGGAAGCCGAGCGCCACAATGCCGCAGCGCTGGCCGCGCTGGATGCGCTTGGCCCCGGGGCAGATTTTCTGCGCCTGATGGCAGCGGAGCTGCTGGAACGTAAGAAATAAGGATGTGATCCCATGCCACTGCTGCGCGCTGCGCTGAGTTGGAATTTTGTGCTGGCTACGGCGATCTGTGCATCGCTGCTGGCCCAGCTTATTAAGGTTCTTCTGAATCTGTTTATCTTCCACCGCTTTATTGCCGAGCGTATGTGGGGTGCGGGCGGCATGCCCAGTTCCCACTCGGCCACGGTCTGCGCCATGGTCGTTGCCACGGGGCGGTACTGCGGCGTCAATTCCCCGATCTTCGCCATTGCGGCGGTGCTGTCCATCATTGTCATGTATGACGCCATGGGCGTGCGCTACGAGACCGGCGAGCAGGCCAAGGTGCTGAACCGGATGTTCACCGAATGGATGGATCAGGGCTTTGAGCAGTTCCAGCTGCCCCACGGCAAAAAGCTGAAGGAAATGGTCGGCCATACGCCGATCGAAGTTGTGACCGGTGCGGCGCTCGGCATTGTGCTGGGCTTTGCCATGCCGATGGTGTAAAAACGAGGTGCGTATATGAGCTATCCCTTGCTGGAGCGCATCAATGCGCCCGGAGAAATAAAAAACCTGCCCGCGTCCGATATGCCCGCCCTGTGTGAGGAGATCCGGCAGTTTTTGATCAAGAGCGTTTCCGAGACCGGCGGCCATCTGTCGTCGAACCTCGGCGTTGTGGAGCTGACGGTGGCCCTGCACCGCGTGCTGGACTTCCCGCAGGACAAGCTGCTGTTTGACGTCGGCCATCAGTGCTATACCCACAAGCTGCTGACCGGGCGGCGCGAGGGCTTCGCCCAGCTGCGCCGCAAAAACGGCATTTCCGGCTTTCCCAGCCCGCGGGAGAGCGATTGTGACGCCTTTATTGCCGGCCACGGCAGTGCGGCGCTGTCAACGGCCATCGGCATCGCCCGCGCCAAAAAGCTCAAGAACGAGCCGGGCAAGGTCGTGGTCATCGTTGGCGACGGTGCGTTTACCGGCGGCATGGTCTACGAGGGCATGAACAATGTCAGCAAGCTGAACAATCTGATCGTTATCCTGAACGACAACAAGATGTCGATTTCCAAAAATGTCGGCCAGATGGCGAATTATCTGACCAAGCTGCGCACCGACCCGAAGTACTCCCACGTCAAGGCCCACATGGAGACGACGCTCGAGCGCATCCCCGTGGCGGGTGAGGCGCTGGTCAAGGTCTTGCAGGGCGGCAAGCAGCTGATCCGTCGCGGCATCTACAAGTCCACGATGTTTGAGGAGATGGGCTTCCAGTATATCGGGCCCATCGACGGCCATGATGTGGGCATGCTGACCCACACGCTGACGAACCTGCGCGGCGAGCAGTATGCGCCGGTTTTCCTGCACGTCGTCACCAAAAAGGGCAGGGGCTTGAAGCCCGCCGAGGAGAACCCCGGCGAGTTCCACGCCGTATCGTCCATTGATTTGAACCATCTGACTGACCCCGAGCTGTCACCGAAGGATTCCTTCTCGTCTACGTTCGGCTGTGCGCTGGCAGATTTGGGCGACGACGAGCCGCGGCTGTGCGGCATCACTGCCGCCATGAAGTACGGCACCGGCCTGAACTTCTTCAAGCACCGCCATCCCGGGCGTTTCTTTGACGTCGGCATGGCGGAGGAACACGCCGTCACGTTTGCGGCGGGCCTGGCCAGCCAGGGGCTGCTGCCCGTGGTTGCTATCTATTCAACATTTTTCCAGCGTGCCTACGACCAGATCATCCATGATGTCAATCTGATGCAGCTGGATGTGCTGTTCGCTGTGGACCGTGCGGGGCTGGTGCCCGGCGACGGTGCCACACACCAGGGCATTTACGATGTTGCGTTCTTCTCGAATGTGAACATCCCGATTTTTGCCCCCGCCAACTATGCGGAGCTGCGCTACTGGCTGACCTATCTTGTGCGCGAGGCACACGGCCCGCGGATGATCCGCTATGCCCGCGGCGGCGAGAACCCCGCACTGGCGGCGCTGCCCTGCACAGGCGCGCGCTACGATGTGCTGGACCCTGTCGATGGTGCACGTGTCGCGCTTGTCAGCTACGGTGCCGAGACTGAGGAGATCATTGCCGCCAAGGATCTGCTGGCCCAGCATGGCGTGCAGGCGGACTGCGTCAAGCTGACGCAGCTTTACCCGCTGCCGGACGGTGTGTGCGATACACTGAAGCACTACGACACGATTTTGTTTGCCGAGGATACGGTGCGCACCGGCGGCATCGGCGAGCAGCTGGGCTTTGCCATGCAGCAATGCGGCTGGCAGGGCAAATTCCTGCTGCATGCCGTGGACAACAGCCATCTGCTGCACGCCAATGTGCCCGAGCTGCGCAAGGATCAGCAGCTTGACGCCGCGGCCCTCTGCGCAGATATTTTGAACGCTTTAAAGGAGAAACAGGCATGAGCAAGATTCGCCTGGATCAATACCTGTGCCAGAACGGACTGGTACAGAGCCGTGAGCGCGCCAAGGCGCTCATCATGTCCGGCATCGTCTTTGTCAACGAGCAGAAGGTCGACAAGGCCGGTGAGATGATCGCACCCGACGCCAAGGTCGAGGTGCGCGGGCATGACATCGGCTATGTCAGCCGCGGCGGCCTCAAGCTGGAAAAGGCCATGCAGGTCTTTCCGATGCGCCCGGACGGCAAGGTCTGCATGGACATTGGCGCGTCCACGGGCGGCTTTACCGACTGTATGCTGCAAAACGGCGCGGTCAAGGTCTACGCCGTCGATGTGGGCTACGGTCAGCTGGCGTGGAGCCTGCGCACCGATGCGCGCGTCATCAATATGGAAAGAACGAACATCCGCAATGTAAAGCCTGAGGACCTGACAGAGCCGGTTGCGTTTTTCAGCGTGGACGTTTCGTTCATCTCGCTCAAGCATATCTTCCCGGTGGCAGACGCCATCTGCACACCGGACGCTGTCGGCGTCTGCCTGGTCAAGCCGCAGTTTGAGGCTGGCCGCGAGAAGGTCGGAAAAAAGGGCGTCGTGCGCGACCCGGCTACCCACCGCGAGGTACTGAAAATGGCCGAGGGGTATGCCGTGGCGAACCACTTTACCCCCGCGGGCCTGGACTTTTCGCCCATCAAGGGACCCGAGGGCAACATTGAATACCTGATGTACGTCCAGCACTGCGATACCCCGCAGCCGCTGCCGGAGGGCCTGATTGAAAAGGTCGTCGCAGCCTCCCACGATACGCTGGACAAAGCGCCCAATCTGCACTGAGAAAGGACCCTGACACAATGTCGGTTTTGCTGATTCCCAACCCGACCAAGGACACCGGGCTTGCCGTTACGCGGCAGGCTGCCGCTGTGCTGGCCGGGCTGGGCGTGCCGGTCTTGATGCCGCAGCCCTTTGCGAACGAATTTGGTTCTGCCGGGCTGACGGGTGTGCATTTTCTGCCCGAGGCAGATGCCTACCGCGCCGCCGACCAGGTCGTGACCATCGGCGGTGACGGCACGCTGCTGCGCGCCGGGCTTTCCTGCATGAAGCACGGCAAGCCCGTTCTGGGTGTCAACCTTGGCCGCACCGGCTTTCTGGCGACCTGCGAGGTCGGTGAGCTTACGGCCAAGCTCAAACGGCTGGCCGCGGGGGAGTTCACCCTTGCCAACCGCCGTCTGCTCCACGCCGAAGCCCCGGCCCACGGCTGGCAGGCTGAAGCCATCAATGACCTTGTGGTGTTCGGTCAGACCCGGCTGCACCCGATGGATTATAAGGTGTACTGCGACGGTGCATTGGTGGGCAGCTACCGCAGCGACGGCATGATTCTGGCAACGCCGACGGGCTCCACCGCGTACTCGTTCTCGGCGGGCGGGCCGATCCTGGACGCCGCCGCGGACGTATTGGTTCTGACGCCGGTTTGTGCGCACAATGTACACGCCGCGCCGCTTGTGTTTGCGGCTGACCGCCATCTGAAAATTATCGCTGATGCCGAAAACCGCGACGGCAGCTTTGCCTGTGCGGACAGCAGCGCCCAGTGCGACCTGCTGCCGGGTGAAAGCCTGCTGGTGACCGGCTGCGGGCAGCGCCTGCGGTTGATTGCCTTCGACGACGCGGAACAGTTCCATGCGATTGAAAACAAATTGATGAGGAGATGATCCCTGTGAAAAGTGCACGTCATCAGGCAATTCTTGACCTGATCGAACAGCACCCTATTGACCGGCAGGAGGACCTGCTGGCCCACCTGCGGGAGGAAGGCTTTGACGTGACGCAGGCCACGGTATCCCGCGATATTCGTGAGCTGCAGCTGGTCAAAACAGCCACCGCTGACGGGCGTTACCGCTACGTGCCGGCGTCTGCGTCCGGCAAGGTAACGCATTCACCCAGCCGGTTTGAGATGATTTTCCGCGAGTCGGTGCTCAAGGTGGATTACGCCGGGCACATGGTACTGGTCAAGTGTTTTTCCGGCATGGCCAACGCTGCGTGCGAGGTGTTCGACGCCAAGCAGTGGAACAATGTCGTCGGCACGCTTTCCGGCGATGACACGTTCTTTATCTTGATGCGCAACGAGGATGACGCAGCCGCCATCTGCAAGCAGCTGCAGCAGTACACCCGCCGCGGGTAATTTTAACGACAGGGAGGAGCTGCCCCATGCTGGCAAGCCTGAAAATTGAAAATGTAGCCGTTATTGAAAAAGCCGAGGTGAATTTCACCCCCGGCTTTAACGTGCTGACAGGTGAGACCGGTGCCGGTAAATCCATCCTGATCGACTCCATCAATGCGATTTTAGGCAACCGCACCTCGCGTGAGCTGGTGCGAAGCGGCGCACAGAAGGCGTGCATCTGGGCAACGTTTGAGAGTATCCCGGCCTCCGTCAAAAAGCAGCTGGAAAAATGCGGCTACGAGGTCACCGACGACCTGCTTTTGTACCGCGAGATCAACGCCGAGGGCAAGGGCAGCTGCCGCGTCAACGGCATGCCCGCCACGGCGGCGGTGGTGCGGGACATTTCGTCGGGGCTGCTCTCCATCCACGGCCAGCACGACAGCCAGAGTCTGACAAACCCGGCACTGCATCTGGGGCTGCTGGATCAGTATGCCCAGAACCGCGATTTGTTCGCCGAGTATTACCGCCGCTACCGTGAGCTGGTCACGGTCAAGCGGCAGCTGGATGCCCTGAACGCAAGCGAATCCGACAAACAGCGCCGCATTGAGGCGCTGACCGCCGAGATCGACACCATCGACGCCGCGGCCCTGCAGCCCGGCGAGGAAAAGACGCTGCAGGAGCGCAAGAACGTCATCACCCACGCCCAGAGCATTCTGGCGGGCATCACCGCCGCCCATCTGGCGCTGGCCGGTGACGAGGACGGTGAGCAGGCGGGCGCGGCAGACCTCTTGGGCGGGGCCGTTGACGGGCTGCAGAACAGTGCGCGGCTCGACGAGTCGCTGACTGCCCTGTCCGAGCGGCTGAACGACCTGTACTACAGCGCGCGCGAGCTGGCTACCGACCTGGCAGACCGGCTGGACGCCTACGGCTTTGACGCCGGGGAACTGGACCAGATCGAAACGCGGCTTGATACGATCTACCGCATCAAGCAGAAGTTCGGCATGGAGGTCGACGAGCTGCTGGCACGGCGCGAGGCCGCCGCTGCAGAGCTGGAGACATTCCAGTCGTCGGGGCAGAAGATCGCCGAACTGAAAGCGCAGATGCAGACGTTGTATGCCGCCGCCAAGGAGGCTGCCGAGAAGCTGACCCAGAGCCGCCTGAAAGGCTTTGCTGCCATGAACAAGGAGATGAAGGCGGCGCTGGAATTTCTGAACATGCCTGGCATCCGCTTTGCGCTCAAGCATACGCGGGGGCCACTGTCCTCCCACGGGCAGGATACCGTGGAATTTTTGATTTCGACGAACCCCGGCGAGGAGCCGAAGTCGCTGGCAAAGATCGCGTCCGGCGGTGAGCTTTCCCGCATTATGCTGGCGTTCAAGAGTGCGCTGGCGGACCGCGACGCGCTGCCGACGGTCATCTACGATGAGATCGACACCGGCGTTTCCGGCCTGGCCGCGGGGCGCATCGGGCAGCTGCTGCACCAGACGGCCAGGGGGCATCAGGTGCTTTGCATCACCCACACGCCGCAGGTAGCTGCGTTTGCGGACAACCAGCTGCTGATCCAGAAGAATGTCCGCAAGGACCGCACGTTCACCGAGATCCACACGCTTGACATGGATGGCCGCGTGGAGGTGCTGGCACGGATGATCTCCGGCGACAAGGTCAGCGAGTTGAGCCTGGCCAGTGCGCGGGAATTGATTGAAAAATCCAAATAGCCCTCGCGCCGGCTGCGGGCGCATTCTATATGCACCACCCCTTGACAACCTGTGTTGGATATGATACAGTATCTTTTGTTAAATGCAGTGATGGGAGCCAGTACCCGTCTGTTATGCTTCAGAGAAGCCCCGGTTGGTGCAAGGGGTCGGCAGTGCAGGCGGCGGAATACAGCCCGGAGCAGCAGGCTGAACGCGAAAGCCAGTAGGCTGTGCCGTGTGCGCACGTTACAGCGCTTGGGGTGTACGCAGCCCTTTGTCTGCCGCACCCGCGAAGGCCCGCCGCCGTGAGGGACGGGCAAACAGAGGTGGTACCGCGAACTTTCGCCCTCTGCCAAATTCACATTTGGCAGGGGCTTTTATTTTTGCCCTTGCCGCAACAAACGGAGGTAAAACTCATGACGATTTATGACGAACTGAAGGCCCGCGGCCTGATTGCCCAGGTCACCGACGAGGAAGAGATCAAGGAGGTCATCAACAACGGCAAGGCCACGTTCTACATTGGCTTTGACTGCACGGCGGACAGCCTGACTGCCGGTCACTTTATGGCCCTGACCCTGATGAAGCGCCTGCAGCAGGCCGGCAACCGCCCCATTGCCCTGATCGGCGGCGGCACGACGCAAATGTGATTTTTACCTTATCTCCGGTCACGATAGAATAATGGATGACAGCCGGTGTATTATCCTTGGTATTGACGCGCTCGATCGGATCACCTACGACAGACTTGCGCAGATAGCCATCAATATAACCTTGGCGCACACCCTCATTGATGGCATCTTCCAGACTACCGCCGACAAAATGCACATCCTGTCCGATCTCCATAAAGACAACTGCCATACCGGTATCTTGGCAGATGGGAATGGTTTCCTGGTCTGCGATCTTGAGATTTTCCTGCAACTGCTCCAAAATCTTTTTGCCCAGAGGAGATTTTTCTTCTTTTGTCGCAACTTTCAGTGCCTGATCCATGTCCTCTGACAGATAATGATTTGCCTGAATACACATATCCGCTATTTCTTTTGTGATGTCTTTTACCGCTATTTCTCTCATTGTATTTTCTCCCTCTACCACCAGTCGCTATCCCACAGGATCGTGAATGGTCCGTCATTTTCCAGATCCACTTTCATATCTGCGCCAAAACTGCCATATTCCACCTTGCCAAATGCCTCCTGACATTTTTCTTTAAAATATTCATAAAGTCCATTGGCAAAATCAGGTGCGCCTGCTTTGACAAAACTCGGTCGGTTTCCTTTTTTACAGTCCGCATAAAGTGTAAACTGTGATACTATAAGTATTTCACCATCCACATCTTTTATGGACAGATTTGTCTTTCCATCCGCATCCTCAAAAATGCGAAGTCCCTGCAACTTTTTGACATATTTATCTACCATTTCTCTGGTGTCGCCATCCGCCACACCAAGAAATATCAAAAGCCCTTTGCCGATCTTTCCGATCACGTCACCATCTACTTTGACAGATGCATGATTTACCCGCTGAATTACTAACCGCATGCATATTCTCCTTTACATCTAAAATTTATTATATACGCAGGTGTCTGTATCAGCAATGGTTAATTTTTTCTCTTGACTTTTGTATTATTTGTATTACACTAAATAATACAAAATAAGAAGAAAGGAGTCTATCATGGTCATCTGTATTGACGAGGTTTCTGAAATTCCTATTTACAAACAGATCCGCAATCAGATTGTCTTAGGTATTTCTGATGGGAGATTACAGCCCGGGGAGCAATTACCTACCGTGCGCGCCCTTGCAGAAGAAATCGGGATCAATTCCATGACGGTAAACAAAGCCTATGCTCTTTTAAAACAAGAAGGCTATATCGTTACCGACCGCAGAAACGGCGCGAGGATCCGAAATGAATTTGATCAAGGTAAATATCTCTCACAAACTTCTTTGGACAATTTGCAGCAGATCATATCCGAGGCAAATATTCGCGGATTTTCAAAGGAAGAATTTTTCCAATTATGTGAAAAGTATTTTTAGGAGGCAGATCTATGTTTAATATCATTCTTTTTATTAG
>OGZW01003539.1_pt1 | contig 11447 bp, 18 predicted proteins | sample 1577001 | NCBI WGS metagenome assembly OGZW01 (sample SAMEA3541519, study PRJEB24748) | human gut metagenome | biome: human gut; feature: human-associated habitat; material: faeces | place: China | collected 2012
TATAAACGTAGCCATGTTAGAGACTTCAAGGCAGTGAAGCAGAGAACAATTTGTTAGATAATAATTTAACCCAAAGCCGCTGGAAAGGACAGCGTGAGGTGGAAGCCCTCTTTTATATGTTATATTCTATATCTTCATTTATCCCGGTGTGTCCTGACCGACTATCCGGGAACTATTTTTTTTAACTCATTTATTAACCACTAAAAATTATTGATTATGGGACTTATCAAAAAACCTAACGAACTGACAGTTAAGAATGCCCTGTCGGCATTAATCTACGGACAACCTGGTATGGGAAAGACCACACTGGCGTTAAGCTCTCCCCAGCCACTACTCCTGGACTTTGACGGTGGCGTTCACCGTGTGAATGCAGCCCACCGTGTAGACACCGTACAAATTTCCAAATGGGAAGAGGTGGATGAAGTTCTTACGAGCGGAGAAATTGCCGAATACAAGACCATCGTTATTGATACGGCAGGAAAAATGTTATCCTTCATGGATAAATATATAATGAAAAACAATCCCAAAATGAAGAAAGCGGATGGCACACTGTCCCTGCAAGGATATGGAGTACGAAAAAATATGTTCATCAACTTCGTAAACCAAGTCACACTAATGGGTAAATCAGTAATATTCGTAGCCCATGAACGCGAGGAAAAGAACGGAGAAGACAAACAGATACGCCCGGAAATCGGAGGTTCTTCTGCCGGTGACCTGATTAAAGAACTTGATCTTGTAGGTTATATGGAAGCCATAGGTAAGGACAGAACCATCTCTTTTGATCCGTGCGAGAAATTCTACGGTAAGAATACCTGCAATCTTCCGGCACGCATAAAGATACCAGTTATCATTAATGCAGAAGGTACAATCACCGGACCGAACGACTTTATGACAAAGATTGTAAACACTTATCAGACCTATCAGGAAAAACAGGCAGAACTGTCCTCCGAATATGAAGGTCTTATGGAAGTTATCAAGGGACAGATAGCCATGGTAGCGGATGCGGACACGGCCAACGAAGTGAAACAATCACTGGAGAGCCTGCAGCATATCTTCGACAGCAAATTACAAGCAAGGATGCCATGCCGGCGAATCCTTTTCAGAAAGTGCGTTATCAGGTACAGAAGGTAGCCAGAAAACTGATGGACCGGCTGCCGGGACGATTCCTGGGATCCCATAGCGGAGATTTCCTGCAGACAAAGCAACAGCATACTAAAGAGGATCTGCGGAAGAGAAGCCAGTACAAAGAGGACGATCAGGAGATCGAATGCATTCTTACGGATGAAAGCTACCTGACAGATTCCTATAATCGAAAGGGAGAATACAGCCATCTTACTACGGATAAATAGGATGTGGTGGAATTTTTCGAAAAATTTCAAAAATTTTCTTGACAGTTTGGCATTCATCATGTAATATAGTCTTTGCTGTGAGACACACAGCAGACATTCATCAGATTGCGGATGAATGTCAACACAATTAATTTCATACCTTCAAGATACAGGTTTTGACCTGTACATTATGCGCGAGTGGCTCAGCGGTGGAGCACCTCCTTGCCAAGGAGGGGGTCGCGGGTTCGATCCCCGTCTCGCGCTTACCTTAACCCTTATCCGTCTGATAATTCAGGCGGATTTTTTCTTATATGTCTAACAACAGTATCAGATATATCTTACTATATTAACTCACATACTTCAAGCCATCTTGCATATAATTATATACATTTACATAGTTTTCAGACCGAGACAATATATAACAATTCTCTGTGGTAGATAACAAACTATGCCCCATGAGATCAGAAATAACACGTGTCGGAACACCATTATCATGGAGCGTACTGGCAAATGTCTTTCGTATCTTATGACTATTGAAATAGTCCACTTCACAAAGCCTGCAAAGTCTCCGCAATGTTCTATCCAGTGACCGCACCAAAATAGTGTCTTTTCCATCATAAGCAAGATAAGGCGAATTATATTTACATATCTTATGATGTTCCGCAATCTTTTCGTAAAAGGCTTTTACTTCCGACACAATAGGAATTTCACGAACACTATATATAGTTTTTGTATCCTCTACAACGTTATACACCATTGCACCAAGCCGAGAGCCGTCCTCTGTCCGATTATAAAATTTACACTCCGTTTTATAAATACGGACTACTCCTGCATCAAAATCAAAATCATTGAATGTAAGGCTTGCAAGTTCTCCAATACGCAAACCCAAATAAAAATTCATACACAAGCAAAGACACGCAGACTGTTTTTCATAATAAATTTTCTTATTCACAACTGAATCGAAAACCTTATGAATAGCAGACAAGGGAACGCAAAACTCCTTATATGCGGACGATTCCAAACTATCAAGGGGAACATAGCGCTTAATTTTCTCCCAGTCATATAATTGTGCACCGCCTATCTGTAAATCTTTCGCATACACCAATACGTTATTGATAATCTGCATTATGCGACCGAACTCCTTATAATTAATATCACCATATTTAATAACACAAGAAGTCAAAAAATCAATAATATTAGTTGTTGATATTTTTGAAATGTACTTTTCAATAATAGGATCATTTGCATAATACTTATTAAAAGTAACTTCTATACGGTCACAAGACTGCTCCTTGATACGTTTTAGTTTCATTAAAAACCATTGCTTGTATACATCGTGAAAAGTAATTTCTTCGTAAGCCTGCACATCAATAATATTTTTGTCATAGCCAATATCTAACCATTCCTTTTCCGTCATGTTCTACCACTTCCTTCGCTTTTTCTTATCTGGTATTACATAGATATTTGTATCCCCGTCTTTTTCATTACGATTATAAAAACCGCTTTTCATAAGTGATTCAATGACTTTATATGTATCGTAGGAATCACGAATTTCCTTATCATGCACAAAACAGTAAAAACGAATATGTTTCCACTGTTGAACCTCTCCATTAGAATCAAGAATAGGTCTAACCGCATGAACAATAGTAAAGACCCCTAACAAAGTCATGCACTTACGAACCTCTGTACATTGTGCACGAATGTCCTTTGCAGGCTGATAGAAGTTCTGTGTAGTTGCCATGATAATACGTCTGTTCTTACGATTTTGTGTAACAACTTCAAACATTTCCGGTGGGAAATCTTTTGATTGCTTACTGGAAAACCAGTTCTGAATTTCATCCAAGCCAACAATCACACCATATATACCATTCTTGTAATTTATAAGTTGCCGCCAGTTCGTCAAAGCACCATCTTCATACTCATAAGATAAATTAGTAATACACTTTGCACGGGGATACTCTTTCTGCATCATCATAATATCCCTAACCATGGCAACCGTCTTTCCTTGTCCTTGCCGTCCGGTATAAATAACCAAACCTTGATATTTGAAGTAGTCAGGATCACGGTCATATATATCAGCTACATACATCCGAGGGGCTTCATAAAATATCTTTACGAGTAAATTACTTTGTGGTACAGGTTTATGAAGTCCTCTCTTCAACCGTCTGCCCTGCGCATATTCCTTTATAAAGAAATAAGCAAAGCTGACAAACCACACCAAAATAAGACCACATAAAAAATATATGGGATATTTAAAAACTTGAAAAAAGCCTAACAATATTTGCATACAGACACCACCTTACATAAACGGTATAAAATTAAACAGCATTTTCATGAATGCAAGTCCTATTTTAAATAACTCTCTAAGAACAATACATGAAAACAAAATAACTATTGTATCAATAGGAACAAAATAAGCCGCTATTGCCACATAGTCCAAAAACGAACTAACAAGAGACATACCAGGCACAACGGATTGTAACGAATCAGCTAACTGCGATAGCGTATTTAATATAAAAGCAATTATTGAATTACCAAATATCAATAACATAATTTCACCACCTTACAAACGTGTCAGAACATTAGTAGCGCCACTGGTAGCATTGAGCATATTCTTTATATCAAAAAACTGTCTTACACAAAATGCAACATACAAACAAGCAGACTCAACATTCATCAGTAGTTCATGATATGGAGCGAGCCATTCAAACGTCATTTCTATATCACCGACACCATATTTAGACAAAACAGTCTTTGAAAATGGTAAAGTAATCACGGGCGGTTTTGGATTTGACATACTGGAGAGCCGATCTATTATAAGCTGTATATTAGACTTGCTCTCTTCAATAAATGTGAATTTTGATTCTACACTTTCAATAAAGCCAACTATCGTATTATCCCAAAAATTCAATAAGTTACTGGGAACATCTAACAGTTCCTTAAAAATATCCTTAATGGAATCAGAACCAAATAGATTTTCCCAAAACTTCAAAATGTCTTTCGGAGCATCCGCAATAGCTTGCAAAATATCCGAAAATGAATGCTCTTTGAAGAAATCTTTCCAAAACGACAGAACAGTTTTTGGTGATTCGATAATCGCATTCACAACATCCGGTAACTGCTCTTTCCACCAATTCCACACGGTAGTAGGAGTATTAACAATAGCCTGCAATATTTCCGGTAAGTGATCAGACCACCAACTAGAGACCGTTGACGGCACATCTTTTATAGCTTGTATCACACTGGGTAGATTATCTTTCCACCAACTTGATACAGTAGTAGGAACATTTTTAACAGCATTAAGCAATTCAAGAAATGTATGACTTCCGAAAAAACTCTTCCATGCGTTAAAAATATTACTCGGAGCATCCTTAATAGCCGTAATAATATCTCCAATACTATGACTACCTATAAAATTCTTCCAAAAGTTAATCATAGTTGTGGGAACATTAACAACGGCACTGGGAAGCTCTTTGATATTCGTTAGAATATTAGCTAAACTCTCTTTTACAGAAGCAAAGAACCCTTTTTCATCCTCGGTATTTGAACCGGAAGAACCGGAGCCAGAGGAACCGGAACCACCAGTAACACCGGAATCACCACCAGTAATATTTCCACTAGTATCTGTACCATCAGAAGTATCATGGCTTATGTTTTTATAGTCCTCAATCTCGGCATCAGTTAGATTCTTAACGTAAGCCACTTGTCCGGTATATACTTGTCTAATCGGATAACTAGACATAAGATACCAATTTTTAGGGTTAAAAGACATAACACCCCTAGAATCAGAAGTACAAAGACCATAATCAGCTTTCGCATTGTAAAAAGACCAATTTATACCATCATTTGACCGATATACTCTTGACGAAATTTTTGTAGTATTTCTATATTGACCTAAAACAATACGGTTAGTCTTTACATAAGCATCAAAGCGATCATTTGTATCATTGCAGTACAAGGGTTCCGATGTAAACAAACACAAATACTTATAACTATAAATAGTACTGCCAGCAACATTGAAACTATCATAATAAGTCATCGGATAAATAGTTACATTTTCCTGCACCCATGAACCATAATCAACATCAACATGATCCGGTTGTAATGCTTGCCCATTTACCGCTTTAAATATATAAAAATACGGAAAACTATCCGGAGAACATGTAGATTTTAAAGTCGTAATATCAAAATAAAACTTCGCAGTAGTATAAGCCGCTTCGGACTTTATCCCAATACTCATAAAAGCAGAGAAAGCAAGCATCATAGCAAGAACAAATGATGCAACTAACTTTCTCGATTTATAAAATTTCTTACATAAACTCTTAATCTTACTAAACACTTGCTTTCTCCTCTCAATAACTACATAACCATGGGTAAATCCAAAGAGAAAATAAAACAATGGCAAACATGACAGCCATTCCTAAAGAAGTACCCAACAACGCAACCATAAAATTATCAAGGAAACGGATAACCGGACTACGCTTCAATGTTATCAACATTATCCACAGTATCCTGCTGAACCGATTGTCCAATCGAATTACATTTTTCTTTAAGCCGACATATCTCATCATAGTAATCATCAGCCACCTTTCTTAACTCATTAATTTCTGCACTCATTTTTTTGCAAGTAGCATAATACATGAAGCAAATAACCATAAAGCAAACACCTAAAATAAGACCCATTGTAAAAATCTCCTTTTCTTGAAAATGCACTTTCAATGCACGATTTTTTGTAAAAAAATAGAGTGGGAAATTCCCACTCTATTACGAACTTGAACCTTTGCTTTAAGCGGCACGCAGAGAACTGAACAAAAAGCCAAGTCCTTTACGAATTGCGATAAAGCCAACAGATACGGGAACGATAACGGGCAGTAAGCCGACAATCTCATTGAACACACCGTTCAACATAGCAGCAGTAACCACACCGGAAAGAACGGGGGTAGATGCCTCGGCACCTGCAAACACCATTAAACTAGGCATAAGCGCATTCTCCTTTCTCATGTATTTTCTCTAACTAAAAAAACCAGTCAAAGAATTTATTGACATTCTTAACCACAGTCCAAATAATACAGACGCAGATAAGAGTTATCAGCAAAGCAAGCTTTTCATTTACCCCCACTAATTCAGTTTCCAAGGAACTAAGGTCAACTTGTACTACCTCTGTATACTCATTAGAACCTATTGCGGCATCATTACCACTTACCGTTTCTAATTCATTTAAAGCAGTATCAATAACCACTTCACTTTCACTATCCAGTGAAATTACAGAAGCATTACCCCCGCTTACAGTCTCCATGCAAACGGTTATTTAACCGAGATACGAGTGATTTCCGGTCTACCGTAATAGTTGAAACCATACTCAAACTCAACGGTCTTGCCGATATCATCGGCACCAAAATCATTGATCTGATCCTGCGGAACAAACTCTTCACGAATCTGCGCACCGAAAGAACCCTTATCATTCTCTTCCGGTGTATACGGTCTGCTTACGGATAAAAGACAAACATTATTACCTTTCTTACTCACAAAACGTTTAATACCTACCAGTGTTAATGCGACTTTTTCTTTCTGCATATTCTTTTTCCTCTCTTTCTTTTCACAATCGCATTTATAGTGTCTATGATAAAAGCACTAGGCTTTATATCCGGGGGGCAATGGGAAAAATGATCGTTGGTAGGCTAGTCATTTTTTTTAAATGCCAAAACCCATGCCGTAAGGAAGAAGTAGGGATTGATATTGACAAATATACAAATATTTGAAATAATCTTTCTATCAACCTCTTGCTCGACTATTCGACCATACAGCCGAAATAGCCGAGAAGTTTAACCCAAACAAGAACTGCATCTCATTTGTTGATAATAGAATATCACATCATGTACATGATGTAAATTGACATTATGTACATGATTTATTTAATATTATTGTGCATTATGTACATGATGTACAAAAGGGGGATAACATGCCTGAATTTAACCAATCGAAATATATAAATGAATTTGCAAAAGAAAAGTATGATAGAATAATAGTTCAAGTACCAAAAGGACAGAAAGCAATCATAGACGAAAAAAGAAAAGAAAAAGGATATTCTTCTCTCAACGCTTATATATGCGAACTAATCAGAAGAGACAATAACGAAGATAACTCCAATATAAACGTAAGCAATATATCTCAAAGCGGAACTAATAACTCTATAAACATCAGAAAATAAGAGGATAATAAACATGAAGCAAAGTGGTTTCGGAATAACATCTATGATACTGGGAATTATTAGTTTGCTTTCATCATGTGTAGTAGGTGGCATTCCTATTATACTGGGAATACTGGGAATAATATTCGCAACAGTAGCCATGTGTCAGAAAGATAGAGCGCATGGTACAGCAATCGCAGGACTTACTTGCAGCATTATAGGTTCCGTTATAGGTATCGGTATTATTATGATGGCTACAACTCTTAACTTATTATGATTCTAACTCACCCCTATACCCCCTCTCAAACTCATTGAGAGGGGGTATAATTTTTTTCTCCGTGGCAACCCTCGCTCAGCACGTTCTAAATATATTCTTTACAATCATAGGATTGCAAAGAATATATTTAGCAACGTACCGCTTCACTCGAGACACAATTTTTGTTCAAGGGCAGAAACCGGAAGTATACTGGCAATAATACACAATACTGGCTAACCTAGACAGAGATAGCTTGAATGGGTGTACTGGTAAAATGAATCAGCATTATCTCAATGACCGACACACGGGGTAACCAAGGGGATCTGATAGAAGTGCGTCTATCAGACCCCACGAACACCAGTTTGAAGAGTACAGAAACACGGGGGAAGTATTGCGTCAAGTAAAATCTTCCTTTTCCGAAATGCACGTAAAAGAGTATTTTACTTGACACAATACCACGATAAAAGCCACATAAAAAGGAAGAGCTTGTTTTACTCTTCCTTTACCATTTGCTTCATACAATCACCGCATATTATATTGATTTCTTTTGTGGCTCTTACAGAGTTACCACAACATGGACAAATATATTTTCTTGTAGAACTAGGCTTTTTGGGTGGCTTATTTCCAGAAGAATCACCACTACTGCCACCGGATACACCACCAATCCTTATACTTTCTTGTCTATTAATAAGTATATCCGTCCAACCTTGCGAAATGATATATTCAATCAATTCTTCACTAGGTTCCGTAAGGCTCCAACCAATACGAGAATCTTTATTTATAATCAATCCAACGCTTTCTGCTTTTTCTTTGAATTTCCGGTTATGATATGTACCACCACGGGAACAATCTTGTATATTATTCATCAAATGATAAATATGTACCATTTCATGTAATAATGTTGAAACTACATTTTCAATAGGTCTATCTAAAGTGCCTGCGCCTATATTTAACTCATATCGTGCTATATCCTTGCTTTTCCATACCTTACCACAAGTAACATGTCCGTATGCTCTCGGAGTAGATTGAATTGTAATAATAGGATCTTCAAGTTCTCCGTTAAATTTATCTTGATTAAGCTGTCGATACATTTTTTCTAACATACCACTTACACGACTGATTTTAACTAATTCTTTCATAGACTTTTTCTCCTTTTTAATCCCCGTCAAGCCGATAGGACAGCTACAACAATTCCTTAAATTCTTCAAACAGCTTTTCAGTTATATCAAAAGCCTTTTGCAAATCAATAGAAGTAATCAGACCACAATCATATAAAGCATTTGCATAACCCAGTAAATACTGATAACTTGAATCAACCGAACCAAAATTACATTTTCCATACGCTTTCTTAACAAACTCTAAAGTCTTAACTTTTGCGTTATACTCCTTAATAAAAATATCCATATTTTTTTACCTCTTTCCTTAACCCTTGATTCTGATTGATTGTGCACTTTCAATCTTCCTTACAATTATATAATAGCACATTATGTACATGATGTACATTGACATTATGTACATAATATATCTTCAAAATATGTGCATCATGTACATAATGTTGAAAGTACACTTTCATAAAAAAAAAGAACTGCTGAAAATCAACAGTTCTTTACAACATCTTCAAAAAAGAAACTTCCCAATCTTGTCTCTATACCAACATCATTAATAAAAATAAAGTCCGCAACATCTCCATATCCCTCTACTGCATAAATTGTATAAACCTTACCAATAGTAACATCTTTTACTTGTCCATAATTTGGTGTACCATTAAAAAATCTTTCTATATATTCATCATTTTTTACCTTTACATTAAACGGTATTGACAGCTTCAACAGTCCTGAAAACGGGTGTGAATCTAAATCGTTATAATACTCAAAATCACTCATAAAATTCCTCACTTTCTTTTGAATATACACTTTCAAGCAGTTTTTTCTCTTCAATCGTCAATACCCACTGAATATCCTTATCATATACAGCACAACGTGATTCACGATTAAAATAACAATCCTTGCATCCTCTATAATAAGCACACTCGGAACAATCTGTATGAGCATAACCATAATCAGAGTATTCTTCCGCAAGAGCATCCGGACAACCACCATCAACACAAGTTACACCAGTATAGCTATCACAATTAAACATAATCATTTTCCCTCTTTCTGTAATAAAATATTTTCTTTTTTCTTGCACTTATCTTTAAAACAGCACACATGACATAATTGAAACTTACATACCGGATACATACCGTTTTCACAACTAACACCCACAATACAAGACTCCACATACCGACATACGAACAAATCACAATTTTCATTGTATCACCTCACTATCAAAAGGAGTGCTTATTAAAAAAGGATACTCATATTTCAAATATGTATCTAAGGGCATTTCACGGACAGTATCATTTATGTATACTTTCACGGTTTTTATTCTCCGTAAAAAAGCATTCCAAGTCTCCTTTTCCTCTTTCTGTATATTGGGATACTGGTTACGTATATCAATGTTTGATATAATAAATATTTTTGTAAAGCATGCAACACGGTTCATATATCGTGCAGGAAGTTCTAACGGATAACCGTCTAAATATTTCAACATATCATCTATACGGAGACTGCTGCGGAACTCTTCAAACACAAGAACATCTTGACCTTTATAGGAATCAAAAGGATGTTCATAATCAGTAACCCGATAAACATTACTATAACCATATTCATCCATAACACTACGGGTTTTACCTGCTCCGGTAGTTCCCCAAATATAAGTAGTTTCAACCCACCGCCATAATTTCTTAAACTTTTCTTCCCTAACAATCTGTCTCGCCCGTTCTACCTTATCCATGTGAAGAATAAAACGGGGATTTGTTTCAAGAATCTCATAGTTAGAACACCCTTGTTTTATGAGATCATACAACTCTGCCATATCCGCCCGTCTGCCTTGACTTTCTTCCGGTAAAACACCCCATTCCTCATGTGAATCACGGAAATTAGTAGTTCCTTTTTCAGAATCCAACCACTTCCCCTCTTTGAAAACATAATCACGATTTTGCCGAGAATTACCCTCACAAACATCAAAATGACCACCTTTAAACTTATTACACATGGTTTCTAATCGAACTTGATTTTTGAATACAACATAGATATGCGTATGAAAAGTAGAAGCTTGTTCATCAGCCATACACCAGTAAACAACACTCATTTCTTGAAGTACATTCTTCAAAGCTTCGTGCGTCCAACCCTTATCAATAGGATTGTTAATGGTAATCTGCCAACGTCTTAATTTTTGTACATTATCAATATCTGTTTTCCTTTTTCCCATATATAAACCCCTTATGTCTCATGTCTCAAAAGTTACAAAACAAGTGAGACATGAAGAAACATAGACAATATAAGGGAGTTATGGTACAATGTCTCATGTCTCAAAAGTTGGGGGTAATACTGCCGCCTACGGCGGCTCCCCAACTTTTGGCAGGAGAGAAACATAATAGCCAGTGAAGCGGACGGATCGACCTCTCCCCGTTGCAAGGTTTCCACGGGCAAGCCGTTGGAAAACCCTTGCAACGGGGGAAAAGGCTTCGATCCCCGTCTCGCGCTTGAAAAAAGAACGATACCAAATCGGTATCGTTCTTTTTTTCGAGCCCTGCCAGGGCTCGAAAGTTCGATGTCTACGCTCCGCTCCGGTC
>OGZW01003542.1_pt1 | contig 11442 bp, 11 predicted proteins | sample 1577001 | NCBI WGS metagenome assembly OGZW01 (sample SAMEA3541519, study PRJEB24748) | human gut metagenome | biome: human gut; feature: human-associated habitat; material: faeces | place: China | collected 2012
ATCACCATGGCCGTTACCGTGAATAAACTGGCACAGGAAAAGGGCCTGAAGGCCGCCTCCCCGGCTTCTTCCCTTTGCTCACTTGCTTTATTCCAGAGCTTTATAGTCTGAGTAGATACTCCACATAACTGAGATACTTCTGTAGCTGTGTAGTGGATTATTCCATTGATAACTTTCATTCCTCAGTCCTCCTCAATGATCTATTTTTATTCCTCATTTATCCCTCATTAGCATAAACCTATATAATATCTTAGCATTAAAGCCTTAATACTGCAATATCTTTCTGAGAATTTCTCCCATATCTACACGGGATCCTTTACCCTCAACTACTCTGTCAAAGAGAGCCTTGTTATCCCTCAACATCTCCTCAATCCCCTCATCTACTGTATTTGTAGCTACCAGAGACACCACGTTTACAGTATTTTTAGTTCCGATTCTGTGAGCCCTGTCCTCAGCCTGTTTATTCTCAGCATCCCAGTAGCGTTTATCTACAAAGAAAACATAGCTTGCCGCTGTCATTGTAAGACCTGTTCCCATAGCTCCTATAGTTCCTATAGCTACTTTACAAGTAGGATCATTCTGGAACCTATCAACTTCTTTCTGTCTGTCCTCAGGATCTACAGCCCCCACTATATAAGCCGGATTATAGCCTTTCAGGGCATCTTTATACACAGAGGTAACTTGCTCCCACTGAGAGAAGATTAAAGCCTTATGACCGCTTTCTGTGATTTCCTCCAGCATATCCTTTACTCTCTCTAACTTAGGGTTATCATCTCCAAAGACTCCCCCGGTAAGCTGTCTGAGTCTTACTGTACAGCTAAGAGGGTTAGGGATCTCAAGGATGTTTTCCAGATTATCCACGATACCTTGACGGATCTCTTTATAGAGGATCCTCTGTTTTCTGGTAAGCTCAATGTACTCAGTAGTATAAATTTTGGGAGGGAGGTCTAACACTTCCTCTTTCTTTCTCCTCAGCATAACAGTGTTAAGCTCTTTATTTAGCTCATCCAGATTTCTGTGAGCAACTACCTTATAGCCATTAAAGCCTCCCATGATACAGTATCTATTTTTAAACTGGTAGTAATTTCTTTTTTCCACTCTAAGCCATGTGAGGATATTCCAAAGATCCTCAGCTTTATTCATTGGAGTACCGGAAAGCCCTATTCTGATTTTACTGTTGAGCTGTCTCACAGATCTACCCTGAGAGCACATACCATTTTTAGCTTTATGGATCTCATCCACGATTACAGCCCCTATAATATCATCTTTACAATCCATATAGATTCTGTCCATGATCTTCTCATTTCTCAGGCTCTCTATATTTATAATTCCAAAGTAAGGACTACCATAGAGCCACTGATCTATCTGTTGGATCCTTTTATCTACTGTCTTTCCGTCAATCACAACACAGCTCTCATTTGAGTGTACTGATACCTCTTTTTTCCAGTTATATTTTACTGAGTTTACTCCACATACTATCAGACATTTACCTATCTCATTTTTCCGGGCTACTGCAATATCAATGCTTTCTTTTGTCTTTCCAAGTCCCTGATCGTCTGCAAGTAAAAGATTCTTACACTCATAGCCCCTGTTAAAAGCCTCTATCTGATGAGGAAAAGGCTTTGTTTTAAATGGATAGTCAACAATAGGCTTAATATCTTTTAAGCGTTCCTTGATATCCTCAAGAGCCTCCTCAGCCTTACTCTCTTCTTTCTCAACTAAGCCCTCCAGATATTTAGCATTTACATTGATATCATCAACCCCAAAGAGATCTACTAAGTGCTTAAGCTCACTTGAAGGGATCTCCCACGCCTTTTTATCCGGCACATACCTTTTGTATTTGAGTGATCTCATCTTGTTTAAATAATCTTTGTTGTACCTGTAGGATACAAGAAAAGCATCCTCAAAAAATTCACCTTTTTCCAGTTTTTCAAGTTTAATCATAAAAAAACCTCCTTAGCTATTACTTTGAATATTTAGTAATAACCAAAGAGGCATTGAGATTTTAGACAAAACCTGTATAAATTGTTTTATGCGGCTATTTTAATCCCCACATCTACGCTATTTCTTTTATCTGTTTGTATGCTATACCATCCGGGGTGCCAAGGCCGCAGGAATCGCCGCAGGAAATATTCTCATAGCCATTTTCCTGCAAAATCGTGATCAGGGCATCCATAACTTCCGGGTCGGTCACGACGGCGCGTTCTCGTTTTGCGGAGCGGACGAGGTTTGGTTTTAATAAGATATTCTCTTCTTTTCCGATCAGAGATTCCAGGCCGCCAATTGCTTCCAATCCCTTTTGCAGGCTTTCCTTTACGTGCGCCGGCTCATAGTCGGGACAGGCAACCACTGCCACTTTGCTTTTTTTCATATTCACCTCATGTTTTTCTATATTTCAAAAGAAGCTGCGATCCCCTTACCGGTTCTCACAGCTTCTTCGTATATTCACACAGAATATGTTTTTACTTATGCTACTTTGCTTTTTGCAAGCTCAGCCAGTGTTGCAAATCCTTCTGCATCGTTAACTGCCATGTCAGCCAGAACTTTACGGTTCAGCTCAACGCCTGCCAGTTTCAGACCATACATAAATTTGCTGTAGGACAGACCGTTCATTCTTGCTGCTGCGTTGATACGAGCGATCCACAGCTGACGGAACTGACGTTTTTTCTGTTTTCTTCCTGCGTAGGAGCTGGTCAGTGCGCGCATTACGGACTGTTTTGCTACTCTATACTGTTTGCTTCTGGCTCCTCTGTAACCTTTAGCCAGTTTTAATACTCTGTTATGTTTTTTCTTAGCGTTCATGCCGCCTTTAATTCTTGCCATTTCTTATTTTCCTCCTTGATCTGTTGGGCGTAACTCTACCTTGCAAAAATTACATGTAAGGTAAGATTTTCTTCATGTTCTTTACGTTTGTTGCATCAACAGTAGTCTGTTTTCTCAGGTTTCTTTTTCTCTTCTGAGATTTCTTGGTTAAGATATGGCTCTTGTAAGCTTTATTTCTTACTAATTTTCCTGTTCCTGTTGTTTTAAAACGCTTTGCAGCTGCTCTGCTTGTTTTTACCTTTGGCATTTTAATTTCCTCCTTGATATTGATTCAAATGTATTTTAACGTTTAGCCGTCAAAAACATGGTCATGCTTCTGCCTTCCACCTTCGGCGCTTTGTCAACCGTTGCAATATCGGACAGACTCTCTGCAAATTCATCGAGGATGTATTTGCTGCTGTTCATATGTGCCATCTCACGGCCGCGGAAACGAAGTGTTACTTTTACTTTGTCTCCCTTTGTAATGAACTTGCGGGCTGCACCTACTTTGGTATTAAGATCATTGGTGTCAATGTTTGGAGAAAGGCGAACTTCCTTGATTTCAATTGTTTTCTGTTTTTTCTTTGCTTCTTTTTCCTTGCGGGCCAGTTCATATCTGTACTTTCCGTAGTCGATAATTTTGCAAACCGGCGGTTTCGCTGTCGGAGCAATTTTCACAAGATCCAGACCTGCTTCCTGTGCTTTCAGGTACGCATCTCTGGCAGACATAATTCCAAGCTGTTCTCCGTTCTGACCGATCAGACGAATTTCTCTGTCTCTGATCTGCTCATTAATCATTAATTCGCTAATTGTAGTGCACCTCCATCATTATAAAAGACTGTGTTCCCGCTTTTGCGGTGTAACGAAATCAAACTCGGCTCACCGGACCGGATTTGACTGATAACGCAAGAAAAGTGGATAGACAGACTATCCACTTAACATTGTACATAAATCTCTACACAAAGAGAACTTAAGATCAATATTGGACCGTAGTCGCGTGTTTGCGCTAGGGTGAGAGTGGATACTCTACTTTCTTTTTCTCAGACTATTGCAGTATAGCACTCTCCCATCCTGTTGTCAATACTGATTTTCGCATTTTTTCGTATTTATCTCCCGCAGCTACAGCGGAAGGAGCTGCACTCGGTTTCCTGGCAGCTGCATGCGCTGTCTCCGGCGATATGGATGTCTCCGGCTTCGCATTTACAGTTGTCGTTAAAGGTACAGTTCTGCGCCTTGCAGTCGACACCGATTTTCGTACAGCCGCAGCCGGTGGAGTTGGACATCGTGCCCTCACCGCGCTCCTTGAAGCTCTCGCAGCACGTTTCCATGGAGCTTTTGGCTTCGCTTCCGCCTACGCGGATATCTCCTTTGGAACAGAGCTCGTTCTGGTTGTAAACACAGGTCATAGCGGAACAACTTAATGCTGGCATAATAAATTACCTCCTGAAATTTAGTTTTCTGCGGTTTCGCCCGCATAGAAACCATTATTTCCAAGAGGTAATTTTTTATGCTTTATTTATTTGATAATACCAGTGTCCAAAGTTTGGAAATCCTCGTGCAAGCAAAGCTTGCACGAGGATTTTTAAATTTTGGACACGCCAAAACATGAGTAAGTAGCCATTTTTCGAAGAAAAATGAGCGGAGTACGAATGTTTTGAAGATTGCGGGAGTACAAAGTACGGAGCAATCTGGTATCATAGGTGTCAATTTTTTTGACACCTACCTTATTTATTTTCTTTTGTTTCAACAGTAACCGGGCGGTTAACGCGGCCTGCGATTTCTTCTTTGATATCTGCGATAAACTGCTCCAGGCTTCTCTGGCCTTCATCACCTGCAAAACGGCTTCTGACAGATACAAGACCTGCCTCTTCCTCTTTTGCTCCGGCGATCAACATGTATGGAATCTTCTGTCCCTGTGCCTCACGGATCTTATATCCGATCTTCTCGGAACGGGTATCCATCTCTGCGCGGATGCCTGCCTCGTGAAGGGCGTCCAGAACCTTCTTGCCGTAATCTGCGTATTTGTCGGAGATTGGCAGAACCTTTACCTGTACCGGTGCAAGCCAGGTTGGGAATGCACCTGCAAAATGCTCGATCAGGATACCGATGAAACGCTCAACAGAACCGTAAACAACACGGTGGATCATAATCGGACGATGTTTCTCGCCGTCTGCTCCTGTGTATTCCAGTTCGAATCTCTGCGGCAGCTGGAAGTCAAGCTGGATAGTACCGCACTGCCACGTTCTTCCGATGGAGTCTTCCAGATGGAAGTCGATCTTCGGGCCATAGAATGCGCCGTCGCCTTCGTTGACTACATAGTCAAGGCCAAGGTCATCGAGTGCGCCGCGGAGGCCTTCGGTTGCAACCTCCCAGTCCTCATCGCTTCCCATGCTGTCTTCCGGACGGGTGGACAGCTCTACGTGATATTTGAATCCGAACAATTTGTAAACCTGGTCAATCAGGTTTGCAACGCCTTTGATTTCATCTTTGATCTGCTCCGGTGTCATGAAGATATGGGCATCGTCCTGGTTGAAGCAGCGTACACGCATCAGGCCGTGCAGCTGGCCGGATTTCTCATGACGATGTACCAGACCAACCTCTGCCAGACGCAGCGGCAGATCACGGTAGGAACGAGGCTCGGATTTGTAAACGAGAACGCCGCCCGGGCAGTTCATCGGTTTGATTGCATAATCTTCATCGTCGATGACGGTGGTATACATGTTTTCTTTGTAGTGATCCCAATGACCGGAGGTCTCCCACAGGCGACGGTTCAGGATGATCGGTGTGGAGATTTCTACGTATCCTGCTTTTCTGTGGATTTCACGCCAGTAATCCATCAGTGCATTTTTCAGATCCATTCCTTTTGGAAGGAAGAACGGGAATCCCGGGCCGTCCTCACTCATCATAAACAGGCCGAGCTCTTTTCCGAGTTTTCTGTGGTCACGCTTCTTTGCTTCCTCGATCATGTGGAGGTACTCTTCAAGCTCTGCTTTCTTTGTGAATGCAGTTCCGTAGATTCTCTGCAGCATCTTGTTTTTCTCGCTGCCTCTCCAGTATGCGCCTGCAAGGCTGGTCAGTTTGAAGGCTTTGACCGGCTTTGTGCTCATCAGATGAGGGCCTGCGCACAGGTCCGTGAATTCACCCTGGCGATAGAAGCTGATGACTGCGTCTTCCGGCAGATCTTCGATCAGTTCTACTTTATATGGCTCTTCTTTTTCTTTCATGAAAGCGATGGCTTCTGCTCTCGGCAGCTCAAAACGCTCCAGTTTCAGATCCTCTTTTACAATTTTCTTCATTTCTGCTTCGATTTTTTCAAGGTCTTCGCTGGTGAGTGGAGTATCTCTGTCTACATCGTAGTAGAATCCGTCTGCGATGGACGGTCCGATTGCAAGCTTGGTATCCGGGTACAGTCTCTTGATTGCCTGTGCCATGATATGGGATGTGGTGTGACGGAATGCTGCTTTTCCGCCTTCATCGTTGAAGGTCAGAATGGAAAGATTGCAGTCCTTGTCGATGACGGTACGAAGATCTTCTACTTCACCGTTTACTTCACCTGCACAGGCCATTCTTGCAAGGCCTTCGCTGATGTCTGCTGCGATCTCAATGATGGATTTCGGTTCGGAGTACTCTTTGGTACTTCCATCTTTCAGTGTGATGATCATTTGCTTTACCTCTTTCTTTGTATATTTTTCGCAAGCGTGTTTCAGAATTTTTATACTTTTTACAGCAACAAAAAAGTCCCTTCTGACACGCTTATGCTGTCAAAAGGGACGATGTATTTTCATTCACCGCGGTTCCACCCATTTTGTTTTTTCAAACCACTTCATTTGACGATAACGGAATCACCGGGCCGGATTGGGGCCGCTCAGAGCTGGTCTTCGATCACGTTCCTGTTAAAACCCTTGCACCACAAAACGGGGTTTCTCTCTGTCACATTCGCTGTGATTTACTCGTCTCTTCTACGCTTTGTTTTTTGTGTTCGGTGCTTTTTGGCTCCCGATAGTTTTAGATTATATCACCCAATGCGTGGTTGTCAAGACCTGCATGGGCAGAAAATTTATTTTTCCGGCGATTTTTGTCCTGCTGTCTGCAGAGCAATTTTTTCTTTTGCTTTTTCCGGCATTTCCAGCAGGGCAAACTCGTAAAAGATGCCGTAAATATACGTGATTCCACGGATATCGCCCAGCGCTTTCGGGCGCTCGACAACCGGTCTTTCGCTCTCCTGCTGTAATTCCAGCACTTTCTGATATGCACTCCGGACGGAGCTCCAGACAAGACTTTTGCTTTTTTCTCTGCGGTTGATCCAGAGCTCTTTTGTATAGGTGCCGCTTCTGCCGTATTTCATATGGTAGGAATACGGCAGACCGGAATACGTATGGAACTCAAAATCCTGATACGCAGTAACACAGTCCCACAGGGCTTCTTCTGTCCGCTCCCTGCGGAGCCGCTGCAGGGCCTGTTCTCTTTTTCGCTGTAAGCTTTCCTGTGTTTCTTTCATTTCTTCCATCTTGTTTGTCTTCTCCATCCTGTTTTTAATCCACCAGAAATTTATCCAGCTCCGCCGTCACGACCGGATTACGTTTTACCTGCGGATGGTCGATTCTTCCGGGACAATCGCCGTGATGTTTTCTCCCCCCGTCAGGATTGTAAGACCGGTCTGGACCTGCATCTCTTTCGTTCCGTTTAAAATTTTTCCGTTTTTGTAGGCATATTTCATACTCGATTCCCTCTTTCTGCCGAACGTATTATGGTTTATTTTATCACTCCTAAGAGAGATTCGCGATAGAAAATCTCAGATTTTTGAAATATTTTCCTCATCTGAGAGGCCAGGATATTCACAGATGGTTTCTGCATCCTTTTATTCCTCCTGCAATGCCGCCAGATATCCCAGAATTCGTTCCTTTTTTCTGTCGGGCAAATTACGAAAGCCTTCCAGAATCATTTTCTCCTCTGTGTTTGCCGCGCACATTTCGAGATCCACTGCTTTCCGTTCGATCTCATTTTCTCCTAAAAGCTCATACGGCGTAACCTTCAGCACTTCGCAGATTTTCAGTATCTTATCCGCCGACGGATTCGTCCCCTTTCTTTTCCAGTCGCTGATGGTGCTCTGTGAAATTCCGGTTTCTTCAGAGAATTCTTTTTGGGTCACCCCGTTTCGAAGAATTAATTCAAAAATTTTTTCACTGATCATTTTGTATTTCACCTTTTCACTCAGATTTTGTTTTACTATATCACAAAATTCCCTGTCCGTCACTTCCTCCAATGCTGAAAAAACGCCTCTTCCTGCCCTGTGCGGATTCCGTATTTTCTTCTTGCGATCTAACAAAAAAAAGAAATGGTAATGCCTGGGAAAAGATGCGCCATGCAAAAAAACAGCCTGAGTTCCCGTTTTTACACCGAAACTCAGACTGTTTTTATGCGTTCTGTTCCGCTTCCACTTCCCGGTTGATCTCATCCTCGCTGTCGGCCATTGCCTGCAGGGTCATAGTCAGTAATTTTTCCAGCGGCCAGCCAAGCTGATCGGCGCCCCTCTCAATGACCTCTCTCGAACATCCTGCTGCAAAGCCTTTGCTCTTATATTTCTTCTTTAAGGATTTCAGTTCCATGTCTTTTGTGCTCTTCGAAGGCCGCATCAGCGCAGCTGCCCAGATCAGTCCCGTCAGCTCATCTGCTGCAAACAGAACTTTTTCCATCTCATGCACCGGCTCCACATCCAGTGTGACGCCACACTCAATGGTAATGCCGCAGCCATGGGAAACGACACCATGAATGATATCTTCCGACACGCCGCCTTCCCGCAGAAGCTCCGGTGCTTTCAGGCAGTGCTCTGCCGGATACAGCTCAAAATCAATGTCATGCAGCAGTCCGACAATACCCCAGTGCTCCTCTTCTGCCCCATAGCCAAGCTCTCTTGCATACCATTTCATCACGGCCTCTACGGTAAGCGCATGCTGAATATGGAAGGGATCTTTGTTGTATTTTTTTAATAAAGTAAATGCCTCATCTCTTGTAATTTCACTCATGCTTGATTTTCTCCTTCCCTTTTCTCTTTCCAGAATCACCTGGATTGGATTTGAATTATAATTTCGTCCATTATAATTCTATATTCATAGCAATTCAATAGGTTTATCAAGACTTTTTTTGTACATCATATAAAAAGGCGCCGTTCCCTCACCTTTCAGAGAGAGGGCACAGCGCTTTTCTTATTTTTCAAATTCTACGCTTTACAGCAGTTCCGGTTTCAGCCGCACATCGAAGCTGATTTCGGTTTCTTTCAGCTGATATTTTTCCAGCAGCATCGGTCCGCAGCTTGCCGATCCGATCCCGGCCTGGCGGTAGTCGATGCAGAAAACAGTGCTTCCGCACGGCCGAAGCTCATAGTTGTGGGCTTTCGCGGTCAGCTCCTCCTGCGTGTAAATAGATGCCTGGAATGAGAAGGTTTTCTCGCCCACTGCCGTCAATACCGCACGATCACTGGCAAGACTTGCATAATCGCAGTCGTAGTGGCTGCCGTTCTCCTGCGGGCGGATATAGTCTTCCTGCTGTTCTGCCGGTGTGCTGTGGAAAACGCCGTGATAGCTTGCCTGGTGCTTATCCACGTAGCTCTCCACCGGGCCGAGGCCGCAGTAGGTCAGTTCTGCAAACGATTCCGGCAGGAACAGGCGCAGGCCAAAACGCGGCAGAACCGGGAATACCGGGTCTTTCTTTGCTTCTACATGGACATCGGTCGTTCCGTCGCTGTAAATTGTCCATTTAATCACACCTGCAAGGATCCGCTGCAGAGCCGGAGACGAAATCGAATAGCTTGTCTCGATCTCCATGCAGCCGTTTTCTTCTTTTGCCGTTGTCTCATACGCCCGCGTCACGGTGCGGTCATACTGCGCACACATCCAGGTATTCTTGATATTGCGGTCATTGTCTGTCGGCGCACGCCAGATGTTCAGCTCCATCGGGCGGTCGAGCAGATTCTGGTTGGCATAGCACATTTCCTCGAACAGGCCGGTGAACTTATTATAGGTATAGCTGAACTGTTCCGTCGATACCGTCAGATAATGATCGTCCTCTTTCCATCCAAACGAAGCCGTTCCCTCCGGGCGCTTCATCATCTCTTTTGCCTTCTGGTTCTGATTGTCTTTCGTTTTCACCGGAACTTCTTCAAATCCCAGTTCGAACTGCTCCGGCAGCACCTCAGTGGCCTGTTTCTGATACCAGGTAACCTTCAGCGCACATTTTCCCTGCTCCGGCACGGAAATGGCAAGCGGAATCGTCTTCTCACAGCCTGCCGCAAGCTCCAGCAGTGCTTCATCTGTAATCTTGCCGCTCTCCGTCACTTCGCCGTCCACAAGCACCTCATAGCCGAGCACAGCGTAATCTTTCAGATTCACAAAATTCATATAGTTTTTGATGGTCAGTGTACCCTTTTCGGCATCATATCCCGTCACGCGCACCGGACGATACACGTTTTTAAATTCCATCAGTCCCGTATGCGGTGTGCGGTCCGGATAAACAAGTCCGTCCATGCAGAAGTTGCCGTCGTGCGGATACTCGTTGTGGTCGCCGCCGTACGCGTACATCTTCTTTCCCTCGATCGTTTTTCCCATATCAATCGCGTGGTCGCACCACTCCCAGATAAAGCCGCCGCACATCTTCTCCTCGCTGTGGATCAGTTCAAAGTAGTCTTCAAGATCTCCCGGGCCGTTGCCCATCGCATGGCAGTATTCGCACATGATATACGGCTTATCCCCGTACTCCACCAGCTCTTTTTTGATCTCCTCGAGTGATGGATACATGCGGCTGTAGAGGTCGAGGTTGCTGTAATCGTATTTCTTCGGATCATCCACATACCGTGCCGACTCATAGTGCGTCAGACGCGTCGGATCAAATTCCTTCGTCCACTTTAAGGCCGCCTCGAAGGTACAGCCGTATGCGCACTCATTTCCCATCGACCAGATGACAACGCTCGGGCGGTTCTTATCGCGCTCTACGCAACGCTGTGTGCGGTCTACGGTTGCCTCGGTAAATACCGGATTGTTCGCAATTAGTTTATTCCAGTTCTTCGCATACTCTTCCCAGCCCGTGTAATTCGCATAAATTGCCTCTGTGCCGTGGCTCTCATTGTCCGCCTCATCGATGACATAAAAACCGAGACGGTCATAAAGCTGATAACAGTACGGCGCATTCGGGTAATGGCTGGTCCGGATCGCATTGATGTTGTGCTCTTTCATTACCTTCAGATCTTTTTTGATCTGTGCAAGGCTGATTGCAAATCCCGTCACCGGATCGCTGTCGTGGCGGTTTGTTCCGTGGAATTTGATCTTCACGCCGTTCAGGTACAGCACACCGTCCTTCGCGTGGATCTCACGGATGCCGACATGATCAGTGATCACCTCACCCGCCGTCTCCAGCACCAGCGTATACAGATACGGCTCCTCGGCATTCCACAGATGTGCATCTTTTACATGCATCTGAACCGTATCGCCGCCAAACGCTGCCTCTGCCACAAGATGATTTTCTGCATCAAACAGCTTTGCCGTTCCTTCCTGCGGTTCCCCGTCATTCCAGGTAATCGCAATCGAAACTTCTCCATTCTGGTACGATGCGTCCGGCGCTGCCTTTACAAAGTAATCGCGGATGCCTTTT
>OGZW01003544.1_pt1 | contig 11438 bp, 10 predicted proteins | sample 1577001 | NCBI WGS metagenome assembly OGZW01 (sample SAMEA3541519, study PRJEB24748) | human gut metagenome | biome: human gut; feature: human-associated habitat; material: faeces | place: China | collected 2012
CGAAGAAGCAGCACGGCTTCTCTGTGTTTGCCGGTGCGGATTATGCGAAATGCAGACCTTACAATTGATGAAGATGAGGCAGCAGACTTATTAAAGGAAATCCAGAAACAGTTAAAGAAGAGACAGTGGGGTGAGGTCATTCGTCTGGAAGTGGAAGAGCGGATGGATGAGAGACTGTTAAAGATTTTGGAAGAGGAATTTCAGATTAAAGATGAGGATATCTTCAAGATTAATGGTCCGCTGGATTTGACATTCTTGATGAAAATGTATGGGCTTCCGGGTTTTGATGAATTTAAAACAAAACCATACATTCCGGCACAGGTACCGGCAATGATGAATGATGAGGATATCTTTACCCAGATTCGACAGGGAGATATTTTACTGCATCATCCTTATATGACCTTCTATCCGGTTGTAGATTTTGTACAGCAGGCGGCAAAAGACCCGAATGTACTGGCGATTAAACAGACCCTGTACCGTGTCAGCGGAAATTCACCGATTATCAAAGCGCTTGCGCAGGCGGCAGAAAATGGAAAACAGGTTACGGTACTGGTGGAATTAAAGGCAAGATTCGATGAAGAAAATAATATTGTCTGGGCAAAAATGCTTGAAAAAGCAGGCTGTCATGTTATTTATGGAGTCATTGGATTAAAGACCCACAGTAAGATTACACTGGTAGTAAGAAGAGAAGAAAATGGAATTCGCAGATATGTGCATCTGGGAACCGGAAACTATAATGATTCGACTGCAAAATTATATACAGATTGTGGTATCTTGACTTGTTCAGCAAGAATCGGAGAGGATGCAACGGCAGTCTTTAATATGCTTTCCGGATATTCTGAACCGAAGAAATGGAACCGCCTGATCGTAGCCCCGATTTGGATGAAGGACCGTTTCGTTCAGATGATCGAAAGAGAGGCCGATGAAGAGGACCGCAACGAAGCCTATCTGAAGAATGTCGTGCGCTCCATCGTGTCGGCGGTCTGCGCCACCGAGATGAACCTCCACGCCATGTTCCCCCAGCTGCAGGACCTGCCCCTGCACACCCCGAACGTGACCTTTATCACCACCCAGGAACTGGAAGATCGGTACCCTGACCTGACCCCGAAGGAGCGCGAGAACGCTTTCGTCAAGGAAAACGGCACCACTTTCCTGATGAAGATCGGTGCCCCGCTGAAGAGCGGCAAGCCCCACGATGGCCGTGCGCCCGACTACGACGACTGGGACCTGAACGGCGATCTGTTGTTCTGGAACGAGCCGCTGCAGTGCAGCTATGAGCTGAGCAGCATGGGCATCCGCGTCAGCCCCGAAAGCATGGACCGGCAGCTGACCATGGCGGGCTGCGATGACCGCCGCGCCCTGCCGTTCCACAAGGCCGTTCTGTCCGGCGAGCTGCCCTACACCATCGGCGGCGGCATCGGCCAGAGCCGCCTGTGCATGCTGCTGCTGGGCAGTGCCCACATCGGCGAGGTCCAGGCCAGCGTCTGGGATCAGGCCACACACGAAGCCTGCGCCAAGGCCGGCATCCCGCTGCTGTAACGACCAGCGTTCTTTCCAAGGCTGCCCCATGGGTCTTCCCGTGGGGCAGCCTTTTTTGCGCCGTGCAAAAATTTCCAAAAACTTTTTTGTTTTTCCCCTTGACAGAACGCTGTGTTCTATCTATAATGAACACAGTTCATTTTGAGGTGATCGCATGAATCTTACCGCAACCTCCAAAGAGGATATCTTAAAAGCCAGTCGTGCCCTCATCCAGCAAAATGGATGGGCAGCGGTCAACATCCGCGCCGTGGCTGCGGCCTGCGGTGTGTCGGTGGGCTGCATCTACAACTACTTTGCATCCAAGACCGAGCTGGTGAGTGCCACGGTGGAAAGCATCTGGAACGATATCTTCCACCGCCCGGAGGACGAAGCCGTCTTCCGGGACACGCTGGCCTGTGTCCGCTGGATGTATCGGCAGCTGGAATACGGCTGCGCCCAGTATCCCGGCTTTTTCACCCATCACTCCCTTGGCTTTATGCACCAGGGCACGGCGGATGGAAAACAGCAGATGCAGCAGGCGTGGCAGCACATCCTGCGGCAGCTGTGTTTCGTCCTGCAGCAGGACCCCAACGTCCGGCCGGACGCCTTCAACAACCAGTTCACCGCCGAACGGTTTGCCGGGGTCCTGTTTTCCCAGATGCTTTCCGCGCTGGTCCAGCAGGATTTCGACCCGTCCATGGTGCTGGAGATCGTCCGGCGGGCCATCTATTAAAAAACTTCCCACGGTTTCGTGGGGATTTTTTATCCGTCAAAGTGAACATTGTTCAATTAAGGAGGTGATGTTCCGTTCTCTCCGGCAGGACCCCGCTGCATTCCCCCATTCCACCCATTTCAGACAACAAAGGAGATTTTTACGATGCGTGCGATCTTTGAAACGCTTTTTGACATTTTTTATCTGCTCACCGTCCTTTCCGTGGGCATCCGCATGATCCGGAACAGCAAAGGCTCCGCCCAGTTCCAGCTGTTTGGCTGGATGGCTGTGGTGCTGGGTGCCGGTGATTCCTTTCATCTGGTGCCCCGCGCACTGGCTCTGTGCACCACCGGCCTTGACAGCTACGCGTTCCAGCTGGGTCTGGGCAAGTGGATCACCTCGGTCACCATGACGGTATTCTATGTGCTGCTGTACTACGTCTGGCGTCAGCGCTACCACATCCAGGGCCAGAAGGCCGTGACCTGGGCCGTCTACGCTCTGTCGGCCGCCCGTGTGATCCTCTGCATGATGCCCCAGAACCAGTGGCTCACCAACCATTCTCCCCTGTCCTGGGGCATCTACCGCAACCTCCCCTTCGCGCTGCTGGGCCTGCTGGTCATCGTGCTGTTCTACCGCAGCGCCAAGGAGCACCACGACACTGCGTTCCGCTGGATGTGGCTCACCATCGTGCTGAGCTTCGGCTTCTATATCCCGGTGGTGCTGTGGGGCGATGTGATCCCGGTCATCGGCCTGCTGATGATTCCCAAGACCTGCGCCTATGTGTGGACCGTCCTCATCGGCTATTCTGCCATGAAGGCAGAATATAAGAAAGCGGACTGATCCGTTCCCCCCTGCTTCACGCAAAAAGAGCCTGTTTTCCGGCGGCAGCTGCCGTCAGAAAACAGGCTCTTTTGGTTGCAGTTTATCGGCGTTTCCGGCTGTTGCCCCCCAGCCACCAGACCAGCGCTGCGCAGATCAGGTTCCCGGCCAGGATGCCCGCGCACCACAGCACCGTTTGCCGGGGCGTCTGTTCATACACCAGCAAAAAGGGGTAAGGCCCCGTCCACAGACGCTGGTAGTTGGCCCACAGAGCGATGCTTCCGTAGATCGCCGTCGGCACCAGCGCCAGCGGGATGTTCCGGGCCGGGAGCCGCGGCTCCCGTTCCAGAAAGACGAAGGAGACAAAAACGAGGACCGGGTTCAGCAGGTGGTGGTACAGCATGGAGCTTTCCGTCAGCAGGAACACCACACCGCCCTCATCGGGGTAGCAGGGTGCCAGCACAAAGACCACCGTCAGGAAGGTCAGGGTCAGGCAGCAGGCCGCAATGAACTTCAGCCGCTTGACCCAGCGGGGCAGCGCACGGCCGGACAGCAGCGCCCACAGCTGGCAGACTGCCACCAGCAGGCAGACCGCCGCCGAGAAGAGGTTGGAGTTTTCGGTGTAGAAGGTCAGGGACTGCTCGCCCACCGCTTCCCAGCTCATCCGGATGGCGATGGGCTCCATCCGCACCACGGCCAGGTTCAGCAGGATGGACAACACCCGCCGAAGCTGATCCAAAAGCGAATTTTGTTTCATTTTATTCCAGAATGGATCATTTTGCCGTGTTGATGAAGCTGCGGTTGTCCCACAGATACTTGATGCCGGAGATGGCGGTGGCCGCTGCCACCAGCCAGCACAGCCAGTAGGAGATGAGCCAGACGTTCAGATTGCCGAGGACGGTATTGCCATAGGTCAGCGAGATGCCGAAGAAGTAGAAGATGATGGTCAGCATCTGCAGCACCGTCTTCACCTTGCCCCACATATTGGCCGCGATGACCTTGCCGTCCTTCGCACCGGCGGCGACCATCCGCAGGCCGGACACCGCGAACTCGCGGGCCAGGATGATGCAGAGCACCACGGGGCTGCACACGCCGTCCCGCATCATGTAGATGAGGGCCACCGTGGTCAGCAGCTTGTCGGCCAGCGGGTCGGCAAACTTGCCGAAGTCGGTGACCATGTGCCACTTGCGGGCCAGATGGCCGTCCAGATAATCGGTGAAGCTGGCAGCGGCAAAGACGATGCCTGCCACCAGATACCATGTGGCGTTGAAGGTCTCGGTGCCAAACTCGGTCAGCGAGACGAAGATCATGAAGACGGGCACCAGAATGATGCGGCACAGGGTCAGTTTATTGGGCAGATTCATACGTTTTACCCTCCAATTTGTTATTTTTCGACAGTACCATACAAATCGTAAAGGTCGCTGTCGTCTACCAGGATGTCATAGAACGCGCCGGGATACAGCGGCTCTTCGCTGGAAACGCAGACGTTGCCGTCCACTTCGGGGGCGTCGGCTGCGGTGCGGCAAAGGTACAGGCCGCTCTCGTCGTCGATGCCGTCGCAGATGACGCGGACGGTCTGGCCGACCTTGGCCGCCTGCTTCTGGGCCATGATGCCGGTCTGGATCTGCATCACCAGCTCGGCGCGCTTCTCCTTGACCTCCTGCTCGATCTGGCCGTCCATGCGGGCGGCCACGGTGTTCTCCTCAGCCGAGTAGGCAAAGCAGCCCAGGCGGTCGAACTGCACCTCCTTGACGAAGTTGCACAGGTCTTCGAACTGCTCCTCGGTCTCGCCGGGGAAGCCTGCGATCAGGGTGGTGCGCAGGGTGATGCCGGGGATCTCGCGGCGCAGCTTGCCGATGACGTCCAGCAGCTCCGCACGGTTGGAGCGGCGGTTCATGTTCTTGAGGATGACATCGTTGCAGTGCTGGATGGGCAGGTCGAGGTAAGGCAGGACCTTCTCGTTCCGCTTCATGGCGGCAATGAACGCATCGGTGATCCGCTCCGGGTAGGCGTACATGATGCGGATCCACTCGATGCCCTGGACCTTGTTCAGCTGATCCAGCAGCTCGCAGATGCTGCCGGGCTTGCCCCAGTCCTCGCCATAGGCGGTGGGATCCTGCGCCACGATGATAAGCTCCTTGACGCCCTCACCGGCCAGCCAGCGGGCCTCGGCCACGCAGTCGGCCATGTCACGGCTGCGCAGCGGGCCGCGGATGCCGGGGATGGCGCAGTAGTGGCAGCGGTTGTTGCAGCCTTCAGCGATCTTTAAGTACGCATAGTGGGCAGGCGTGCCGATGACACGCTTGCCGCCCAGCGGAAAGTCCTTTTTGGCACCGTAGCTTTCCAGATGATCCTCACCATGGAACAGGCGGGCCACGATGGTGTCGATGGCCTTGTTGGAGGCACAGCCCACCACCGCGTCCACCTCGGGGATCTCTTCCTCGATCTGGCTGCGGTAGCGCTCGGCAAGACAGCCGGTGACGATGACCTTCAGCTCCGGGTTCTGCTGCTTGTAGGAGCAGGCTTCCAGAATGTTTTCAATGGCTTCGGTCTTGGCGCTCTCGATGAAGCCGCAGGTGTTCACAAGGATCACATCTGCTTCGGCCAGATCGGCCACGGTCTCGTGGCCGGCAGACAGCAGGATGTGCACCATCACATCCAGATCGACCTGATTCTTGGGGCAGCCAAGGGAAATACACGCAATTTTCATAGGGGATGATACTCTCTTTCTCTTTTGAGGGGTGCTTTTTATTCTTCTTCCGCTCTTTTTATCGCTTCTTTTATGACCGAATACGCAAAGCCGCGGCGCTGCAGGGCGGCCACCACAAGGTCGCGGCGGCCATCGGCCAGCTTTTTCATATAGCGGCTGCGCACCAGAGCGGCGGCAGCTTCCAGCTCCGGGCTTTCGCCGTCTGCGTCCGGGGCATAGACGCTTTCCAGCGCCTGCTCGATCTGCGCGCCGGAAAGGCCCTTCTGCCGCAGGTTCTGGGCCGCCGCACGGCGGCTCTTGCGGGCGGCAAGCAGGCTGTGTGCCCGGGCTTCGGCATAGCGGTCATCGTTTACGTAATCCAGCTCCACCATCTCAGCCACAGCAGCCGCTGCAGCCTGCTCGGTAAAGCCATAGCACAGCCGTTCATACAGCTGTGCCGAGGACATCTCGCGCGAGGCCAGCGCATCCAGTGCGCGGGCGCGGGCCTTGGCCGGGTCGGCGCACTTTTCTTCTTCCGGCTTCGGGCGGCGGCGTTTATAAAAGGACATTTAGTCCTCCACCATGATATCCAGTTCGCTCTCGCTGCTGCGGGCAGGAGCCTTGACCACCGGCTCCTTGGCATCTGCAGCCTTGGCGGGTTCCTCGGCCTTGGCCGCAGCGCCCTTGCCTGCCGGGCGGCGGGATGCGTACAGCTTATCGGCATTGGCGCGGATCTGGCCCTCGATGTCGTTTGCGATCTCGGGATTGTCCTTCAGGAACTGCTTTGCGTTGTCACGGCCCTGACCCAGACGGACATCGCCATAGTTGAACCATGCGCCGCTCTTCTGCACGATGCCCAGCTTTACGCCCACATCGATGAGTTCGCTCATCTTGGAAATGCCCTCGCCGAACATGATATCGAACTCTGCCTCACGGAACGGAGGGGCCACCTTGTTCTTGACGATCTTGGCGCGGGTGTGGTTGCCGATGAACTGGCCGGAAGAATCCTTCAGGCCCTCCACGCGGCGGATATCGATGCGGACAGAGGAATAATACTTCAGGGCGCGGCCGCCGGTGGTGACCTCGGGGTTGCCGTAGACCACGCCGACCTTTTCACGCAGCTGGTTGATAAAGATGCAGACGGTGTTGGTCTTGCCGATGACGCTGGTCAGCTTGCGCATGGCCTGGCTCATCAGGCGGGCCTGCAGGCCCACATGGCTGTCGCCCATCTCGCCCTCGATCTCAGCGCGGGGCACCATAGCGGCAACAGAGTCCACAACGATAGCATCAATGGCACCGGAGCGCACCAGCGCCTCGCAGATCTCCATGGCCTGCTCACCGGTATCGGGCTGGCTGACCAGCAGGTTGTTGATATCCACACCCAGCGCCTCGGCATACACAGGGTCCAGCGCGTGCTCCACGTCGATGAAGGCAACATCGCCGCCCTTCTTCTGGGCTTCGGCCAGAACATGCAGGGCCAGCGTGGTCTTACCACTGGATTCGGGGCCGTACACCTCAATGATGCGGCCCCGGGGCACGCCGCCCACGCCCAGTGCCAGATCCAGGCCGATGCTGCCGGTCGAGATGGCATCCACCTGCATGGCGGCGTTGTCGCCCAGCTTCATCACAGCGCCCTTGCCGAACTGCTTCTCGATCTGGGCCAGTGCCGTGGCCAGCGCATCCTTCTTGGCACCGGGATCGGTCTTCTGGGTCGCCGGGGCAACGTTGTTGTTCTGATTTTTTGCCATAGTGTCATGCTCCTTTGTCATCTGTTCCCGGCGCGGTGCGGCCAAACGCAGGCGCGGGCATTCCAATTCTTTCGGTACTAGTATAACACATTTTACAGATATTACAACATGAAGTTGTAGATATTTTTACCGTTTTCTCGCCATCACACAGCGGTCATTGCCGCCAAAGTCTTTTCTGCACACGATCTCCGTCCACCCGTTGGCGGCAAGCAGAGCCGTTACAGCTTTCCGCTGCTGCCAGCCGATCTCCAGGGCAAGGGCACCGCCGGGGCGCAGAGCTTTCTGGTAGTGTTCCGCAATGGCGCGGTAAAATACCAGCCCATCCTCCCCCGCTTCCAGCGCCATGGCAGGCTCCTGCGCCACCTCGGGCTGCAGTTCGCCCATCTCGGCGGCGGTCAGGTAGGGCGGGTTCGACACAATGAGGTCCAGCTGCCCCTCCGGCAGGGTCTGCCAGTAGGTGAACAGATCTCCCTGCACCGGGGTGATGGTCAGCGCCGGGGAGAGGTGGGCGTTCTGCTCCAGATAGCGGTATGCCGCAGGGCTCTTCTCCAGACTTGTGACCTGTGCTGCCGGGCAGAAGCGCTTCACGCCCAGCCCCAAACAGCCTGTGCCGGCGCAGAGGTCGAGCACCCGGGGTGCCTCCACCCCAGCCAGCATTCCGGCGGCGGCTTCGGCCACCACCTCAGTATCGGCCCGGGGGCAGAGCACGCCGGGGCCGACAGCCAGCTCAAAGTCAAGGAAGGGCCAGCTGCCGCAAAGGTACTGCAAAGGCTCCCGGGCCGCGCGGCGGGCCGTCAGGGATTCCAGCCGCGCTGCCTGCTCTGCACCCAGCGGGGCATCGGCAAGGCGGACATCCCCGCCCACTGCCAGCCGGAAGAGCTCGGCCGCGTCAAAATCTGCATCGGGGCAGCCTGCGGCGCGCAGGCGTGCCTCCACCTCCCGGACTGCTGCCCGGGGCAGCATCCCTGCGGTTACCATCTGCCGTCCTCCGGGTCCTCGGGCAGGACCGGCGTGACGGCGGCAATGGCCACCTCGATCATGCTGTCGTCCGGCTCAAACACGGTCAGATGCTGCACCCAGATGCCGGGCTGACGGATGATGCGGGTGGCGATGTTGTCCGACCGGCCGCACCACTTGAGCAGCTCGTAGCTGATGCCCATGACCAGCGGCAGGAGCAGCAGCTTGAACACCACCCGCAGGCTGGTACTGGACCAGGGCAGCACGCTGTACAGGAACACGCTGACGATGACCACCAAAATCAAAAAGCTGGTGCCGCACCGGGGGTGGAAGCGGGTATATTTGCGGACATTCTCCACCGTGAGGGGGTCTCCGGCCTCGTAGCAGGCAATGGTCTTGTGCTCGGCCCCGTGGTACTCGAACACCCGGTGGATCTCCTTCATCCGGGAGATAGCGGCCATGTAGGTCAGGAAGATGGCGACCTTGAGCACCGCCTCCAGCACCACCTTGGCCCAGCGGCCCAGCGGCACCAGATGGTTCAGGCCGCCCACCAGCACCGTGGGCAGAACGGTGAAGAGCAGGATGGCAAACAGCCCGCCGATCACGGCAGCTGCCGCCAGCAGGATATCCTCCGCCTTTTTGCCCAGATGGTCACCCACCCATTTCTCAAAGGCGGTCTCCTCTTCGGCGGGGTCGTAGTCATCCCCCATGCTCACCTGTGCCGAGTACATCATGTACTTGTATCCCATGATCAGGCTTTCGATCATCGAGATGGCTCCCCGCACCAGCGGGATCTTTGTCCACACGCCGTGGGTGGGGGTGGGCTCGACCTTGGTCTCAATGGTGCCATCGGGCTTGCGGACAGCACAGCAGATGTTTTTCGGGCCCCGCATCATAATGCCCTCCATCAGGGCCTGCCCGCCCACACTCGTCTTGAAGCGTTCCTTGTTCGGTTGATTCATTGGCTCTCCTATGGGGCGCTGCGGCCCCTCTCTATCGTAAAAACTGCCCCTCTATCTTACCAGATAAATATGGACAATCTCTTATCGTTTATAGATCGGCAGGCCCAGGGTGACCACTGTGCCCCGGCCCAGCGTACTCTTGAGGTCCATGGTGCCGTCCAGTGCGGTCATAATGGAATCCACCAGCGCAAGGCCGATGCCGCTGCCCCGCACCGAGTTGCTGCCCTTGTAAAACTTGGTCTTGACGTTTTCCAGATCCTCCGGCGGGATGCCGCGGCCCTGATCGATGATCTCGATGAAGGCTTTGTACTCGCCCTGCCAGATCTTGACTGTGATGCGTCCGCCGGGGGCCGAATACTTGATGGCATTGTCCAGAATGTTGATGAACACCTGCCGCAGGCGGTCGGGGTCGGCGTAGACCGGAATCATCTCCTCCGGCTCAGAGTAGGCCAGCAAAAGGCCCTCCCGCTGGATGCGCGCTTCACAGAAAAGGACAGCGTCTGTCAGCTCGGCCACAAGGTCCAGGGGGCGGCACTCCATTTTCAGGCGGCCATTCTGCAGGCGGCTGAAATCCAGCAGCTCCTCCACCATGTTGTACAGGCGGGCGGTCTCGTTGTTGATGATCTCCAACCCCTTGCGGTAGTTCTCATCGGCGGGGTCATCCAGGGTGCGCAGGGTCTCCACCCAGCCCCGGATGGAGGTGAGCGGCGTGCGCAGCTCATGGGAGACCGAGCTGATGAATTCGTTCTTCATCTTCTCCGTCTCTTCCAGCCCCTCGGCCATCTGATTGATGGTGCCGCGCAGGCGGTCCACCTCGTCCCGCTCGTCACCGGTCACAGGCAGGCGGACATCCAGTTCTCCTCGGGCGATGCTGGCGGCGATCCTCTCTACCTGCCCCAGCGGCACCACGATGCCCCGCACGAAATACAGGCCGGAGGCCACTGTAAAGCCCAGAATGGCCGCCACCACGATCAGGCTGACGATGAAAACGCTCTTCAGCTGCGCCTGCACCAGCGTCAGGCTGGTGACAAGGCGCATGGCAGCCACGTCCTCGGCCGCATAGGGCACCAGACTGCACACAGCCATGACCGTTTCCCCGCTGGCGGTGCGGTAGATGGCCACACCCACGCCGTCCGGGGCATCCTGCGCCTTGTTAAAGTCGTCCTGCACCACGATGCCGTCCGCACCTGTGCCGCTGGACGAGGCGATCACGCCGCCGTAACCGTCCAGCAGCATGAACTCATATTTGTCTTTATCCGCAAACTGCTCCACCATCCGGCGCAGGGCCACACTGCGGTTGGCCGCGGTCTTCTGGGCCGTGTCGCCGGTGTACATTTTCAGCTGACCGTTGATGGAGGAAAAACGCCGCATCATGGTCTGCTGGACGCTGTTGTAGTAGCTGCGGCCGAAGTTGTACACGAACATGCTCTCCACCAGCAGCACCAGCAGCACGGTCAGGAACAGGCTTCCCCGCAGCCAGCGGTGGGTAATACCACTGCGCATTGCTTTTCCTCCTTTCTGTCAGTAATCCCGGCTCTCCTATTGGGAGAGCTGTCGGGTACAGCGCAACTGAGAGGTTTTTCTTTACTCCTCCCACCGGTAGCCGTAGCCCCACACTGTCATAATGTGGGTGGGGTGGCTGGGCTCATCCTCTACCTTCATCCGCAGGCGGCGGATGTTCACATCCACGATCTTCACATCGCCGAAGTAGTTCTCGCCCCACACGCCCTTCAGGATCTTTTCCCGCACCAGCGCGATGCCGGGGTTGTGGAAGAACAGCTCCATGATCTGGAACTCCACCTGCGTCAGCTCGATGGGGCGGCCCGCCTTGAGCAGGACACGGCGGTTCTCGTCCAGCACGAAATCGCCGCTGACGAGGGCGGCGGGAGCTGCTTCCTTTCCGTTCTCCCCGCCCGTCGAGCGGTTCACACGGCGGCAGAGCGCCTCCACGCGGGCCAGCAGCTCGCTGACGCTGAACGGCTTGGTCATATAGTCGTCGGCACCGATGGACAGGCCGCGGATCTTATCCTGCT
>OGZW01003545.1_pt1 | contig 11436 bp, 4 predicted proteins | sample 1577001 | NCBI WGS metagenome assembly OGZW01 (sample SAMEA3541519, study PRJEB24748) | human gut metagenome | biome: human gut; feature: human-associated habitat; material: faeces | place: China | collected 2012
CCGCAGCCGCCGAAGCGGTGCTTAAGCCGTAAGGCGGGAATTGTGCGGTGTTGCCATAAGGCTGCGGAACGGTCAATCCCGTTCCCTACAGCATTTTTTCAGCATGTGGCTAATGATACAGTGCCCTATCGTGCTTTTCATCCGCTCCCCCACCCCAAAACAAAAGGCATGTGCCCCCTTATCTCTATCATAAAGTGGGCACATGCCGTTACATTATTATGATTTTATCACGCCAAAGTCATCAGGCAATGCAGCCATCGGCAAAGCTGTTGCGCTTGGCTTTCTCTTTCTGCTGGTTGCGCTTGGCGATGATTTCTTTGCACAGGCCAATACGGTTGGTCTTGAAGTGGAAGAACGGGCGTTCCGGTACGGTGAAAATCTCCACCGGACGCATGTAACGTTCCGGCAGGCAGGCATTGATCTTATCGCGCACATCGTCCAAGGTGTAGCCATCTTTGAGCTGGACGTACAGGTACGGCAGGAAGCAGCCCTCGTGCTCATCATCCGGCACGATAACAAAGAACTCGTCCTTGATGCCCTTGATGTCGGCATCGGCCACGATGTTCTCCAGCGGCTGCACCATCAGGTCGCCGCCGCCAAAGCGCGGGGATGCGCCGCGGGTCATCGTGTAGAGCACACCGTCCTCGGACATATAGCCAATATCGCCGGTGTGCAGCCAGGTCTTGCCGTCTGCGTGGACCTGCAGTGCCTTGGCGGTTGCTTCGGGGCGGTCATAGCCCAGCATCACGCCGGGGCCCGTGATGCAGATCTCACCGGGGGTATTGTAGGTCAGCTCTTCCTGGGTGCCGGGCTTGAAGATGCTGATGACGCTGTGGATCATCGGAACACCAACGTTGCCGTCACGCACCGGGAACGGAGCCATGGGCAGAGTGGCGTTGGAGCCGGCCTCGCTGCTGCCGTAGCCGGCAGTAAAGCGCAGGTTGCAGTTATGCTGCTTGAGGAACTCCTCAACATTGCGCAGCTGCTTGTTGTTGAATGCCTCGCAGCCGGCGCCGATGGCCAGCATGTGGGACATATCATAGTCAGCCGGAAGACGCTTGCTGCGGCGGATAACCTCCACAAACATGGGGATCAGGGGCCAGTTGTTGGGGCGGTAGCGCATCATTTCCAGGTCAACATCGTACACATCCACAAACGGATCCAGAATGAGCAGCATACCGCCGGCCAGGGGCAGCAGCATCATGGAAACCACAACAGCAATCAGAGCCGGGGGCAGGATGGTCAGCAGCCAGGTGGGGCGGAATTTATCCGAAGAGCCATAAAAGTTCATCTGGGTCAGCACGCCGATGATGCTGTGTGCAGAATGGATGACCTGCTTGGAAGGGCCGGTGGAACCGCTGGTGTAGGCGCGCAGCAGCGGGCGGTCAATGTTGACAGGAGCGGGCACAAAGCCGCGAAAACGCTGGCCCATGTTACAGAAATCAGCCCACATCATGGTATCAGAGCCACGGGCGGGAACATCCGGATACAGGGCATCCAGGGAATGCTGCAGGTAAACCGGCATAGCGGCGCGGTCGCCGCTTTCCAGAGCGGGAACGATAACATAGGTATTCACGTTGGTCTGCTCACGGTAAGCTTCGATTTCGGCCTTGGAGAAGAAGTCGTGAACAAAAATCACCTTGGCATTGGCTTTTTGAACAGCTTCAATGTTTTCTTCCAGGGTGTTGTCACGGCACAGCAGCGAAGCGCCGATGCGCTCGGCTGCCAGCAGCAGATAAATGAATTCCGGCACAGAACGCAGGAACACGGGGATCTGGTCCCCCTGCTTGACGCCAAGCACCTGCAGAGCGCGGGCGGTGGCGTCTACCTTACGGAACACGGTACCCCAGGTGATATCCACGCCATAGTAGTGCATGGCAATCACGTTAGGGTCTGCAGCGCGCACGGAGAGGTACTGCTCCACGGTGCAGGCCGGAACCTGGATACCGCGCAGAGCATCTGGATAGAACTTCATCCAGGGGCGGTCAATGCTGGGCTTGCCAGTCAACATCGCGTTTTGATTCATTGCAATTTCCTCCAAATGTCTTTCCCTTATAGTTGCAGGGAATTAAATTATCCAAATCAAATCACGCCAAACCTTTATGGCGCTTTCCCCTGCTGTGCACATCGTTGCACAGCGTCGCCGAACCATAATGCTATAATTATCTTCGGTGCTGAACATAGTATACCATTCCTGTTTACGGAAAGCACGAGAATCCCATGGCACAAATTTCCAGAAATTGATTCCGCGTGATTCACTTTTTTCACATGAATTTTTACGCTTTTGGCATGGAGTTTTCTTGCAATTTCATTTTCCTCGGTGCAACAAAAGCCCCAGCTACCGCAGCAGCCAGGGCTTTATGTTTATGCGTATGTATGTTGTATTTTTAGATTTTGTTCATCCAACTCTCTTGCAGTTCTTCCATTTCATCACCTTTGGCGCGGGTAATCAGATGGATTCCCTGCAGGACATGATGGATGTGCTCCGCAATGGCGTTGCGCTCTTTTGTCACGTTCTGGTCATCCAAATTCCAGACCTGATCAAAATATTCACTCAGGCGGTCTTCCATCACACTGTTGTTGACCATTGCAATCCGGTTGACGGGGCAGTTGTTATCCAGCCGAAGATACGATGCAGCGCCAGAAAGAAACATATTGGGGTCCGCCACATACTGGAAATCGTTCACAATGCGGCCGCTGATCAAGCGGAATTCAAGTTTTTCACGCTGCTTGCAAAGCTGCAGCACATAGCTGATGCACCGGCTGCGCTGATCCGGGGTAAGGCTGACCTTGTAACTGAAAAAGTCCAGCTCGCCGGAAACCGCCATGGAGGAAAATGCAGCTTCATAAATCAGGATGCGGATGTTTGTTTCCTCCACCACACCTTTGGCAAGGTTGTGTACGCTACGCAGCTCCGCAGGGGTAGCACCCAAAAAATCTTTCAGCTCGGCCTCGTGGGCGGTCAGGATCTCTTCAAACAAGTCATCCGGCAGCAGAAGCTCATTCAGGTGGCCGAACATCCACCGCAGATTGGAGGCCAGCAGCGTGTGCATATAGTCGTACTGGCTGATCAGCTGGCGCATGCTGGTATCGCGGAAAAGCTGGTCATCCCGCACGCAGAGCTTGGAGAAGTTATCATACAGGCTTTCGCAATTCTGCGGATCCTCGGTGGCGGTAACGGCAGCGCAGCGGCTGTGGCTGACCAGCAGGCCGGTAATGGCAAAATCGCCCTTGACCACAAACACCGCGCGCCCGGCAGCCGCGGTGCTGCCAAACAGCTTGAAATGAATATGGCTGAAGTTGGTCAGCACGTTAATAATGAGCGCGGCATCATAGATGGGGTCCCATTTTTCGCGGCTGATATCGATCATCAGCTTGAAATAGACGTTATCATAGCTGCGCTGGTCCACCAGCTGGCCGTTTTGCAGGTTGGCAACTTTCAGGCGGTATTCGCGCGCCATTTCCATCAGGTCCATCACAGCCACAATGTCCAGCTGGCTGACGCGGCGCAGCACAGGGTGGACCATTTTGGTCAGATATTGCAGCATGTTCAGCTCGGCCCAAAAGTCCGTATAGGGGCCAATGCGCGCCTCGCCGCTGTCCAGTTCCTCTTGCAAATAATCATATTCAGCAATCAGGTTATCATAAATGGCGGCTTTCAGGTCACTGGGGATGCTAACGCTGTATTCCCGCAGCAGCAGGTCACGGCCATCATCGGTGGCTTCATCCACCACGCAGGCACTGATGCCCTCCATCACGCGCTTTTCAGTCTTTTTGGCAGGCAGCATGCGGCCGCTGACCCATTTGCTGATATAGGAAACATCGTATTGCAGGCGCTTGGCCAGGGTATAGTTCTTGACCTCCGCAACTTCCAGCAAATGCTCCAGCAGAATGCTGAATCTATTTTTATCATCCATTGCACCAAATCCTCTTCACCCATTTAGTTTGCACTTTTCTTTTATTCTATTATACAAGTTCCATATTTTGATTGCAAATTCAAATGATAACAGGTAAGGAAAAAATGAAGAAAATATATTAAAATCTTTCACAATTCGCGGCCGCATTCTTTGGCATTCATGCCAGTTTGTTGCTTTTTTGTTGTTTGAACTGACAAAGTTTGTTTGTTCTGCTTGTGATATCCTCCAAAAATTATACTTCGCGCGCCATATTTGCCTAATTTAGCCACAGCTTTTTAGTAGGTTTTGCCCTTGCACCGGCCTGATGTGTTCGCCATGTTTTTGTGTGTTGCCTTTATTATGCGGGTAAGGTAAATTGCGATTTTTTAATCGTGTACTATTTCTAGCTTTCGGCAGGGTGGGGTCCCCCGCCCTACTGGCCTGGCAAATATTTCACCGAACCTATGCCCACAAATACAAAAATGCCGCAGCAGACTATTACATCTGCTGCGGCATTTTTATTTAGAGGTTAATGGGCTGATTACAGCTCATTGTTCGGCTGTGGGATTACTGCAGAACGCCGGTGTTCTTATCAAAGTGATAAGTGCGGCCATCGATGACTGCATCGCCCTTAGCCATGGTGCCATAGATCGGGTCGAAATAGTAACGCTTGTCAGCGCTCCAGCCCTTGATCATGTGGCCCTGTGCATCGTAACGGACCCACTTGCCGGTGCCATCGGCGCGGTCAGCCCACTGGCCAGCTTTGGATTCCTGATAGACATCCTTGCTGGTGGCTTTCTTGCCCTGGTCAACGGCATCCAGCCAGTACCAAGCGTCGGAAGCCGGGTCATAGATTTCCTTGCCGCGGCCATCCAGGCCCTGGCGAACGCCCTTTTCGTACCAGAAGTCAGCGCCTTTGATGGTCAGCCACTGGCCGTCCAGAGCGATACCGGTGTACTCGTCAAATGCGCAAGGTACACCGTCAATATCGCCTGCGCCCTTAGCCATAGCGCCGGTGATCAGGTCAAAGTAGTAGGTGCCCTTATCGGTCGTCTGCCAGCCCTTGACCATGTGGCCGTTCTCATCGTAACGGACCCACTTGCCGGTGCCATCGGGCTTATCAGCCCACTGGCCGGCGGCGGATTCCTGATAAACATCCTTGCTGACGGTCATTGCGCCGCCCTGGACAGCATCCAGCCAGTACCAAGCGTCGGAATCGGGATCATAGATCTCTTTGCCGCGGCCAGTGGTACCCTGCTTCACGCCCTTTTCGTACCAGTACTTCTTGCCGTTTTCTTCAACCCAGCCGTTCTTCTCGCCGAACTTGGCGGTGTAGTCCTTGCCGTTGAAGGTGACAGCAGCGGTGGTAACGCCGCTGGTCTGCTTTACAGTTGCATCCACGAACTGTGCGCTTGCGCAGTTCTTATCGGTGCAGGTAAAGACAGCCATTGCGGTAACGGTGGTCTTTTCAGCGGCACCGTGAGCGGTGCGCTCCTCGGCTTCGAGAGCCTCGGTTTCGGTGTTGTCGCCGCCGTTCTCATCCGGAGTGGTGGGTTCGGTGGGCTCAGTAGGTTCAGTAGGCTGAACAGCAGTGAAGGTTGCTTCGATCTTCACATGGTTTTCAGGCATAGTGAAGGTGTAAGTGTTGCTAGCTTCCTTAACCTTGGCTGTAATGTCTGTAAGGTTGTTGCCTTCCTGATAAGAAGCACTAGCCAGCTCATATCCAGTCTCTGCGGTAAAGGTAGCAGTAACATTCTCGCCAACCTTGAAGTACTTCTTGCCACCCTCAAAGGTAACAGAACCATGTTCAGTCGGTGCAACCTCAACACCATATGCAACGATTTCAAACGTTGCGGTGACTGTTACGTTGTCGGCAGGCATGGTGAAGGCGTAAGTGCCGTCAGCACCAGCGGTGCATGCAACTGCAGCACCCTTGCTGTCAGCAACTTTCAGGCCGTCCTCAGCCAGCACAGCCTGAGAGTACATAGTCTCGTCTGCCTTAACAGTCAGGGTAACGGTATCACCTGCTGCGGCGGTTTCCTTATCTGCGGTCACAGTGCCGTTAGTAGCTTTGTTCACTGTCACAGTGTAGGCTTCCGGTTTCTTTTCGACATACTCTGCAGTGACTTTGACATCAGCTGCGGGCATCTTAAAGGTAGCCTTGCCTTCTGCGTTCGGGGTCAGCTTTTCGGTCTTGGTATCTTCGCCGCTCTTATAGCTGTAGGTCAGGCTGTCAGCCTTGAGCTGGTAGTTATCAGCTGCCTTAACGGTAACGGTAACTACGGTGCCCTCAACAGCTGCGGTCGGGTCTACGGTAACAGTGCCGTTATCAACAGTAGCTGCGGTAACCTTGTATTCCTTAACAAACTCTGCGCTGACGTTGACAGGGTAAGCAGGCATTGCAAAGGTGTAGGTGTTGGCTTCGGTACCAGCTTTCACTTCAACGGTCTTATCGGTGTTGTCAGCGTCTTTGTAGGTAACCTTCAGGCTGCCAGCCTTCAGGGCATAGCCGGTTGCGGGCTTAGCAGTCAGGGTTACGGTTTCCTTCTCAGCTGCTTCTTTAGCGGAAGCAGTGATCTCACCATTGGTCAGGGCAGCAACATTGACCGCATAGGTCTTGGCGTCTTTGGTAACGCTGATGGTCACATCGCCGTCCGGCATGGTGAAGGTGTAAACCGTCTTAGCCTTTTCGGTGGTAGCCTGGGCTGCGGCCTCGTCCTGCGCTGCTTCCTGAACTTCAGTCAGAGTAACATCGGTATCGCCGTTCTTTGCGGTAACGGTAACGATATCGGTGCCTTCCTTTTCTACGGTCAGGGTAACGGTATCGTCCTTGATGTAGGTGTTGTTGATGGTGCCCAGGGTCAGCTTAACACCTTCAACTGCTTCCGGCAGGGTTACAGTGTGAGGTACGCTCTCGGTTGCAGTATGGCAATCAGAGCACAGGTACACATTGTTGCCAACGGACTTGGTTTCCAGCTCGTCCAGCTTCCAGGTATGGCCCTTGGGCAGTGCGTCGTCAGCGTACACCTTTTCGCCCTTGGTCAGGCCGTACTTGGTGGTGCGGGCCTGGGTATAAGCAGGGGTATTGCACCATGCTTCAACGGTAACATCGGTGGTTGCGCCGCTGCTCAGGTCGCTGACCATGTCGGACATCGGCATGGTTTCAACCAGGTTAGCGCACCACATGAACTCTTCGTTCTTGTTCTTCTCGTCAGAGCTGCCCATGTTCTGGTTGTAAGTCGGGTTGTAGTTCCAGGACTCGGTCTTGTAGCTCTTACGGTTTGCATAAGAAGTGCCGGCGGCATCGGTCTTAACAACCGGCTTGCCATCGGAATCCAGCTCCTTATAGGTGTTGGACAGGTTGGTGCCGACAGAAACGACCAGCTGATCCTTGGTGGTGTTGATGCCGGTGATCACAGTCTGGCCCTGCTGGGTGGTGGTAGCAAAGCTGTAGCTGTCACGCAGGGTCAGGCCAGCCAGAGGATGGTTCTTGAAGGTGCCCAGATACTTCACACTGCTGGTATCATTGGCGCTATCCATGATAACCATGCTCATGCCGGTAAAGTGGGTATCGGGAACCATGTTGCCGTCCTTATCCTTGGTCAGCTTAATGCCGCCATAGACGGTGTTGTATTCCTTCACTTCTTCCACTGCGCCGGTGGTCGGGTCCATACGGTAGATGGCGTTGTTGACGTTGAAGTACAGCTTGCCATCATACAGTGCGGTAGAGTGTACCAGTGCGGGGTAGATCCGCTTTGCAGCAGCGTCTGCCAGGCACTCGGTGTTCAGGTTGTTTTCAACCTTGGTATGCTTATCTTTTGCACTGGTATCGATCTTATAGATGGTGCCAGCTTTGGCCAGAACCTTGGCATTGCTGTCGTCATCATTGAAGTTGCTGCTGGTTTCCTTCAGATCGTTGTAGTACATCAGGATGATATCAAACGGGTCATCCGTCTTGGTAAAGCTGCTCATGCTGAAGCCGCCGGGCCTGCTGCTGCTGGAATCCGCTTTGCGGATATAGTAGTTCGCATTACGCGGACGTGCTTCCAGAGTATCGGGGCCCTGGTTCTGCATCTTCTTCATGAACTGCTGCATCTGGGAGTTGTTACCAGAGCTGCCGGAACCAGAGCTGCCGCTGTCGCCGTTCTCGGCCTGCTTGCGGCGCATGTCGTTATACAGGTTCTGGTTGGTCGTGGTATCAACGTAATAGAAGTAATTATCGTCGAAGTAGATGGGGCTGCAGATAGAGGTGAACCAGGTATCCTCGTAGCAGGTATCGGTGTAACGGGTCTCGTTCTTGTTATCCGCCTTGGTGTAAGAGTAATGCGGCTTGCCGTTGTTCATCACAACATTGCCGGCTTCATCCTTATCGGGTTCCTTGTTTTTGGTGTAGGTGTAGCCATCGTACAGCGAGTCAATGTAATCATAGTACTTGCTGTAACGGCCTTCCAGACCGGAGGGAGAAACCAGGAAGTTGACATGGCGCAGGTCGCCTGCGTTCTCAACGCGGGTCTGGGCCATGCACTCGGTGTTCACGTCGTCATAGCAGACGTCAACATAGTACCAGTTCTTGTTGGCTTCGCCGGTGGTCATCGTAGCAGAGTTGCTGTCGCCCTGCAGCTTGTTGACCTTGACTGCGTTGAAGTAGTGGACGTTGTTGAACATGCCACCGCCGAACGCATTACCGGCAACACTGGTATCAGAAGTATCGCAGTAATACAGGATCTGGGCAAAGTCAACAACAGCGTTATCGCCTACTTCATCGGGGGTCTTCCAAACTTCTTTGCCGTCAACGGTCTTTTTATAGATTTCCTTGTTGTCAGGCAAATTCTGGACCATGTAGTTAAATGCAGATGCATAGCCCAGGCAGATGCAGCCATACTCAACGCCCTTAGCGCCGATCCCGCCGCCCAGCAGGGCGCCGAAAGCAGTCATCTGGATGGGGTCGTTGTTGCCGCCGCCGGTGATATCGCCCATGGAGCCCATATCGAATTCTGCAACCTGGGAGACCCAGTCGTGCAGGATCAGCAGCTTGGTAACATAGTCAGCGTCACCCAGCTTGGCAACCTGTGCCAGGCCTGCATCACGGATAGCTTTCAGAGCTTCGCCATAGTTCATGACGTAAGACATGAACGCCTGCGGCAGCATGTTCAGCATGAATGCCATGGTGGTCGGCGGGACATCATCGTTCGGATCAATGCTGCACAATACCTTGATTGCGCCCATGGTGCCGGTGATGCTGCCATCCTCGCCCTGCTTCTGAACGCCCTTGGAGGTCCAGAACGGGGCAACCACGCCGAAGTACTCTGCTTCGTCCTGGTTGAACTGCGACAGCTGGAAGTAGTAGTAGTTCATCTGCGCAGTCGAGACATCGTAAGTATTGGTGACCTGGTTGCCCTGGTCGTCCACATACACGGCAGTCTTCTGGCTGTCGTACAGCAGCAGGCTGTTCTTGCCCTTGTTGTCGCCGCTCTGATAGGTGAAGTTCACCTTGCTTGCGTCAACCGGGTTGTTCTGCATATCGTACCAGCTGCCGTCCTTCATTGCGGACACCAGGGTAACGCCGGTGCCGCCGGAGGTGGTATCCAGGGTCGGGGTGCCGCCCACGTTGATGTAGACAGAATTGTCATTCTGGTCTACCACAACACTGACCGGCATGGTCTGCATCGGCTTGGTTTTGATTTCTTCGCCGCAGACAGCGCACTTGAAGGTGATGCTGGTGCATTCCCAGTCAATGGTAACGGGAGCGCCGGCAGAAATTTTGCCGGTTTCGCTGTCATAGAACAGCTGGGCGTTGCTGTAGTCAGCTTCCAGCTTGCCCTCGACCTTCTTCATTTCCCAGTTGAAGGTAGCAACAAAGTTGCCATCTGCATCCTTGGACACGACATGGCTCTGGCAGGGCAGGGCGGCAATGTCGTCGGTGCGGGTGGTGGGTTCCTTGTATTCCTTCTTAACCGGGCTCTTGTCAGCGGGCACGCTGGCAGAGTAAACGGTCTTGCCGGCAACGCCGGGCTTTGCCTCGGTGGTATCCTTGGTTACGGTGCCTTCTACCTTCTGGTAGGCATCGTCCTTTTCACAGGTATACACAGCGGTGTAAGCCCAGCCGTCATCGGTCTTGGTCCAGTAACCATCGGGGTTTCCTTCCAGGTATGGGTGTGGCCATCCGCCGGGTTGGTGTCATTCCAGTACCATTTCGGCTCGCCATAGGTATGGCCGTCTGCAGCGGCGCTGGCAGCAAAGGTATCGGAGTTTTCAGCAACGTAAGCCTGTGCGTAGCTGTCAGCCTGCTGCGCAATCACTTCATCATCGCTGTTGGTCATGGACTCCATCGCAGAGGTCATGCCGGAGCTGCCGGTAAAGGTAACGGCGGTCACAACGCCTGCGGCGTTCGTCTCATAGCCCAGGTCGGTAACGGCGCTGGACAGATGATACGTTTTGATGGTGGCAGCCATCACCGATGCCATCTCGTCCTTGTTCAGGCCATAGGCTTCGGTGTTGATCTTGCCGGCTGCGGCGTTGGCGTACATGGCATCGGCCAATGCATTTTCCAACGCTGCAAGGCTCATGCCCGCCTTGCTCTGTGCAGTCGCTTCCAGCTTGGCATCGTCCTGCTCCAGTTCATGCACTTCGCCCTGGGCAGCCAGCGTTTGGGCTGTCTGCTTGATCAGGTCTGCGGTGCTGGTGAACTTGGGCAGGGACTGCACAGCGCTGGCCGCGCTTGCTGCGCTAGCTGCAACAGACTGCGCTACCGAAGAATCAATCTTGGTAGTTTCGGCAGCTGCGGGAAGCGCCACGCTCTGGGCAACCATGGCTGCTGCCAGCACGGATGCACCAAAACGCTGAAGGTTTTTCTTCATAGTTTTATCCTCCCTTAAGTGTTACTACTTTCCCCTTTTGTGTGAAAAGTGGTACGGCAGATGTGCGGCACTTTGCAGGTGTTGATTGCAAAACGCCTGGTTGTGCTCCCTCGGTCTGGCGATCCCCTGCCGGGCTGCGGCCTGCTTTTGGGGCTTTTGGCCCCGGCACAGCGGCTGACAAAACGTTGTACCGGCTGCATGCCTTGATCCCGCAAATGATAACCTTTCCGACACATCTAGGTATATACATTATATCACAGTTGCCAGAATTTGCATAGTTAATTAGAGCGGTTTCTATATAAATTTTGTCCTTGAATCAACTGAAACCTGTTTTTCGCATATTATTTGCGCTGCGGTGCGGTGACCCTTTGGCGGTATTTATTAACATTTTTGAATGGCTTATTCCTGTTTTTATCAAATAATTGAACATTTACCCCGATAATGTTCTTTGCAATCTTTTAATCCAATCACCCGGTATTGTAATCGCGCATTTTTTGCCATTTCGGTTTGGCTTGTTGTTGAGAGATTTGGCAGAGATTGGAGGAAACTTGAAGGGAAAATTGGAGGTTGAGAATTGCCCATTATAAATTGTACTGTAGAGAGCGTTCCTGACCGTTCCGAAAACTTAGGGCAACACCGCATAATTCTAAGTGCCGATACGGCGAGCGAGGTGCGGCAGATGC
>OGZW01003551.1_pt1 | contig 11424 bp, 11 predicted proteins | sample 1577001 | NCBI WGS metagenome assembly OGZW01 (sample SAMEA3541519, study PRJEB24748) | human gut metagenome | biome: human gut; feature: human-associated habitat; material: faeces | place: China | collected 2012
GTTGATATCGCCGCCGCCGGGGATCATGGGCAGCACCTTTTCGTAACAGTATTATGCAGACACTATCCATCGTGGAGCAGTTTGCACCGGATATGGAGATTATTGCCGTCAATGACGGCAGTAAGGATAAGACAAAGCAGGAAATTGAGCGTGCCATACGCGATGATGCGAAACAGCCGCACCCGGTTGTGCCGGGCATGCGGGTGTCCGGCACACGCATAAAGCTGGTGACATCCAATAAAAACCGTGGCAAGGGCAATGCCATTATTTCAGGAATCAGTCAGGCAGAGGGCGATTATATTGCGTTTGTGGATGCGGATTTAGAGTTAAATCCCGCACAGCTTGAGGGCTATTTAAAGAAAATGCAGGAAAGCGGAAGCGATGTTGTGATTGGATGTAAGTTCCACAAGGATTCTGAACTTCACTATCCGTTTGTACGCAAGGTGATAAGCCTTGGCTACTATATGATGCTTCTTGTGCTGTTTCATCTGAATGTGCGTGATACACAGACCGGATTAAAGGTTTTTAAGGCAGAGGCTGTAAAGCCGGTGGCACATCTGGTGCGGACGTCCGGGTTTGCATACGATATTGAACTTTTAGTAGCGGTTCACCGCAGAGGGTTTAAAATCGAGCAGATGCCGGTGAAGGTTGTCTATGTGCGGGATAAGAATACCCGAAGAATCGGGATGTCCGATATTGTAAAGGCATTCCGGGATACGTGGGCGATTTTCTACAGGGTATATTTTAAACATTATTACGATGAGCCGTCCGAATAAACGGCATTAAAAATGTGAATGTGGTGAGAATGATGAAAGAGGATGAACCAAAAAAAATACTGCTTAATTATATATATTTGAGCCGTCAGCATGCCGGGGGAAAAGACCAGGTTGCGATAAATCTGCTGGAAGGCATTTGTAAAAATAAAGACATGGGTGCGTGCGTTGTGCTGTGCTATGATTATGCAAAGGCTTATCTGGAGCAGATTGCACCCGGAGTGACGGTGATCACGGTAAAACCGCCGAAAAAAGAGTCGGAGCTTGTACGTCTGCTGGATATTGAGCGGGTAAATACATGGATTGTTACAGCAGAAGGGCCAGCGTGTGGAGGCCCGGGTGGCAGGCACCGTTCAGAGCCGGGACGGCGCGGCTTATCTGCTTGAGTTCGAGACCGAGGGCGGCAGCCACCGCCTGCACTACCCCAAAGCCGCCAAGGGCAAGGGCTTTGCCAGCGGAGAAACGGTCACGCTGTACTACGACCCCGAAGATCCCGAAAAGATGTATGTGGAGGGCGACCGCTCCGTTCTGGGGGCCGAGGTTCTCTATTTCTGTCTGGCCGTTGTGCTGCTGGCACTGATGGTCAGCTTTATCCGCTGAGAGGAGGTCACCGCAATGGTATTGGAACATATCGGAATGCCCCAGCCCGGGGACTGCCGGGTGGTATTTTCCGCCAGCGCCGAAGAGCTGGAAGCAGCTATTCAGGCCGAGCAGGCCGCAGAGAACCCGCCGCAGGCGGAAGAGGACCTGCTGACCGCCGCCGTGAACCGAGCTATCCTGACCGGTTTTTCCACATTATATCAGAAGCTTGTGGAAAAAGAGCATCTGGTTCCCGTGACCGATCCGGATTTTGAGCTGCTGGCCGTCAACCGGGCCGAGGGCTTCCGGGCGGGGGCAGAGTTCTACTGCCTGCCGCCGCTGAAGCTGGAGCGTTACACCGGCTTCACCCAGCCCATCCAGCCCCGGCCCATCCGGCAGGTGAGCATTGAGCTGGAAGTGAACACCCGGCACGGCGATGAAGACCGCGCCGCCGATGCCGCAGGCAAAGCCGCCCTGCGCCAGCAGGTTGCACGGGAGCTCTATACCCAGCGCTGTGCGCAGGCCAAGGCACTGGCCCGCCGGGAGCTTATCTTCCAGCTGGGCGGCTGTGTCAAGGGCACCCTGCCCAAGGACCTGGTCTCCGGCAACTATTTTGCCGAGCAGCGGAACTTCAACCTGCGGCTGCAGGCCAACAACGTCAACTTTGACCAGTACCTCAAGGTGCGGGGCCAGACCGTGGAGCAGTTCCGCACTGAGCTTCACGCACAGGCAGAGCAGAAGCTGCGGGGCAATCTGGGCCTTCTGATGGTGGCCGAGCGGGAACACCTCTGGCCCACCGATGCCGAGGTGGAGGCCGCACTGGCGCACTGGAAGGGTGAGCGCACCTTCCCTGCCAACGATCTCCGCAAAGTGCGGCAGGGCATCGCCAGCCAGCGGGCGGCAGAGTTCGTGGAAGCCCACTCCACCCTGCTTCCCCCGCCGGAGGAACCGGTGCTGGAAACCATCACATAAAAAATGGGAGATGCCGCTGTTGGCATCTCCCATTTTTGTTTTTTCAGGTCTCCACGCCCTCGAACTGGCTGTTATAGAGCTTGGCATAGAAGCCGCCCTGCGCCAGCAGGGTGTCGTGGTCGCCCTGCTCCACGATGTGGCCATCCTTCATCACAAGGATGACATCGGCCTCACGGATGGTGGACAGGCGGTGGGCCACGATAAAGCTGGTGCGGCCCTGCATCATCCGGGCAAAGGCAGCCTGGATGCGCACCTCGGTGCGGGTGTCGATGGAGGAGGTCGCCTCGTCCAGAATCAGCATGGGGGGCAGGCAGAGCATCACGCGGGCGATGCAGAGCAGCTGCTTCTGGCCCTGACTGATGTTGCCGCCGTCCTCAGCAATGACGGTATCGTAACCCTTGGGCAGGCGGCGGATGAAGCTGTCGGCGTGGGCCGCTTTGGCGGCGGCAACGATCTCTTCCTCCGTGGCATCGGGCTTGCCGTAGGCAATGTTCTCCCGCACGGTACCGGCACGCAGCCAGGTCTCCTGCAGCACCATGCCGTAGCTGCCGCGCAGGGAGGCGCGGGTCAGGCTGCGGATATCGTTTCCGGCCACCTCAATGGAGCCGCCGTTGACATCGTAGAACCGCATGAGCAGGTTGATGAGGGTGGTCTTGCCGCAGCCGGTGGGGCCGACGATGGCGATGCGCTGGCCGGGCTTCACATCCAGATCCAGCCCCTCGATGAGGGGGCGGTCCGGCAGGTAGCGGAAGGAAACATCCTTCAGCTCCACATGGCCGTCGGTCTCCAGCACCTTGGCGTTCTCTGCCTCAGGCACCTGGTCCTCGGCATCCAGCAGCTCGAACACACGGGCCGCACAGGCCAGTGCGTTCTGCAGCTCGGTGACCACGCCGGAGATCTCGTTGAAGGGCTTGGTGTACTGGTTGGCATAGTTCAGGAAGATGCTCAGCTGGCCGATGGTGATGCCGCCCGCCACAGCGTAAACGGCACCCACCAGACCGACACCTGCATAAACGATGTTGTTCACAAAGCGGGTGGCGGGGTTGGTCATGCTGGAGAAGAAGATGGCCTTCAGGCTCACGCTCTGCAGGCGGCCATTCACCTCGTCAAAGGCGGCTAGGCTCTCGGCCTCATGGCCAAAGGCCTGCACGACCTTCTGGCCCTCGATCATCTCGTTGACCAGGGCGGTCTGCTCACCGCGCACGGTGCTCTGGCCCTGGAAATACTTGTAGCTGCGCTTGGCAAGGAAGCTTGCCACCACCAGGCTCAGCGGGGTGATGCAGACCACCACCAGCGTGATGGGCACATTCTCACTGAGCATGAACAGCAGGGTGCCAAGGATGGTCAGCACGCCGCTGAACAGCTGGGTAAAGCCCATGAGCAGGCCGTCCGCAAAGGTGTCCACATCGGCGACCATGCGGCTGACGATATCGCCGGAGGGGTGGCTGTCCAGATAAGAGAGCGGCAGGGTCTGGATCTTACGGAGTGCGGCGTTGCGCAGGTCCCGGCTGACCGAGAAGGTGATGCGGTTGTTGCAGACACTCAGCAGCCACTGAGCAAATGCAGCCGCCACGGCCACGATCACGATCTCCACCACGATGCGCAGAACACCGTTGAAGTCCACATTCCCCTTGCCCAGCATCATATCAATGGCGCTGCCGCAGAGGATGGGGATATACAGCTGGGCAGCCACGCTCACAGCGGCCACGATCAGGCTGCACACCACAAAAAAGCCGTAAGGGCGGATCTTTTCCAGCACACGCTGAAGCGTTGCGTTGCGCTGTTCCGGGGTCAGCTTACTCTTTGCTTTTGCACTCATTTCTGCGCATCCCCTTTCTTGAACTGGCTGGCGTAGATCTCCTCGTAAACGGGGCAGGTCTTCAGCAGATCGGCGTGCCTGCCCAGACCCACCATCCTGCCGTCATCCAGCACGATGATCTGGTCGGCGTGCTGCAGGCTGGCGGCACGCTGGCTCACGATGAACACGGTCAGGTCACCGGGCAGAGCGGCCAGTGCCTTGCGCAGGGCCGCATCGGTGGCGTAATCCAGCGCGCTGGCGCTGTCGTCCAAGATCAGGATCTCCGGCTTGCCCACCAGCGCACGGGCAATGGTCAGGCGCTGCTTCTGGCCGCCGGACAGGTTCCGGCCGCCCTGCTCCACAGGCTCGTCCAGCCCAAGGGGCTTTGCCCTGACAAAATCCGCAGCCTGCGCAGTCTCCAGTGCGGCCCACAGGTCAGCATCCACCGCGTTCTTGTTGCCCCACAGCAGGTTGGAGCGGATGGTGCCGCCAAACAGCTGGGCTTTCTGCATCACGACTGCCACACTGCCGCGCAGAGCCGCGCGGGGGTACTCCTGCGCCGGACGGCCCAGGATCTCCACGGTGCCCTCCGTGGCATCATAGAAGCGGGGGATCAGGTTGATGAGGCTGGATTTGCCGCTGCCCGTGCCGCCGATGACACCAATGGTCTGGCCGCGCTTTGCGGTAAAACTGATATCGGTCAGGCTGGGAGCACCGGCACCGGCGTAGGTCAGGCCGACATGGTCGAACCGGACAGCATCCCCCGCCTTGTCCGCAGGTGCCTCACCCTTGAGGGCCGCGGGGAACTCCATGCCCGGTTCGGTGTCCAGCACAGCCTGCACACGGCCGGCACAGGCCAGCGCCTTGCTCACCTGCACGATGAGGTTTGCCAGTTTGACCAGCTCCACCAGGATCTGGTTCATGTAGTTCACCAGCGCGATCACATCGCCGGAGGCCATGCCGCCCACATTGATCTCGATGCTGCCCACATAGAGCAGAGCCACGATGGCCAGATTGATGATGACGTAGGTCAGCGGGCTCATCAGGGAGGAGATGTGGCCCACATGGAGCTGCATCCGGGTCAGCAGGTCGTTGGCCGACTCAAAGCGGTCGATCTCGCTCTGCTCCTTATCAAAGGCGCGGACCACGCGCACACCGGTCAGGTTCTCGCGGGTCAGGCCCAGCACACGGTCCAGCCGGGCCTGGGCCGTTTTGTACAGCGGGTTGGTGATGACCATGACCCCGAACACCACCACGCTCAGCAGCGGGATGGCGACCACAAAGATCCAGGCGGCCCGCACATTCACGGTGAACGCCATGATCATGGCACCAACCACCACGAACGGGCTGCGCAGGAACAGGCGCAGGAAGAGGTTCAGACCGCTCTGCACCTGATTGATGTCACTGGTCATGCGGGTGATGAGGGTGCTGGTGCCCATGGTATCCATCTCGGTAAAGCCAAGCCTCTGGATGTGCTCAAACAGGGCATGGCGCAGGGAGGTGGAATAGCCCACCGCCGCCTTGGCCGAGAAATACTGGGCCGTCAGGCTGCAGGCAAGGCCCACAACGGCCAGTAGCAGCAGGATGCCGCACCGCACAAGGATATAGTGGAAATCATGTGCTGCAATGCCCACGTTGACGATGTCTGCCATGACCAGCGGCACAAACAGGTCGAACGTGGCTTCCAGCATCTTGAACAGCGGTGCAAGCACAGCCTCGCGCTTGTAGCCGTTCAGGTGGGTAAGCATTTTATTCAAGGGGTGATTCTCCTTTCCCAGTGATAGCGGGTGTAAACTTCACAGCTCTTTATTATAGTACAGGAAATGCAAAAAAGCCAGTACAAATCACGCCATTGCGCACTGTGCCCTGCCAGAACAAGGAAAGGGACTGCCGCACAGGGGGAGATCCCAGTGCAGCAGTCCCTTTTCATAGGAGGTAATGATTTGGAGAACAATGAGCGGCATCGGGCTTCCGGGCCTTTTTGTGGCGGTACATTTCCTGATCGGCCCGATTCTTCACAGCCAGCACATCCTCCCCCAAAAAGGGAGCTGAACCAAAGGACACCATGGGCAGAAAATCCACGGCCTTTCGCCGCTGTTCCAGCTGGCGCACAAACTCCTGTGCGCACTGGGCCTCCCGGTCGGCGTTTTCCATCAGCACACAAAACTCGTCGCCGCCGGTGCGGTAACAGTAGCCGCTGCGGGCATAGGCTTTTTTGATGCAGCGGCCGATCTCGGCCAGACAGACATCCCCATGCAGGTGGCCGTAGCGGTCGTTGATCTGCTTGAAGTCGTCCACATCGAACACCACCAGCACCCCGCCGTTGCGGCGCATCTCAGCAGTGCGGTTCAGATAGCTGTTCTGATTCAGCAGCCCGGTAAGGGCATCCAGCTGGTTCCACATCTCGCTGCAGTAGATAAAGTACAGCACCGACAACAGCGTAACGCACAGCCATGTAACGTGGAGGTCCGGCAGTGTCACCTGAATGATGGTCTCAATGAGTAGAAAGATCATCAGGGGGTAGATCAGCGCCCGGCTGCGGTTCTGAAATTCCCGCGCCGTGACAATGGTGGACACCGAGAGATACACGATGGCCGCAAAATACAGGATGATATAAATATAGAAGTATTGCCCACGGGAATAAACGTTGTCGGCGCTGACGGAGAACACCAGCCCGGCGGGGATGGACAGAGCAAGGAACAGCAGGTAGCACGCCTCGCAGCACACCGCCGCCCTGAACCAGCGGTTCATCCTCTTTTTCCGGTCCATGACATACACAAGGCAGAGACACACTCCCGGGGACAGGCCGAACCCCAGATAGTTGGACAGGATGTTCAGCCAGCGGTAGCCCGCCGGGGTGCCATCCACCGCCAGTGTCACCACCTCCAGCACCGAGATCACCGCGATCAGCGCAAAAGCAAGGAAAAATCCCTGCTTCTGCTTTTTGTTCAGAGACTCGCTGAGCTTTGTGAGGATGCACATGAAGCTCAGCACAAAAAGGTCAATGGCCGTTAATACATAAAAATATCCATTCATTGTGGCTTGTTTCACCCTTTGGACTTCTGTGATCTGGTCAGCGACCCGACCACCTCACAATGGGCGGTCTGGGGGAAGAGATCAACAGGGGTAAAACCCTCGGCGCGGTAGCCTTTGGCGGTCAGGAGGGCAAGATCGCGGGCCATGGTTTCAGGATTGCAGCTGACATAGACCACCCGTTTGGGGGCCATGTGGGCCACGCTCTCGATGAACTGGGGGGTGGAGCCTTCGCGGGGCGGGTCCATGAAAATGACATCTGCTCTCTGCCCGGCGGCCGCCGCTTCTGTGATCCACTGGGTGGCATCGGCGGCAAAGAAGCGGGCGTTTTTCACGTTGTTGTGCTTTGCGTTGCCGATGGCATCCCGCACAGCGTCCCGGTTCAGCTCCACGCCCACCACCTGCTTTGCCCTGCTGCTGGCGGTCAGACCGATGGTGCCAATGCCGCAGTAGGCATCCAGCACCACCTCTTTGCCGGTCAGGCGGGCGGCTTCCACAGCCAGACCATACAGCACCTCGGTCTGGTCATGGTTGATCTGGTAGAAGCTCCGGGGGCTCAGGGCATAGGTCTTGCCGCAGAGGGTATCCAGAATGAAGCCCTTGCCGTAGAGCACCTTTTCCTCTTCGCCCAGCACCACGCTGGTACGGCGGGGGTTGTAGTTCTGCACCACGGTGGTCACGGGGACATGGCGCTTTTCGGCTTCGGCCAGCAGGGCGCGGACAAAGTTTTTCGCTCCGGGCAGAACCGGCTGGGCGGTCACCAATACCACCATCACCTGCCCGGACACCACGCCGCGCCGCAGCAGGCAGTGGCGGAGCAGGCCGGTGCCCTTGTCCTCATTGTAAGGCTGGTAGCGGCAGGTGCTGGCCGCCGCCCGCACCGCCTGCACCACGGTGTCCAGCACTTCGTCCTGCAGCAGGCAGCTTTCCACGGGCAGCACTTTATGCGTGCCTGCCGCATAGATGCCGGACACCAGTTTCCCGCCGGGGCCCGCTGCAAAGGTAGAGATCACCTTATTGCGGTAATGGCAGGGGTTTTCCGCGCCCCGGATGGGAGCCACCGGGCCGTATTTCCCCACCAGCTTACGGACAGCGGCTTCTTTTTGTTTGAGCTGCTCGGCATAATCCAGCCCCAGCATCGGACAGCCGCCGCATTTTTTTGCTTTCAATCTGCACTCCATCGTATATCCTTCCGCCACTTGACAAACCAGGAAAAAATCACTATACTACAAATAGAAAAGGCACTGCGACAAGCGGTTAGCCCTGAAGGGTTTTAGCTATCTATTTGCATAGAAAACCGTCACCGGCCAGGGTGGCGGTTTTCGCTTTTCACCTTGATGGTAAATACCAGTCCAAAAATATGGAACGTCAAAGTAATCGGCATTGCTCTCACCTCCTTCCGGAAGTGTGGGCTCCCCGCCTGCCGTTATGTGCAGTACCTTTTCGCATTTGATTTTAACACATCTTTCGACCAAATGCAACGAAAAAGCTCCCGTAATGGGAGCTTTTTCGTTTTCCGTCACCCATAGGGATCGTACAGGTCGTATTCTTCTGCCTCCTGGTGCTTCTCCTCCAGCACCCGGATGGCCTGTTCCAGCTGGCTCTGGGAAGCGCCGCTCTCGCTGGCAAGGGCGCGGACCGCTTCAGGCAGGCTGCCGCCGAACAGGGTGTCCATCCGCTGGCGCATGGCCGCAACGCAGTAGGCCCGGCGGGTGACCGTGGGCAGATAGGTGTTCTGGCTCCCCGCCTTGCCGCCCTTGACCCAGCCCTTTTCCTCCAGACGGTACAAAAAGTTGAGCACCGTGGCCGGGGCCCAGCCGGTGGCGGTCAGCTTTTCGCTGATGTCCCGCCGGGTGGCCGGGGCGGGGCAGTCCCAGACCGCCAGCAGCACCTGCTCCTCGGCGGCAGAGAGTGGTTTCAGTCTGTCTGAAAGTCCGTACACCGGTTTCACCTCCGATTTTTTACTTTTACATTTGTCTCATTTCAACACGATTATACCACACCCGGCACAAACAGGCAAGCAGTAAAAGTGAGGAGCCATGCGGTAAAACCAGCATATTTTTACACTTGTCTTAAAAAGTGCTCTTTGTTCAAGGACAGTTGTGTGTTTTGTGCGTTCAAGGCAGTCAGAGCAGGCCCATCTTTGTGCAAAGATGCTCTTGTTTTTGCACCCCCGGAACCGGTATACTACGGACAAATCAAGCGCACACCTGCCGCAGATGAGAGCGGCGGTATGGATCGGAAAGTATGGATCGGAAAGGGAGAGTTCAATATGGCACGAGTATATAACTTCAGCGCAGGCCCCAGCATGTTACCGGAAAAAGTGCTCCGTCAGGCACAGGCAGAGCTGCTGGAATACGGCGATTCCGGCCAGAGCGTGATGGAGATGAGCCATCGCAGCAAGTGGTTCGATGCCATCATCACTGAGACCGAAGCCACCCTGCGCCGGGTAATGAACATCCCTGACAACTACAAGGTCGGCTTCTTCCAGGGCGGTGCCACCCAGCAGTTTGCCATGGTGCCCCTGAACTTTATGACCACAGGCAAGGCCGATTATCTGGTCACCGGCAATTTCTCGAACCTGGCTGCCAAGGAGGCCGCCAAGTTCGGCGAGGTGAAGATCGTTGCTTCCAGCAAGGACAAGAACTTCACCTACATCCCCGATGTCAACACCATCGACTACGACAAGGACGCAAGCTACATCCACATCTGCCAGAACAACACCATCTTCGGCACCCAGTACGTTGAGGTACCTCAGGTGGAGGGTGTGCCGCTGGTGGCTGACATGAGCTCGATGATCCTCTCCAAACCTGTGGATGTGAACAAGTATGGCTGCATCTACTTTGGCGTGCAGAAGAACGTAGCCCCCGCCGGCATGGCCATTGCCATTGTCCGGGACGACCTGCTGGGCCACGCCGCCGACACCGTGCCCACCATGATGAACTACACCACCCTGCTGGCCAAGGACAGCATGTACAACACGCCCCCCTGCTGGTGCATCTACATGACCGGTCTGGTGCTTCAGTACCTCGAAAACGACATCGGCGGTCTGGCCAACATGCAGAAGATCAACGAAGCCAAGGCCAAGGTGCTGTACGATTACCTCGATGGGCAGGACTTCTTCACCAACCCCGTCGAGCACCGCTACCGCAGCACGATGAATGTCACCTTCACCAGCCCCAACGCCGATCTGGACAAAAAGTTCTGCGCCGAGGCCGCAGAGGCAGGCTTCGTCAACCTGAAGGGCCACCGCCTCGTCGGTGGAATGCGCGCCTCCATCTACAACGCCATGCCCGCCGAGGGCGTTGACAAGCTGGTCGATTTCATGGAGCAGTTCCGGAAGGAGAATGCGTAATGTTTACCATCAAAACCTTGAACGCCATCAGCCCGGTGGGCCTGGCGAAGCTGAACAAAAACCTTTTTGATGTCTCGGTGGATGCCGACGCGCCGGACGGGATCCTCGTCCGCAGCGCCGACCTGCTGAACACCACCTTCAACAAGAATCTGCTGGCCATTGCCCGCGCCGGTGCCGGTGTGGTTGCTGTCATATATAAATGTTGTTCCTAATGACTTATTTTTATTATAAGGTGTGCTTTTTTCCGATAAGACATTCCCGTATTCGTCATATCTCATTTCTTTCTTTTCTACCTGGTATCCATTGATTTTAGTTATTATGGTTTCTACCAATGGTGTTCCTGTCTTGTAAGATAGTTCTTGGGATTGGGTCCATGTATTAGCACCACGAGAATCTTCTACTTTGATAAGTTTTGGGAGTCCGATGAGGAATTTTGTATTTGAATCTATGTTTAAGTATTCTATTTCTTTAGCTGTTCTTACCGCATCACCTGAGGTTCCGTCCGAATATTGTGTTACTTCCGCCACTGGATTTTTGTAAATGTCGTATGTGTATCTTTTTGCAATGGTAGTGTTTTTAAGTAAATCTTTAGTTGCCGTAAGATTCAGGCTTATGTTAGCTTTCTTATTTGCATCAACGGTGACGCTATAGTTATAAGTCGTTTCCGAAAAAGGAGTTACTTCCTTTACTGGTGTGCCGAACTTTTGTGGATTAAAAGTTTTTGTCGACTGTCTGTTCCGAAGCAAATCAGTTGTTATAATTTCTGTAAACCCTTTGAAACCGAGCCCTTGACGATGTGCGACGGCTCCTTTGTACTTAAAAGAAGATACTCCTAGGATTGTTCCGTTCGATAGACTTTCCTGTTTGGCAATGGTCCATAGTGGGCCTATAAAGTCTTCGTATGGAAAGTTAGC
>OGZW01003552.1_pt1 | contig 11423 bp, 10 predicted proteins | sample 1577001 | NCBI WGS metagenome assembly OGZW01 (sample SAMEA3541519, study PRJEB24748) | human gut metagenome | biome: human gut; feature: human-associated habitat; material: faeces | place: China | collected 2012
ATGTGTTAGGCACGCCGCCAGCGTTCGTCCTGAGCCAGGATCAAACTCTCTAAAATATTGTATCACTACAACCAAAGTTGTACTAATCAAATCTTAAAAGCTTGTTTAGCTCTTTAGACGCTTACTAGCGTCGACAGTTTTAGTCTGTCATTCTATCTGTAATTTGAAGTCTTTCGACTTCAGGAATTACGGGTTCCTTTTTGTCTTTCGTTGTTTAATTTTCAAGGTCCTGGTCGTTGTCATCGCTGACAACTTTTTTATTTTATCACACTCAGTTTCGTTTGTCAACCCCTTTTTAAAAGTTTTTTTAAAAGTTTTTTCGGTTAACTCGTTTCCCTCAGTTGTGATTGCTGTCTCACGCGACAGCTTCACTATAATACCATCCTATCCTCCTTTTGTCAACACCTTTTTCCAATCTTTTTTCACTTTTTTTGATTCTTTTTTCATCCCTTTCCCTACATCTTGTACCAGAACACAATATATAGTATTCAATTCTGTATTTCTATGCATATACTGCGATTTCAGGTTTTTTAGGGTTTTTCTAATTTTTTCGAGGTTTCTGTTGATTCCGTTGCTCCTCGATTTAAAGACGCTCTATCTATAAAGAACAGCTTGCAGCGAAGGTCAGGAAAATACTGGATATTAATAAGCAGGAACGCCACATAAGGGGTGGACTTGCAACCAAAGAAAAATATTCACATATGACAAGATAAAATAATTTTTATATTTTACATTTTATATTTCGCACTTTATATTGTATATTTTGCACTTTGTATTTTACAATTTGCACTTTGTACGTTATACATAAAAAGAAAATTGAATAAATCAGACATAACTACCAATAATATAACTGGAATTATAAATGTGACAGACACACATTTTATTAGTAAATATTAGTTGTTGTATTAATGGAGGTTGTAGAATGAATTATGATTCGTCTGACTTTGCAGGTGGTGTACCAATGAATGAGCCGGATGCAGTAAGGTGCTGTGCACCAGCGGCAAGTGCTTATAGTGATGGAATTCCGGCAGGATATCTTGATAATCCGTGTATTCCAGCAGGAAGCCATAACAGGTCACATAAGGTTATGGAACATAGAAAGCTTGAGATAAGAAAGGTTATAGGCAGGGAAATTCTTGACTCAAGGGGCAATCCGACAGTTGAGGCACAGGTTATGCTAAAAGACGGAACAGTTGGAATGGGAAAGTCACCAAGCGGTGCGTCAACAGGTGCGTTTGAGGCGGTAGAACTCAGGGATATGAATCTTAAACGATATGGTGGTAAAGGTACGCTTAAAGCAGTTAATCACATAAATGTCGAGCTTAATAACAGCGTTCTTGCGATGGATTCGTCAGAAACATATTCAGTTGATAAAGCGATGATTGACGAAGACAAAACGCATGATAAGGCACGGCTTGGAGCTAATTCGATACTTGCAGTTTCAATTGCGGCAGCAAGAGCTGCAGCACAGTCGCTGCATCTGCCGCTGTATCGTTTCCTTGGAGGAGTGGCTGGTACTACACTGCCGGTTCCACTTATGAATATAATTAATGGTGGAAGACATGCTGTTGGAAGCGATTTTCAGGAGTATATGATAGTTCCAGCAGGAGCACCTTGTTTCAGGGAAGCTTTAAGGATGGGAACAGAAGTGTTTCATTCATTAAGGGACATACTTTCACAGAGGGGATATGTTACAACTGTTGGTGACGAGGGCGGATTTGCACCTGCCATAACAAAGGCAGATGAAGTGTTTGCTGTGTTGCAGGAAGCAGTTATGGCAGCAGGATATGAACCGGGTAAGGATGTGTATTTTGCTATGGATGCTGCGGCATCAGAACTTTACAATACAGAGAGCGGATTATATGAATTTGCAAGAGAATACGCAGCTCTTGGAAACTCAGCCGATGGCGGAATAAAAAGGAGTACTGAAGAATTAATTAATTATTATGAAATGCTGGTTAATAAATTTCCAATTATTTCAATTGAAGACCCTCTTAATGAGGAAGATTGGAGTGGCTGGAAAAGCATTACAGAAAGACTTGGGGAAAAAGTACAGATTGTGGGAGATGATTTATTCGTAACTAATACAGTAAGATTAAAGAAAGGAATTGAGATGGGTTGTGCGAATTCAATTCTTATAAAGCCTAACCAGATTGGAACATTATCAGAGACATTAGAAGCAGTAAAAATGGCACATAGATACGGTTACACAGCAATTGCCAGCCATCGCTCAGGTGAAACAGATGATACAACAATAGCAGATCTGGCAGTTGCTCTTAATATGGGTCAGATAAAGACAGGTGCACCATCAAGAGCCGAGCGTATCGCCAAATACAACCGCCTCCTACAAATAGAAGACGAACTAGGCGAGTCCGCCACATACGCCGGCATAGAAGCTTTTGGAAAATAGTCAAACAAGACATAAAGAGATTAAATAAAAAACTGTATACAATATTAGCATATTGTATACAGAAAATCCAAAGTCTGGTTATTATGCAGACTGTAAAAATGTCCGATATATTCAATTAACAGATAGTAAATAAAGAATAAAAACAGCAGCAAGGACTGCTATATTACAAGCTGGGTGCTTTTGCAGCCGTCGGCACTTAGCGGCTGTATTTTAACCGCTTATGTGTCCGCTATGGCTGCAAGCAGTGTGAACGTGCCCGGCGGTAATATAGCAGTCCTTGCTACGTCTGTTGTCAATCCACAAATTAGCAAAATTGTAATTGAGTTATTTCTCAATCCTTTAATTGGTTAAATCTGTAATTCGGCAATATCTTCATACTTAGATGAGACATTTTCGGAACGCTTCTATAACAGTGCCGTAATATTCAAATCCTTCTTCTTAGAAAGATCAATATATTCCCCATCAACCTGCACAACTGGCTTGTGAAGTGCACTGTCATTAATAAGTATGACCTTTCCTACACGTCCGTCAGACAGACGTACATCAGTGTGAATGTAAGATGAAGCTACATTTTTAAGGAAAGGTATTGCAAATACAGGGTCAAACTTGGTAAATGCGTCTTCATACATAAGGCGTACTACCTCAAATGGACATATAGGAGCTCTGTATATACGGCTTGAAGTCATTGCATCATATACATCAGCTATTGCAATAATCTTGGCTGTTTCAGGTATTTTATCGCTCTTGAGTCCGAAAGGATAACCAGTTCCGTCACATTTTTCGTGATGGAGAAGAATAGCTTCCTTAACAGACATAGGCATAAACTTGTTCTTAACCTGCTCGTAACCTAAGTTGACGTGCTTTTTCATGATTTCGTATTCGTTATCAGTAAGATTTCCGGGCTTGTTAAGAATCTTCTCAGGTATAAGGAGCTTACCAATATCGTGCATAAGTCCAGCGAGTGTAAGCACCTTAATCTTCTCCTGATTGTAGCCCATCCATTTGCCAATGACAGAAGCGATTAAAGCGACATTCATAGAGTGGACATATGTAAGGTCATCAACGTCACGCATAGCGTGAAGCATATCAAATAACTGTAATGAGTTGTTAGACTCAGCAACGATGTCAATAGTATTTTTGACTAAAGATTTTGTGTTAACTTCATCATCAGATGAGATTAACTTCTTTAAGTCATCTTTGAAAGTGTCAATATGTTCATTGTAATGTTCTTCAAATGTCTTGAATTCTTCTGAATTACGGACAGTTTCGTAGTATTTGGTGTTCTCATCATCAGCGGCTTTGGCAGCTTCTTTAGCTTCGTCTACAGCAGAAATGCTACTTATAGTACGATTATCTATGGCAGAATCAGCCTCAGTCTTATCATATACAGATATTTCAAGAATATGATGTCCTGAAATTCTTGAAATGAGGTCAAGATTAAGGACAGTTCCTTTTGTCAAAAGGACAGAACCATCATTAAGTATTACGTCACGGGAAAGTTCCATTCCTTCTTCTGCATCAAATATAAATATTGTAAGTTCGTTCATTAGTTAAATCCTCTTATATGGCTTGAATATTAGTAATCATAATACGATTAAATGATAAAAATATTATAAATTTAATATATAAAAAAGTCAATTAGACTTGACGTATTAGCATCAATTGTGTAGTATCTATATGCAGTTAATTAAATAATGATTATATCCCTTATTTAGAGCGGTGGAGATACATAGGATCTATGAAGCCCGGCAACCCCTTTTTAGGAAGGTGCCAACCTGAGCGAGAGAATTCGAACAATGAGAGGATTTCGAGATAAACAATCGGGGTCCCTTAGGGGGCTCCGGTTTTTGCTATTACATTTAAAAAGTCGGAAACACCAAGGACGATAAGTGATATTAATCACAGTGACTAAAGGATTAGATATTAAGAAGGAGAAAGACAAAGAATGGAAAAAAGATTATTTACATCAGAATCAGTAACTGAAGGACATCCTGACAAAATCTGCGACCAGATTTCAGATGCAGTGCTTGATGCACTTTATGCACAGGATCCATATTCAAGAGTAGCCTGCGAGACACTTACTAACACAGGTTTCGTTATGGTTATGGGTGAGATTACAACTAAGGCAAATGTTGATATTCCTCAGATTGTACGTGATACAGTTGTAGAGATTGGTTATGATAGTTCAGAAAAAGGCTTTGATGGTAATACTTGTGCTGTTATGGTTGCACTTGATAAGCAGTCAGCAGATATAGCTATGGGTGTTGATAAGGCACTTGAAGCAAAGGAAGGTGTAGATAAGGAAGATGATGACCTTGGTGCTGGAGATCAGGGTATGATGTTTGGTTATGCTACTAACGAGACAGAAGAATATATGCCATACTCAGCAGCACTTGCACAGAAGCTTTCCAAGCAGCTTACAAAGGTTCGCAAGGATGGTACATTAAGCTACTTAAGACCAGATGGAAAGACACAGGTAACTGTTGAATATGATGAGAACAACAAGCCAATCCGTCTCGATGCAATTGTTGTTTCGTCACAGCATGCACCGGATGTAACACAGGAACAGATTCACGAAGATATCAAGAAGTATGTTATCGATGCAATCGTTGACCAGGCTATGGTAGATGCAGATACTAAGATATTCATCAATCCAACAGGACGTTTCGTTATAGGTGGTCCAAATGGGGATTCAGGCCTTACAGGTAGAAAGATTATCGTAGATACTTACGGTGGAGCTGCAAGACATGGTGGTGGAGCTTTCTCTGGTAAGGACTGCACTAAGGTTGACCGTTCGGCAGCATACGCAGCCCGTTATGTAGCTAAGAACTTAGTTGCAGCAGGTATCGCCGACAGATGTGAAATCCAGCTTTCATATGCTATAGGTGTTGCACATCCAACATCTATATGTGTTGATACATTTGGCACAGGTAAGTTAAGCGATGAGAAGATTGTAGAAATCATAAGAGAGAACTTCGATTTAAGACCAAACGGAATTATCAAGATGCTTGACTTAAGAAGACCTATCTACAAGCAGACAGCAAGCTATGGCCACTTTGGACGTACAGATCTTAACCTTCCTTGGGAGCAGTTAGATAAGGTTGATGCACTTAAGAAGTATCTTTAATAAAGATATAATTGGATGGATTAAATTAGTTAAATTATAGGAATTAATATAATTATAATGGATATATGGCGGATACATTTTAGAATTAGTAAAATGTATCCGCCATATTTTGATTTTTTGTAAGAATGCAAATGTAAATTTTCTGCTATGTAGGTTTTGTCAATAATGTGAGTTTTTCATTATTTCGGTGTTATATCAAGAATATCGAACACAAATCTAATGCTATTTTATGCTTTTAAAAAATTTTTTCTTTTTTTAGCGTTTAGGACTTTTAAAATTCTGTATTTATGTATATAATGTTGATTAGCTATGAAAAATGTTTTTGATAGCAGGTATATTAACAAGATATAATTGTTGGAAAAGTTAAAGTGTGATGCTGGTATATAGTATTTTATACTTAATATAGTATAGCATTTTACAATGTATAGTACTTATAGTATTTAATGTATAGTGCTTTAACAGAATTATGTAATAGATTGGATAATTATAGAAGATTAGGGAGGAGAACAGTATGTTATCTACTGATATTGGTATTGATTTAGGTACTGCAAGTATTCTTGTATATATAAAAGGAAAGGGTGTTGTGTTAAAAGAGCCATCAGTTGTTGCCTTTGACAGAGATACTAATAAGATTAAAGCTATCGGAGAGGAAGCAAGACTTATGCTTGGTAGAACACCTGGTAATATTGTCGCTGTACGACCTCTTCGTCAGGGCGTTATTTCTGATTACACAGTAACAGAAAAGATGCTTAAATATTTCATTCAGAAAGCAATTGGTAGAAGAATGTTAAAGAAGCCTAGAATAAGCGTATGTGTTCCATCAGGAGTTACAGAAGTTGAGAAGAAGGCGGTTGAGGATGCAACTCTTCAGGCAGGAGCAAGAGAAGTTGCAATTATCGAAGAGCCAATTGCGGCAGCTATTGGAGCAGGTATTGATATTTCAAGACCTTGCGGTAATATGATAGTTGATATCGGTGGTGGTACTACAGATATCGCTGTTATTTCACTTGGAGGTACTGTTGTTAGTACATCTATAAAGATTGCAGGTGATGATTTCGATGAAGCACTTGTTAGATATATGAGAAAGAAGCACAACCTTCTTATCGGTGAAAGAACAGCCGAAGATATTAAGATAAAGATAGGATCAGCGTATCCAAGACCAGAAGTAGTTACAATGAATGTAAGAGGACGTAATCTTGTTACAGGTCTTCCAAAGACAGTTGAAGTTACATCTGAAGAGACAGAAGAAGCATTAAGAGAAGCTACTTCACAGATTGTTGAAGCTGTACACAGCGTATTAGAAAAGACACCTCCAGAACTTGCATCTGATATTGCAGACAGAGGTATTGTTCTTACAGGAGGCGGAAGTCTTCTTTCAGGTCTTGAAGATCTTATAGAGTCTAAAACAGGAATTAACACAATGACAGCAGAAGACCCTATGACAGCAGTTGCTATAGGAACTGGTAAGTTTATTGAATTCCTTTCAGGATACAGAGAAGAATAGATTTAAGAAAAGGGGTCAGGTATGGTAAGAGGTTTATATACTGCTTATACTGGATTGGTGAATCAGCAGAAGAGACTGGACATTGTATCTAATAATCTGGCAAATTCTACAACAACAGGTTACAAGAAAGAGGGCATGACTACCCAGAGCTTTGATTCAGTATATGGGATTAAGGTTAAAGATGAGACAGTTGGTTATATGAATCAGAATATAGGCAAGATGAGTCTTGGAGTAAAGATAGGAGAAACTTACAGAAGCTGGGATCAGGGTTCTTTAAAGAATACTGAGAGTTCTTATGATTTTGCACTTGCAGGCGATGGCTTTTTCTCTATATCATTCACTAACAAAGCAGGTGAGACATCAACACTTTATACCAGGGATGGATCGTTCCAGATGAACAGCGAAGGCTATCTGGTTACCAAGGATGGTGATTATGTGCTTGGAGAGAGTGGAGATCCAATCGTTCTTCCAACAGACATATCCAAGCTTACAGTTGATTCTACAGGAAGAATATATGCAGACGGACAGTATGTAGATACATTTGGAATTGTAGATTTTGAAGATTATGATTACATAGAAGCATATGGAGAAAATCTTTACAGAGCTGTAGACGGTGCAACATTTAAAGATTCAACAGCAAGTGTTAATCAGGGGTATCTTGAAACATCTAATATTAATGTTGTATCAGAAATGGTCGATATGATTAACATAGCAAGAGAATTTGAAAGTAATCAGAAGATTGTTAATTCGATTGATGAAATGCTTGGCAAGATGGTAAGTATTTCCGAATTGTAATCACATAGGAGGATAAGATTATGATGAGATCATTATGGACTGCTGCATCAGGAATGATGGCACAGCAGACAAGTGTAGATACAATATCTAATAATCTGGCTAATGTTAATACGGTCGGTTATAAGTCAGAATCAACAGAATTTAAATCATTATTATATCAGAATCTCCAGTCGAGAACAACATCTGCGAATGGAGAATATAAGCCGGTAGCTGCACAGGTAGGACTTGGTGCAAGAGTTGCGTCAGTTACATCACATTTTACACAGGGTGCTATGAATGCAAGTGACAGCTCAACTGATTTTGCGATTAGTGGTGACGGATTATTTGCTGTACAGAATGAAGAAGGTGAGACAGTATATACACGTAATGGTAATTTCTACTTCTCAACAGCAACAGAAGGAATGATGTTATGTACAGCAGATGGTTATCCTGTACTTAGCACAGATGGACAGCCAATCGTATTATCATCAGATTACAATGCGGCTAATATTAAGGTATCATCAGAGGGGGACCTTATGTATCCAGGTGAAGATGGTAATCTTGCTAATATAGGTGTTAAGATAGGACTTTTCCAGTTCGCTAATCCATCAGGTCTTGATAAGCTTGGTGGTAACTATCTTGCAGAGACTGAAGCATCAGGGGTTCCAATGAATGAGGAGACTGACGGAGTTGCTAAGAAGAGTCAGTTAAAGCAGAATTATCTTGAAGCGTCAAATGTACAGGTGGCAACAGAGATGGTTAACCTTATTACAGCACAGAGAGCATATGAGTTATGTTCTAAGGCAATCACAACATCAGATACAATGATGGAACAGGCTAACTCATTAAAGAGATAAATAAAAGAGATAAATAAAAGAGATATGATTTGCAGTAATGACAAGGGAGAATAGGTATGGATTATTCAACATCAATAAGTACAAGTTATGCAGATACATATGATAAAACTTCATCACAGCTTAGTGATAAGCTTACAAGTACAGATTTCTCACAGGCATCAGACGATGAACTTATGAGCGTGTGCAAGGACTTTGAAAGCTACTTTGTTGAGCAGATGTTAAAGTCAATGCAGAAAATGGCTAAGATAGATGCAGATGATGACGACGACTCATCTTTATTCAGCAGTATGGCATCTATTTCAGGCAGTTCGGATTCGGCTATGAGTACAATGGGAAGTTACTTTGGCGATGAGATGATAAAGAACTACGCAGAAGTATTTACAGAGTCTAATAATGGAAAAGGACTTGGAATAGCCCAGACATTATATGAACAGATGAAGCGTAATTATTCTTCGGATTTATAGATTGCAGTGTGTTTTAAGTGGACGGTTTTATTAAACACAATGTGGTTTTAATATTAATATATTATTAAAGAGAGGGAAGCAGATTGGATTACGAGTCTGTTAAATACGTTGAAGGATTTATAGATAATATAATTTATCGTAATGAAGACAATGGATATACAGTATTTGAGATAATATATCAGGGTGAAGATGTCACCTGTGTTGGTACGTTAAGTTATATCAACACAGGTGAATTTATTACTGCGAATGGCGAATTTGTCAAACACGCAGTATATTATATGCAGTTTAAGATTTCTTCTTATGAATTCAAGGCGCCGGCGGACAAGGAGTCAGTGAGGCGTTATCTAAGTTCTGGTGCAGTTAAAGGAATAGGCAGCAAGATGGCTGAACGTATAGTAGATACATTTGGCGATGATACATTCCGCATTATGGAAGATGAACCAGAACGTCTTGCAGAGATTAAAGGGATAAGCATAGCTAAAGCAATGGACATTGCTAACCAGCTTGCGGATAAGCACGATATGCGTCGTGCGATGATGTTTCTGCAGAATTATGGAATCCAGATGAATTTAGCCAATAAAATATTTAAAAGATATGGCAATGATATTTACACAATCATAGAACAAAATCCGTACAGGTTGGCTGATGATATTGAGGGCGTAGGCTTTAAGACGGCTGATGAGATTGCTTCCAGAGTTGGAATTAAGGTTGATTCGGAGTTCAGAATAAGAAGTGGAATGTTCTACTGTCTTAATCAGGCGGCATTGCAGGGACACGTGTATCTTCCTTATGAAGAATTAAAGAGGCAGGTGTCATCACTTCTGCTTATTGACATTGGTGATTATGATAAGTTTCTTATGGATCTTGCTATAGATAAGAAGATTGTTGTAAGAACAGAGGGGGAATCTAAAAATGTGTATTCTGCGATGTATTTCTATATGGAACAGAATGTTGCAAGGGCATTGGCAGGACTTGATATAAAATGCGATGAAAATATCAACGAGGTCAATAACAGAATAGCAGGGATTGAACGATCAGAGGGCATTGTGCTTGATGACATACAAAAAGAAGCTGTTGTAAAAGCTGCACTTAACGGACTTGTTATAATAACAGGTGGACCGGGAACCGGTAAGACAACAACAATTAATACGATAATTAAATATTTTGAGATGGAAGGTCTTGAGATAAGGCTTGCGGCACCGACGGGAAGAGCTGCCAAGAGAATGACAGAAACGTTTCGTATCCCCGCCCGGAACCCGGACGGAAATACGACGCAGGACCGCCGTTAAAAGAAACCGGCCGGGACCCGTCCTTGCGGGCCCCGGCCATTTGGTCACTCAATGGCGATAGCGGTCTGAGCAGGCACCTGCTTGACCTCGGCCTTGGGGACGAACAGCTTCAGAACGCCGTTCTCATACTTGGCCTTCACATCCTGAGGCTCCACATCCTCGCCCACATAGAAGCTGCGGCTGAGGGAACCGGCGTAACGCTCCTGGCGGATATAACGGCCCTTCTTATCCTCCTCGTCCTTGTCCAGTCCCTTGGCGGCGCTGACGGTCAGGCAGCCGTCCTGCAGCTGGATCTCTACCTCGTCCTTCTTAAAACCGGGCAGGTTCATGTCGATCTCGTAACCGTTCTCGACCTCCCGCACATCGGTGTTCATCAGGTTCTTCGCATGCTTGCCGTACAGCTCATGTTCGGCCTTCGGGAACATTGCGCTATTAAAGAAATCATCAAACAGGTTCTCACTAAAAATACTGGGTAACATAAATTGTTCCTCCATTCAATTCCCGCTCTCGGTTCCGGGAGAAGCTCCCGGTCCGGAGCTTGAGTATTTATAATTTGATTTGATTTCTTGGGGGGGATCTCTTTATCCCTCTCCCTAAGATCGTGTTCATTATAACCCCGTTTTTAGCAATGTCAATATACGAGTGCCAACGTTTACAAAATCAGCGATCTTTGTTCACACTTTCCTGCTATTTTTGAGTATTCGTTTTGTTATATTCGATTTTTCTTTGGTTTCGATTTAAATTATCGTCATTTTGTTTATAAATTAAAAACTCGCATCCCGACTTCTTTACTTCGAGGGCGCCGGCCTCAGTCAAATCAACAGAGACTTCCTTGCCGGCTTCTTCCCAGGATACGGTGTAACCGGCATCCGGCGCTTCGTATAACCACCAGCCGATATTGTCATACTGGTCTTGCATAGTGTACTTCAGCAAATCGCGCAGTGCGAGCAGGTAGAGATTGTCCTTGTCGAAGGCAGGAAAACCATCGCACATTTTAC
>OGZW01003554.1_pt1 | contig 11421 bp, 8 predicted proteins | sample 1577001 | NCBI WGS metagenome assembly OGZW01 (sample SAMEA3541519, study PRJEB24748) | human gut metagenome | biome: human gut; feature: human-associated habitat; material: faeces | place: China | collected 2012
CGGCTTAAGCACCGCTCCGGCGGCTGCGGCACTTAGAATTATGCGGTATTGCCTTATCGGTTATGCTCCGTTTTAATAGCTGCGCAGGGCATCGCACTGACCGCGCAGGATACGCAGCGGCTCCACGGGGGTTTTGCCCACGCGCACTTCCACCACGGTAGCTTTGTCGGTGGTGCCAAGGGCATCGCCCTGGGCCACAATTGCCCCTTTTTCTACCGTCAGCCTGCGCAGGCCATAGTAAATAGTCTTTACGCCCGCGCCATGCTCGATCACCAGCGTATTGCCCACATTGGGCAATTTTTCCGCCAGCAGTACCTTGCCGCCCGCCGGGGCAATCAGGTCGCACCTGCCGGAAAGCACCACATTGATGCTGGTGCGGCCGGTACCGGTGTTGTTCTTGCGCTCGGTCTGGGTACGGTTGACATATTCGGTCAGGCCATACGGCAGGGTGACCTCCACCTTATCGCTGAACGGCGAAGCAAACCCAGTGTCCGCCCAGTAGATGGTATCCGATGCCGTATCCAGCAGGTCCAACACCTCCTGCGGGGTATCATCCGCGCCGACATACGGTGTGACCAGCCCGGACTTGGAAGTATAATCCCGAAAAGATGCGGCGCTCTTGCTCACGTTCAGGGTAAGCTCCTGCACCTCGCCGTCCACGGTGACCTTGATGGTATAGCTGCCAGGCTCGGTTTCCAGCGGGACCGCCAGGTAAGCCACCCAGCCATCGCCGGTCGCGCTGGCACGGAAGCCGGTATCCGGCAGTTCTGCCGTCAGGCTTGGCTTGGTATCCGTCTGCTGGCCCGTTACCTTTACGGCCACAACGCCACCCGGCGTAACAGCCTGGGTATTCAGCCGCACGGTAGCCTTAATCGTTACATCAAATGTGAACTCATAGGTCTGGTGGCCCGAAACTGTCGGTTCGCTCTGGTAACCCTCGCCGCTGCTGACCACCAGCTTGGCGGTGTAGCTGCCGGGCGTGGTAAAGCGGTAGGCGGCAAATTCCTGGGCGCTGCCGCTGAACACTTCCTGCTTGTTCTCGTCCTTAACGGTCACTTCGGTGCTGCAGTCCGCCGGGGTCACCCGCAGCGTCATGGTGCCGCCGCCAAAATCAGATTCCAGCGCTGTGGGAGTGCTGGAAAGTGTCTCGGCATAGGTACGCTTAAGGTAGTTGCCTGCCACCGGCACCTGCCAATGGTACGCCACGGGGTCCAGCTGCTGGCCCGCCACTGTTACCGTAACGGCAGGAATCATATCCGGCGTGGCTTTTTTGTACAGCCAGTATATGCCGCCTGCGGCGATCATACCCGCCAGCAGCACCACCAGCAGCAGCCAGCCGATCAGCAGCCGCACGGCGCGGCCCACTTTGCTGCCAGTCGATTCCGGCGTATCTGGCTCTTTCTCCGCCTGTTCTGCTTCGGCATCCTCGATCTGTTCAATCGAAACCTGGACCGTTCGGGTGATCTCCGCCTTGCGCCGCTCTGCTGCAGCGCGCTGTTCCGGGGTCAGTTCCGGTTTGTCATCCTCTGGCTCCGACGGCTCCGTGGCCTGGGGCAGCTGCGCGACTTTGGGTTCCTGCACCGCCTTTTCCGGCATTTCCGGCGCGGCGGCTGCTTCAGCCGGTTCGGCCACAGCGGCAGGTTCCGGCGTTTGCGGTTTTTCCGGCGCTTCCGGGGGTTCCGGCCGGGGCTCAACATATTGCTGCGGTTTTGCTTCCGGCTTGGGGGCAGCCTTTTTGCGGCGGCGTTTGCCGCCTGCCTGCCCGCTGCGCGGCGCTTTGGGCTTGGCTGCCACCTGTTCCGGGGCGGCAGCTTCGGTCTGCTCGGCTTGTTCCGCCCGCGTTTTTGGTTCTTGCGGGGATTTTGTATTTTGGGGTTCGCTTTTTTGTTTTTGCGTGCCCGTTTTGCGGTGCGCAGTATTGCTATTGCTGGCATGGGGTTTGGCCATCCTGCCCTGCCCCGTGCCTGAAGCGGTTTTGCCCTGCGTGCGCTGCCCGCCCCTGGCTTTGGGCTTTGGCTGCTGCGCCGGCTCCATCGCAGTCTGTGTTACCTTCTCTTCGTCCATCGCTTTCTCCACCAACATTTGCGATTTATCGTTGCCCTAACTCTATTTTGTTACATTGTTTCGCGGTACAAAAGGCCGCTGCTGCCCGTCAGGGCGGCAGCAGGGTCAACGGACTTGCTGCCAATGCGCAGCTCCCAGATCAGGGTATGCTCCTCACTGGTGGTGCCCAGTTCTTCGCCGCGGGCAAGGCTCTGCCCACGCTGCACCTTTACGGCATCCAGCCCAAACAGATAGCTCTTAACCCCGCAGCCATGGTCAATCACCACAGTGCCGCCGGTCAGCGCCAGTGTTCCGGCGTACACCACAGTACCCGCCTGCGGTGCTGTAACGGCGGTACCCGCTGCGGCGTTATAATTGATGCCAGTTGCCCGGCCGGTAATGGTCCCATCGGTGCGCAGCCGCGCGCCGTAATCCGCCAGAATCGCACTGGGCACCGGCGAGGCAAAATTGCCCTGCCACAGCTTTTCGCTGCTGCCCTGTGTGTAAAGGGGCCAGATCGCATTTTTATATTCCGTTGCTGCGCCCGGTATGTCTGCCTCGGCGGCCACATCCACGGTTTTGGCCTCGCTCTGCATCACGCTCAGGGTCAGTTCCTGGGTCAGGCTGCCGCAGGTCACGGTCAGGGTATGGGGGCCGCCCTCGGCATTATAGGTTACCGGGATATAGCCCATATACCCACCGGTCACCGGGCGGAACCATACATCCCCCAGGTCGGTTTCCACAGTCGGCTCGCTGCCATCCAGAATGCCGGTAATGACCAGTGCCGCCACGCCGCCCTGGCTAACGCGCTCACTGCTGAGCACCGCCTTGGGCTGGATGTTCATGGTATAAGATGCACAGTACCGGTACCAGCCGGTGGCATCGCCGGGATCCGCCGTGTTGCGGTAAGCGGTCAGGGTCAGCTCATAGCTGCCATTTTTGGGGTAAGCATACATCGCAAAGGCAGCGGCATCCCCCTGCACCACAACGCTGCCGGCCGAATCTTTCAGCGTAAGGGTCGTGCGCTGCGCCCAGTCCGGCAAAACCAGCTCCGGGGCAGCTTCCGTCATTTCACCCAGCTTTTGCACCGTCAGGGTGCTGGGCTGTTCAAACGTGCGGTTCAGCACATTGCCCAGAACCGGCACACTCCAGTCATAGCCGATCGGTTCCAGTTCCGTATCGCCCAAAGTGGGGTGCTGCGTGGGAAGTTTGTCATCGCCCGTCATAGCGTACATGGCGTACCCGGCGCCGCCCAGCAGCACCGCCAGCATAACCACCACCATAACCAGCCACAGCAAGAGCTTTTTCATGGCGTTCCCTTTCCTTGGCACAGCAGAAAAATCGAAATTCAGTCTGATTTTATAGTCACTGCCGTCATTTTTCTTATTTTCAGCAGCACCTTATGGTTTATCTGAGCCTTTTTTATCATTTAATAAGTATCACTACTGATTGCAAGAAACACGAACAGCCGGGCCGAAGCCCGGCCATTTTCACTTTTCTGCTGGCTGTTCCGGCTTATTCAGCATCGTCAGCAGCCTTTTCTTCGGCGGCTTCTGTCGGTTCATTGTCGATGGGCAGATATTCGTCGTCATCGTCATAATCGTCGCCGTCATCGCTGTACAGCAGGCGCTCGTATTCGTCCAGTTCCTTTTCGCGGCGGCGCAGGTAGAGCGCAGCGGCAGTCAGGGCACCGGCAGCAGCAAACAAAAACGCCAGGATGGCACCAAAAGTGGATTTCTTCATCATAATACTTTTCCTCCGCGTATTCTAAAAGGGATGGGTCTGTAAAATATTATACCCGATTAACCGGGTGAATACAATCTTTCCCTTGTAAATTTTTCACACAAAAAGGTTCAGGTATCAAGGTGATACCGCGCCATTCTCCGCAGCATGGTCTCCGGAAAATTTCTTCACCTGTCAAAAGCCATGCCACTCTGCTTGCTTTTTATTCCGGCTGCCACTGGCGCATAATGCCCGCAAATGCGCTTGGCACCGCGTATTCCCCGTTCAGCTCCGCGCGGCTGGCCCAGACGCAGCCCTCCGGCGCCGGGCCTGCGGCTGTGCCGCAAAACCCGCTGATCTGCCAGATGCGATGGGTGAACACATGGCGGGTGCTTTGCAGCGGGGCCTGCCACTGCATACAAAGGCCAATGGCGCGCAACGCGGCGTCCAGTTCCGGTTGGGTCATGGCGGTACCCTCAAAGGCAAGGGGCTGCCACAGCCCGGCCAGCAGCCCTTTGGACGGGCGGCGCTGCAAAAGCACGCCCTGCGGCCCGGTGATCAACGCGGCCGTGACCGGCACCAGCGTTTTTTCCGGCTTAGCCGTTTTGACCGGCAGCTGTTCGGCCCGGCCTGCAGCGCGGCCCTTGCACTGAGCAGCCAGCGGGCAGACCTCGCACTTTGGCGCACCGTTGGGCAGGCAGACCAGCGCCCCCAGTTCCATCAACGCCTCGTTATAAGGGCCGGGGCGTTCCTTGGGCATTTCTTCCAGCACACGGGCTGTGAACTCGCGCTTGGCGGCAGGTTTGGTAATATCGGCAGAGCTATTATCCAGCCGGGCAAATACCCGCAGCACGTTGCCGTCCACCGCCGGGGCTGGGATGCCAAATGCAATGGAGGCAATAGCCCCAGCCGTGTAATCCCCAATGCCGGGCAGAGCGCGCAGGGCGGCATAATCTGCGGGAAGCTGGCCGCCGTACTGCCGGCAGACGATCTGCGCCGCCTTTTGCATGTTGGCCACCCGGCTGTAATACCCCAACCCCTGCCACAGCTTGCGCAGCTTGTCCGGGTCGCAGGCGGCAAGGGCGGCGGGGTCCGGCAGTTCGGCCACAAAACGCTCGTAATAGGGCAGCGCCGCCGAGACGCGGGTCTGCTGGAGCATGATCTCGCTGACCCAGATATGATATGCCGAAGGCTCCTGCCGGAAAGGCAGGAGCCTTCGATTCAGTTCAAACCATTGGATCAGCGGTTCGCTGACCGCCCCCATTAAAAACCGCCGCAGGTGCGCGGGAAGGCAATGACGTCACGGATGTTGGGGATGCCGGTGACATACATCAGCAGGCGCTCAAAGCCCAGGCCGTAACCGGCATGCTTTACGCTGCCAAAACGGCGCAGGTCCAGGTACCAGTCATAATCTTCGCGCTTCAGGCCCAGTTCATCCAGGCGGGCCAGCAGCACATCCAGGCGCTCCTCACGCTGGGAACCGCCGATCAGCTCGCCAATGCCGGGCACCAGCATATCGGCGGCGGCAACCGTCTTGCCGTCCTCGTTCATGCGCATATAGAATGCCTTGATCTCTTTGGGGTAATCGGTAACAAACACAGGCTTTTTGAACACCTGCTCGGTCAGGTAGCGCTCGTGCTCGGTCTGCAGGTCAATGCCCCAGCTTACTTTATACTGGAAGTTGTCATCGTTCTTTTTCAGCAGTTCGATGGCATCGGTGTAGCTCACGCGGGCAAAATCGCTGTTGGCAACCAGCTCCAGACGCTCGATCAGGCCCTTATCAAAGAACTGGTTGAAGAATGCCAGCTCGTCCGGGCAGTTATCCAGCAGGTAGCGGATGACATACTTGGTCATGGCCTCGGCGGTGTCCATGTAGGTATTCAGGTCAGCAAATGCCATTTCCGGCTCAATCATCCAGAACTCTGCGGCATGGCGGGTATCATAGCTCTTCTCTGCGCGGAAGGTGGGGCCAAAGGTGTAAACCTTGCCCAGGGCCATTGCCATGGCCTCGGCTTCCAGCTGGCCGGAAACCGTCAGGTTGACCGGGCGCTTGAAGAAGTCCTTGCTGTAGTCCACCTTGCCGTCCTCGGTCTTGGGCACATCGTTCAGGTCCAGGGTAGTAACCTGGAACATCTCGCCTGCGCCTTCGCAGTCAGAACCGGTAAAGATGGGGGTGTGTACATAGGTAAAGCCGTTCTTGTGGAAGAACTCATGCAGGGCATAAGCGGCCTGGCCGCGCACACGGAACGCAGCGTTAAAGGTGTTGGTGCGGGGGCGCAGGTGGGTCAGGGTGCGCAGGTAATCCATGCCCATCTTGTTTTTCTGCAGCGGGTAATCGCTGCCGCAGGTGCCCAGCACCGTAACGGTATCGGCGTTGATCTCAAACGGCTGCTTCGCGTTGGGGGTCAGCACCAGGGTGCCGGTCACTTCAAAGCTGGTGTACAGGCCGGATTTTGCAACCTCGGCATAGTTTTCCAGCTTGTCCGCCTGGAAAACGATCTGCACGGGCTTATAGCAGCTGCCGTCTGCCAGAGAGATAAAACCGATCTTTTTAGAATCGCGCACGGTCTTTGCCCAGCCGCAGACAGTAACTTTGGTGCCATCCGCCGGGGTAGCCTTATAGAGCGATGCAATTTCAACTCGTTCCATGTGTTCCCACTCCTAAAATGCAAATGTAGGGGGTGTATCTGAAAACAAAGAAAATGACGGCTATTTCGCAAGCACATGCCGGATTCAAGGCAAAAGGCCGCAGGAATCCTTTGTGGATTCCAAGGCTTTTTAACGTGGAATCCGGCTGCAATTGTAGAAACAGGCTAAATTTTCGACTTTTCAGCTACACCTAGATAAAATGTATTATAACGTGTGATGCTTAAAAAGTAAAGCGCTTATTATTTGCGGCGCTTTTTGCTCTTTTTGCGCAGGGCCGGCACGGCCCAGATGACCGCCAGCAGCACCACTCCTGCCGCACTGAGCGCTGCCCCCGCGGTAAGACCGGGCGTTTTGTAGGTAAACGCCACCGTATGGCTGCCGGGTTCCAGCGCCACGCCGAGGAAAGCCGTATCTGCCCGCAGCACTTGGGCCGGGGTACCGTCCACCGTCACGCTCCAACCAGTAGAATACGGCAGCTGCACCACCAGCACGCTGCTGCGGGTGGTGGTGATTTCTCCACCCAGGCTGTTGGTGCCAAGGGTCACATTCTGCAGGTTTTCGGCCCCAAGGTTCTCCGCACGGGCCGCAACGGTATCCAGCTTCTGGCATTCCACCGCCAGGCGGTCAAACTGGTAATAGCCCGCAAAGGGCAGTACAATCGTGATCTGCTGCAAGGGTTCATCACTGGTGCCAAAGTTATACACAAAGTCATGCCGGCCGCAGTAATACTGGCTGTTGGGGCGGTTATACTCAATGCGGCCCTCACCAATGTTGCTGAGCAGGCGCAGATAGACACTGTCCTTGCGCCAGAAATGCGCATACTGCTTTTGCAGGTTGCGGCGGTCATGGGCGCTCATGGCGCTCAGTTCTTCTTCGCTCATCGCATCCAGCGGGCTGGTGGCCGTGTACTGCATGCCCTGCACCACAAAGGCGGTCTCACAATCCGCCACCGGCTGGGCAATGGTCAGGGTAATGCGCCCGCCATCCTGCGGGGCATAGTAGGTGGTTTCATCCAGCTGCTGCACGCCGTCCAGCTCCATTTCGGCTGCGGGGCTTACCGTATCGCCGGTCAATTCCGCTTCGGGCAGCAGGCCGGTTTCTTCCAGCACTACGCCGTCCAGCAGGGCATCCTGCTTTTGCAGCGGGGTCAGGGCGTCATAGGTTTCGCGGCTGATCTGGTTTTGCGCCGTATAGCCGATGGGCAGCGCCGCCGTATTGGGGTAAACCGCAACCGTGCTGCCGCCGATTTCCGCTGCCTGCACGGCCTGGCTGTCAAATAAGGCGGGCAGCGCCCCGGTGGAATCCGGTGCGCAGAGGGCGTATTTCACGCCGAACAACGTTTCCAGCGGGGTGCGGTTCTGCAGCCCGCGGTAATCATATTCCACCGGGGTGTTCTGCCCCAGTTCCCGGAACAGGCTGGAAAGGTAGCTGTTGTTCAGGCTGAAAAAGTACCCGGTGCCATACACATCCAGCAGCATGGGGCTGTTGATCGGCTCGTTCACCAGCGAGTCATACCGCCAGTAGCTTTGGTCCTCCATCAGATGCAGGGTCACGGCGGGGTTGTCCTGCACGGTGGTGCTCCAGGCGTAACCGGCGGGGCGGTACTCGTTCACGGCATCGGCTTCCTCAATGCCATAGTAGCCGCCAAGGTTCATCACCACGCCAAGGCAGCAGCCCGCCAGTAAAACAGCCTGCACACCGCGGCGGCTGACACCATCTGCCGCCAGCACAAACACGGCCAGCAGCACCAGCAGCAGCGCGCCCAGCAGGGCGGTCTCCGTGCGGCCCTGCTTGACGCAGAACGCCACCACGCAGTAAACCGCCAGCAACGCAAACAGGTTGCGCTTTTCTTTCGGCTCAAACGCCGTTATGCCGGGGCAGACCCGCGCCAGGATAAAGGCTTCCAGCATGGTGAACGCCCACACCCAGCGGTTGGAAACGTAAGAAATCCCGTTCAACACACTGCCCGCCTGCGGCACCAGCAGCAGGGCCAGCAGACCCAACCACGCGCACTTGAGCACGGTGTTCTGCCGCGGCTTGGCAAACAGCACCAGCACACCCAAAAACGCCGCCGAGGTCACCCCCACATAGGTAGAGTAAGCATCATACCCCATGCCGGTGGTCATGTTGGCCAGCAGCTCAAAAAAGCGGTAGAACGGGTAAGGCGCGGTTTCCCGCGTTAAGCCAAAGCGAGCGCTGCCGAACAGCTCCTGCGCGGTGGGCAGCAGGGTGACGGCTGAAATTGCAATGCCCACCAGCGCAAACCCGATGAACTTTGCCAGCAGCGGCGGCAGGGTGCGCAGGTTTTTGGCCCCGTACCGCTTGCTATACACCGCAATGGCGTACAGCACCAGTAGCATCGCAGCCATATAAAAGAACAAAAAGTTGGAGAGTGCCGTCAGCGCAATGGCGGCAATGTACAAAACCGGGCTGCGGCCCTCAAACAGATCATCCGCTCCCAGCAGCATCAGGGGGAAGCAATACATCGGCACCAGGAACACCGGTTCGATCAGCCCTGCCTGGATGGGCCACGCACTGAACACATAGGCCAGCGCACCCAGCAGGGTGCCAAAGCGGCTGTTGCCATGGCGGCGGCTGAACGCCATAAAGGCCAGCCCCGCCAGGTAGAGCCGCAGCACGATCAGGCCCTCCAGCAGTTGCTCGGTCCACCGGCCGGGCACAAAGGCTGCCAGCAGGTCCAGCGGGTCACCCAGGCCGTAATAGCTCAGCGTGGTAATGATATCCGCACCGTAACCGATGGAAAAATCCCAGGTGGGCACCGCCGCGCCGGTCAGCACACAGCGCGCGGCCTGCCGCAGCCAGCGGCCATAATAGACCAGAAACGGGTAATGCTGCTTGAGGGTATCGCCATATTGGATAAAGCTCTGCCCGTTCAGCGCAAAAATAGCAGCCCAGATGCCCATCAACAGGGCAAACAGCGCCGTATAAGCCAGCACCAGCGCCCCGCGGCCCTGCCTGCGGCCCGGTTCGTGGATCAGGATGGTGTTCTGCATGGTATCCTCCTGCGGGGCGGGTGGTGTTCCACCCCGGTTTTTATGGCAGTCCCGCATCGTTCCGGATGCCGTCCGTCGGGAATAATGCGGTGCCGCCTTATCTTTGTCCAGTATATTCTATTTTGTTTTGCGTTGCAAGGGCGTTTTGCCGCGGTTACACGCTGCCGTCAAACAGGGCTGCCAGTGCCTTTGCCGCGTACTGCCCGGCCCGTACTGCCTGCTGCACCGTGTTGGCGTGGCCGCCTATTTCGATCAGCAGCGCACCGGGGCTGACATCCTGATTATAGAACCGGTACCCGCACAGGACCGGCCGGGTCAGGCCGGGGTACAGCATTTCCATGCGTTCCTCCCACTTGGCGGCAAAGCAGAGGTTCAGCCGCCAGTTGGGCAGCTGGACGGTGCCGCCGTTATTGCACCCGGCAATGATCATGACCTGTGCAGTCGGCTGGCCGTCCAGCGTTGTCAGGGGGCGCACACGGGCATCGCCGCTTTCCATCGCGTCGCGGTGTACATCCAGCACCACTTTGATGCTGGGGTATTCTTCCAGGTAGCGCCGCGCTGTCTGGGCGCTGCGGGCGTAACTTTCGGTGTAGCTGGGGGAATCATGCAGGGTGGTATCGTGCAGGGTGGTGATCCCGGCATCGTTTAGCACTTTGGTCATTGCCTCCCCCACCGCGCACATGTTCAGGGTGGTATCTTTGGTGCGGGCGGTAAAGTCGGGGTCATACACCGGGGTGTCCCAGGTCTGGTAGGTTTCCGTTGCGTGGGTGTGCAGGATCAGCACCTGCGGATCCGGGCTGCCGGGGGTAACGGTAAAGGACAGCGCTCCCTGCGCCGCGGAGGCAATGGTTGAATCTGGTTCATCCGTTGCATTTTTGATACTGCCCGCCGCAAGGGCAATATATCCCTGCCCGCTGCCCTGGCCGAAAGTCCGGTCAAGGATGGGCGCTGTTGTCTGCACCCCCGGCGGTATGGTAATGGTTGGGGCCGGGGTGGCTTCCGGTTCCGCCGTGGGCTGCGGTGTGGGGCTGGGGGTTGGCTGGACGGATGGTTCCGGGGTGGGCTGCGGCGGTGATTCCGATGATTCTGCCAGGGCGGCAGCTGGCTGGGCCTGCGGAGGTTCCACCCCTGCCTGCTGCCAGAGCGTGAACGCCGCGCCGGGCGAACAAAACAGCAGGGCCAGAACCCTGCCGCCGGGCACCGCACGCAACGCCAAGGCGCTGCCCGCTAACGCCGCGGTGCACAGCAGCGCACCCAGCACACGGCCCGCATTGCGCATGGCAAACACCCCCTTGCGGAATAGATATGCCCCCACCGCCGGGCAATATGCCCCCAGCCATGCCCGCCCGCCCCGCAAACATTGCAATATTAGCGCCAAACACGAAAAAAATTTATCCCTTCTGCCCTGCATCTGTCACAATGCTGACCCAATCCTGTCCAGCACGTTCCACATCAACAATCGTACCGGAAGGAAGAACCGTCAGCACCTCTGCACTTGTGGATGCTTCCTTGCGCAGCTTCAAGCCGGAGCCTGCTGTTACCACGCCGTAGGTATCCTCTGCTTTTGTTGTTGCGCTTACAGGTGCAGCTGTGGTTTCGTTGCTTACCTTGGAAACATACTGCAGCAGATTGCCGGAAACATAATCCTTGCTGACATAAGCAGAACCGCCGTTATAGGAAACACGATACCAATCGTCATTCTGCCCTGTTACGGTGACTGCTTCCCCGCTGCTGAATTTTTTCAGAGAATTGGAGGCTGTAGTTGCTTTTTCTCTCAGGTTAACACCGGAGCCGGTAATGCTGCCATCTGCCTTTGTTACGGAGAAATAATCTGCGAAAACATAGCCGGTTGCACCGTTATAGGAAATCTTAAACCAGTTATCAACCTTATCCAGAACAGTATATTCTGTACCCTTGTTAATTTTACCTAACACATTTGCACCTGTACTTGCCCACGGTTATCCCAGGGGACAAGCTCCACACATATTCTCCT
>OGZW01003560.1_pt1 | contig 11418 bp, 10 predicted proteins | sample 1577001 | NCBI WGS metagenome assembly OGZW01 (sample SAMEA3541519, study PRJEB24748) | human gut metagenome | biome: human gut; feature: human-associated habitat; material: faeces | place: China | collected 2012
TTATATTCGTTTTTACATTTGTTTATTCGATTATTTTATATGCTTTTTCAAAAGCAACAGAAGGCAATATGTTGGTTTCCAATCATATGATAAAAACGTCCTGTTTCAGGAGTGATAGAGGCAGTGATAGAGGAAAACCTCCTGTATCACCGTCTCTAACGATTGAATATCAATAGCTACAACCTTCGTGGTGATAGAGTGATAGAGGATTTACAGGAAACTTCGTATGTAATGCTTTGAAAATTCAAAGAATGTAACTAATAGACAGTTAGAGTCCATTTGTATCCTTATTCAAAATAATATTGACATAGATATTTTATATTCATCTCAATGTAAACATCAAATTTATATGCAGTTACATCCATATATCAAGATTAAATGAAAGAGCCGTGGACGAATACCAACCATTATTTAAAACAAAATATGAAGTAGCGAAAAATATCAGAATAATCAAAATAAAAGTTTGCAACTCAGTTGCATTAATTTTGTTGTACTTTTACCGTATCGAGAAAAAGAGTAAAGTCATGTCAACAAAACAATGCGAAGAGAAACTCAAAGATAAAGGCGTACGCCCGACAGCCGCCCGAATTCTTATATTGCAGAAACTGTCGGAACAAACATATCCCATTTCCTTGCTCGAATTGGAGGCACAACTGGAAACATTGGACAAATCAACCATTTCACGCTCTTTAGCGATCTTGTTGGAGCATCACGCCATCCACGCTTTCGAGGACGGAAGCGGGTCGCGCACTCAGTGTCTTCAGCGAAAGAGAGGAATCGAGGAATACTTGACGCACTTCCATCAGGTATAATATACCTTTATATATAAGAGCATCTATCCGGCGGACGTCCGTCCGCAACGCAAACTCCTTCTCCCATCGGCGAGAGGCGGCACGATAGAGCAAAGTCTTTTGGCGCACCGAAGTGTAGCGGGTCTTTTTACGTCGCAGAAACAGGTATTCCATTCAATTCTTTTTTCGTTTTTTTATTTGCTTATTTTGTCGATCTCTTAGTAAGAGATCGACAAAATAGATGTAATATGCATAAAATCAAATAATTAAATCAATGAGAAGTGAGCTGTTGAGAGAAAGATTAAATAAGAAAAAAGGCTTTTTTTTGCTTTAGATCGTATTTTTTTAATGAAAAGTGTATTAGTTATCAAAACTTTCCTTATTTTTGCACGAGAATTATATATCTCTTACTAAGAGATATATAAAAACCTATCTTGTATTTTTGTAGTCTAAACAGGTAAAAATCAATTATTTATCTCTTCGTTTTATTATATACTTGGGTGCAGAATGTAACTCATGTGTCAGAAATGAGTACCGCTTTGTACTTTATTATATGGCGTCTGATTTTTTCTATCGGCATCCAGAATTCATGGAGAAGTTGGAATAATGCTGGACGGAATGAAGATGAATGTGTCAAAACCAAAATGACAGCTTTGAAAAGTTGCAGATAGTAATTATAACGCGTAAAAGGGTCGTATCAAACTCTGTATTGAGTAATGATACGATCCTTTCTTTAGTTTTTTAGGATGCTCAAATTTCAGATTATAAGTTCATGTTTTCAAAAACAAAGTTTTGACACCGCGGAGTGAATTTCAGTTTCGGGAAACAGAACATTGAACGGTGGTGATGGAATGAGCATATATTACTTTCGGGAAACGCTTTACCTCTCTTTGATAATACTTACACAGCCGGCACCGATGATCAGGAATACTCCAGCCAATACCAGCATGTTTACTTCCGGAGCGACACTACCCGGACTGGTAAATATCTTCAGTACGATACCTCCTAAAGAAGCTGCGACAATCTGTGGAACACAAATAGTTCCATTGAATAATCCCAGATAGGTTCCCATATGTCCTCCTGTTAATGCATTGGTCAGAATGGTAAAGGGAAGGGCCAGCATGGCTGCCCATGCGCAACCTATCAGGATGAAGGATGCAAATAAAGCATATTGATTATGGATAAAGAAAATGGAGATGAATCCAATGCCTCCCAATACCAGACTGAGTACGTAGGCAAGTTTGCGGTTCTGAATCATCGGGATGATCGTTGCCCAAATAACGGAACCAATGGCTTGGACAGCAAATAAGATCCCGACCCAATCTCCCGCTGTCTGGTATTGTGCGGATTGTGTATCCAGTACCACTCTGGAAACACCGTTTGTCATGGTTGTTATGACCGGTGTGTCGAACACATTCAAAGCAACTGTTCCATTGGTGTAAGTCCACATGAACATGAAGGCTGCCCAGCAGAAAAATTGTACCAGTCCTACTGTCCAAAAGGCTTTGGGAGCCTTGACCAGCAATTTGAACATATTTGTCTTTTCTTTTTTGCTTTCATGGGTGATGCCATGATATGCTGCATATTCTTCGGGAGGAAATTCCTTTACTTTGGCCGAAGTATAGATCACGCATAGAATCAGTATCAATGCGCCGATGTAGAAAGAATAGATGACAGAGTCGGGAATAATACCTTTGGGAGCAATATTACTGATGCCGATGGCGGCAAAAATAAACGGGAAAAGATATCCTGCCAGACTGCCGGCATTACAGAGAAAACTCTGAATGGAGTAAGCCAGTCCTTTTTGTTTTTCATTCACCATATCGCCCACCATCATCTTGAAGGGCTGCATGGCCATATTGATAGAGGTATCAAGGAACATCAGTGATATCAGACCGAATACCATAGCTGCACTGACTGTCATTCCGAAACTACCTGCATTAGGGAGCAGGCACATGACGCAGACAGCAACCAGAGCTCCTGCAAACAGATAGGGGATACGCCGTCCGAAACGCGTCCAAGTGCGGTCACTCAGTGCGCCTATGATGGGTTGGACGATGATTCCTGCCAGCGGAGGTAATATCCAAAAATAGCTTAAACTGTGTGGGTCTGCTCCCAAAGTGGAAAAGATACGGCTGATATTCGCGCTTTGCAAAGCGTAGGCTATCTGCACGCCAAAGAATCCGAAACTAATATTCCATAGTTTCCAGAAACCTAAATCGGGAATTTTTTTCATGGTATGTGTGTTATTGATTATCGTTGGGGTAGGGAGTCACCACAGACAGCCCCAGGCTGTCTGTGGTGGATGGTTAGAATCTGCCGGTGGTGTCAATCATCTCTACCAGCTTTTCATTGAACTTCTTGTTCTTTATCAGTTCTTCCAAAGTGAGATGCATACGATATCTCCAGTAATGTCTTGGATTGGCAGGTACGTTGATACGTTCCGCGTTCACATCGGGATAGCGGATTTCTTCGTCTATTGACAGCCAGTCCTGAAAGGACAGGATGCACAGCAATGACGGACATTCCAGATGGTGGCGTACTATTTCCTCGCAAACCCATCCCGGAGCTGAAACCGGAACTTCTCCCCAGTGTCCCATTACATGGTTGTAGTAGCGGCAGGTCTGTTCATAATCTTCTTCCCACCATCCCCGCAGAGTAGACATGTCATGAGTGGAAATAGTACAGACCGAGCGGTACGGATATTCCCACACGTGACCGAACTCGTGTTTGGGATTCTTGGGCATACGTTGGATTTCCAGGCTGAGTATTTGCAACTGGTCCATTACCCAAGGCACACAGTCGGGAACCATTCCTAAATCCTCTCCGCACACCAGCATAGAAGTGGCTTGTGTCAGGATAGGCAGCTTTTTCATCGCTTCCTGATACCAGAACTGGTTATGGCGTTGGTAATAATAATGATTATACAGACGGTTGAAAGCATCTTTCTCCTTCCAGTCAAGGCGCCCGAAGATGAAATCATTCTGAACGGCAATTCTTGGATGGTACATGGAGGGGTGCTTGCGGTCGGGAACAAATAATACATTGCTTATCAAGGCATATACTCCCTCGCGTATATGGATACTTTCTTCATCTTTCTTATCGGAGAAATAAGCCTCCACTTTGCGTTGGGTATCATATTCCGGGCGCATTTCATAAATGTCATCGTGAGCATGTTGTACGAATGTTTCTTTTACAAAGGCAGCTTTGTCACCAAACATCTTGTTTAGCATCTCTTCGTTGATGAACGGTTTGGTCATGAAGTCCTTTTGGAACGGCAGCCCGTAACTTTGAATTTCGTCCACACTCATAGGCAATGCCGGTACAAACTGTCCCAGCAAACCATGTACCGAATGAGATGGGATTTCCCAGATACGGAAGAAACCAAGAATATGGTCTATGCGGTAAGCTGTGAAATACTCTGCCATTTTGCGGAAACGCTTCTGCCACCATTGGTAGTTGTCTTGTTCCATTACCTCCCAATTATAGGTGGGAAAGCCCCAGTTCTGTCCGTTCACGGAGAATGCGTCGGGCGGCGCGCCTGCCTGACCGTTCATGTTGAAATAATACGGCTCAATCCATGCCTCCACACTGTTGCGGCTGATGCCGATAGGGATATCACCTTTAAAGATAATACCTTTTTCGCGGGCATAGTTTCCTGCATCAAGTAATTGGATATGTAAATGGTACTGTGTGTAGTAGTAAAAGGCGATTTCTTCATAACAAGAGCTGTCCGGTGCACATAAGGCTGCTATTTCTTCTGCCTTGTACTCTGTATGCTCAGGCCATTGGCTGAAATCCGGAGTGCCATACAGATCTCTTAGATAGCTGAATGCGGCGTATGGCAGCAGCCAATGTTCATTTTCTTCAAAGAATTTTTTGAATTCGGCCGAAGCCAGCACTTTCCTTCCGGTTTGTTGGAACATCACTTTCAAATAGGAACGTTTGGCATTGTTCACTTCTTCATAATCTATTTGGGGAAGAGCGTTCAATTCTTGCCGGCGGGCTTCAAAAACAGCCAGCGCTTCCTTATCCTTCATCTTACCCAGCTGGTTCAGGTCAATATACATCGGGTGGAATGCATAAATGGAAATACTGTTGTAGGGATAAGAATCCATCCAGGTATGGGTAATGGTCGTATCGTTGATAGGGAGGATTTGTACAGCTTGCTGGTGGGTCTTTGCCGCCCAGTCTATCAGTTTCTTCAAATCTCCGAAATCTCCTACTCCAAAACTTTTCTCACTGCGGAGAGAAAATACAGGGATAGCTGTTCCCGCCACCTTACGGGCCGATGAAGTGAAATGAACTTCAGTTTCCGGTGTCAGGTAAATTTCTCCTTTTTTTAATTCCGGATTATTAAGCATCCGGTTGTCGTGGTTCTCCCATTCCTCTACCTGCTTGCTGTCGGCGTTGCAGGCTACGAACTTATAACTTAGCGGAAACTCCAAAGTAGAAACATTCAGTGTGATGGTCCACTCGTTCGGTTGTATTTCTTCCATCAGGACCGTCTTTTGAATATCCCAATTGCCTAAAGCCGGGCAATCTCCGCTGATAGCCAGCACTTGACGTTTATGATGCAGACAAGGGCATAAGGCCCGGAAAGTAATGCTTCCATCGGCGCTTGCTGTGACTTTTATAGTTGTCTCAGACTGATAATCACCACTGAAGGCGGAACTGTATAAGTAAGATTCAGCCGGAAGGTCTTTCCAGAAATCATTTAATATGTAGTGGCAGTTTTTCTTTTTTCCGGGGCAAAACAAATGAGCCATGGTTCCGCTTTCACGGCGGATGCACTGTCCGTCACGATATACTCCATAGCGGTAGGAAACAGGCACGCATGCAGGGAGGTCCGGCATTTCAGCTTCACCTTCCCAATGTTCCCCGTTTGGAGTGCGAAGGATGATAGGTTCACTATTGTTTCCGTCCAGTATCACCCCCAGTTCTTCTCCCCAGGCTGTACGGTATTCAATTCGAAATGTGAGTTTCATGTTATTATTCGAGTTAAATGGTTTAATGTCCCAAAATTAAGACTTTCTGGCAGAATATCGTCTTTCATCCAATTAATTTATAAGAAAAATGAATGAGGTTATGTTTGTTACCGGCGGTGAACTATTACAATTTCTGCCCATTTCATCGAAAAAAAGAGTCGGTATGAGTTATCTGTTTCTTCGGGCATTTAAAGGAGGAAAAATATAAATGGGGTCAGGTTGGTTTTCATTGATAAAAAAGCCCCGATCCAGAGAAAAGCAGGATCGGGGCTACCTCAAATTGTAAGATGTGAGGATGGATTTTGATTAAAAAATAATGAATGAAAAATTACGCGTCTATATTCGCATATGTCGCGTTTTTCTCTATGAACTCGCGGCGTGGAGCTACATCGTCTCCCATCAGCATGGAGAAGATATAGTCTACGTTGGCGGCATTGTCAATTGTTACCTGTTTCAGAATACGCGTTTCAGGGTTCATTGTTGTTTCCCACAGTTGTTCGGGATTCATCTCACCCAAACCTTTGTATCGCTGTGTATGGATTCCGTTTTCTTGTCCGTCACCATATTTTTGAATGAATGCCTGGCGTGCTTCTTCGGTGTAACAGTATTCACTGATTTTTCCTTTGCTGCATTTATACAATGGCGGATTGGCAATGTACAAATGTCCGTTTTCTATAATTTCCGGCATATAGCGGTAGAACAATGTCATGATAAGGGTGTCGATGTGAGAACCATCGACATCGGCATCGGTCATGATCACCACTTTGTGATAACGCAGCTTGTCGATGTTCGCTTTTTTGCTGTCATCATTTCCGTCCACACCGAAACGGACACCCAGGGCGGTGATGATATTATTGACCTCATCGCTTTCAAAAGCCTTGTGCCACATCGCTTTTTCCACATTCAGGATTTTACCCCTCAAAGGTAGAATTGCCTGGAAGGCACGGCTACGTCCTTGCTTGGCAGAACCACCTGCCGAGTCACCCTCGACCAGGAATAGTTCACATTCCTCCGGATTACGGCTCGAGCAGTCGGCCAGTTTGCCCGGCAGTCCGCCACCGCCCATCGGACTCTTTCTTTGAACAGATTCACGTGCCTTGCGTGCGGCGATACGCGCTGTTGCAGCCAGGATCACTTTGTCAACAATCTGTTTTGCTTCTTTCGGGTGTTCTTCCAGATAATATGTAAGCGCTTCGCCTACAGCTTGGTTCACGGCACCACTCACTTCGCTGTTGCCCAGCTTGGTCTTGGTCTGTCCTTCGAACTGCGGCTCGGCTACTTTCACTGAAATGACGGCAATCAAGCCTTCGCGGAAGTCCTCTCCCGAAATCTCGACTTTTGCTTTTTCCAGTGCTTTGGTCCCGCAGGCACTGGGCCACCTCCTCCGCCCGGTCGTCGATGATGCCGGAGCACAGGAAGATGCCCCCCTCCTTCACCAGGGGCCGCACCGTGGAGGCCAGGGCCTTGATGACGTCGGCCACGATGTTGGCCACCACCACGTCATAGGGGCCGCCCAGCTCCTGCCGCAGGGCCTGATCCGTTACCACATCGCCCCAGCGGACGGTGTAGCGGTCCCGGCCCACGCCGTTGAGGGCGGCGTTTTCATAGGCCACGTCCATGCACTTTTCGTCAATGTCGCAGGCCACGGCCCGGTCCGCCCCCAGCAGCAGGGCGGCAATGGACAGAATGCCGCTGCCGCAGCCCAGGTCCAGCACCGTCTGGCCGCCGGTGATATGCTTTTCCAGGGCCGTCAGGCACAGGCGGGTGGTGGCGTGGCTGCCTGTGCCGAAGGTGAGGCCCGGCTCTAAGATCAGGGGCACCTTGCCGGCGTATTTGGCCTGCCCCTTCACGTTTTCCTGTTCCCATTCCGGGATCACCAGCAGGCGTTCGCCGATCTCCATGGGCTTATAATACTGCTTCCAGTTGTTTTCCCAGTCGGCGTCCTTCAGATTTTCCAGCGTCATCAGGAGGGTGCCGTATTTTCCGGCATGGGCGTCCTTGAAGCCCTGAAGAGCAGTGCGGAGGTGGGCCAGCTGGTCAAAGCCGTCTCCGTCCGCCGGGAGGTAGAAGGTGATCCGGGATTTACCCTTCATGGACGCCTCCAGATCTTCGTCCACATAGTCCCAATATTGGTGGTTGTTTTCCAGAAAGCTCTGGAAATCCTGCTCGTCGTCAATGACCACGCCGTCTACCCCATTGGCGGAGAGGAAGATCTCCAGAGGCTCCAGCCCGGCGTGATTTGTGTCAATGTGTACTTCCAGCCATTCCATATATGATCCTCGCATGTGCTTCCGCCAGAGCGGAAAATTTAATTTCATACGCATAAAACTTCATGCATGAGCAGCGTACCGCGAATATGCACAAATGCCAGTGCATGAAGTTTTCGTGCATCATTTCCGGTTGCCCCGCAGGGGCGAGGAAATGGCACATTTCTTATTTTTGCTATGTGTTTGCATAGCAAAAATAGTTTGGGGATTTCCCCAAACTATTTTAGCATAATTATCGTTCGCTGCCAAGGAAAAACAGCGCCATGGTGCCGGGGCCGGAGTGGTTGCCGATGACAGGACCCACATAGTTGATGTGGACGGTCTCCACGCCCAGACGGCGGCGAACCTCACCGGCCACAAATTCAGCGTCTTCCAGACAGTCACCGTGGCTGATGAACACCGTCTGACCGGCGGGGTCGATGGCGGTGGCCTCCATCCGGTCTACCAGAGCGGTCAGAGACGCCTTACGGCCCCGGGCCTTGCTGACCGGGATCAGGCGGCCCTCGTCGTCCACATGCATGACCGGCTTGATGGCCAGCATGGTGCCGAACAGGGCGGTGGCGGCGTTGATCCGGCCGCCCCGCTTCAGGTGGTTCAGATCGTCCACTGTGAACCAGTGGCAGACGCGGCCCTTGGTCTCCTCGGCAAAGGTCTTCACCTCATCGATGTTTTTCCCCTTTTTCTGCTCCTGCGCGCAGAGATACACGAACAATCCCTGCCCCAGAGAGGCGCAGAGGGAGTCCACCGTCAGGATCTTCGCGTCGGGAAATTCGTCCTTCAACTCCTCCGCGGCAATGACGGAGGACTGGTAGGTGGTGGAGAGGGCGGAGGAAAAGCTGATGCTCAGGATGTCCTTTCCGGTTTTCAGGATCTCCCGCATCTTTTCCTCAAATTCCCCCACGTTGACGGCGGAGGTGGTGGCCAGTTCACCGGAGCGGATCCGCTCGTAGAACTCATGGAAGCCGATTTCCCGGCCATCCAGATAGTTGCGGTAGGTGCGATCACCCATTTGCAGGCTCAACGGTAGGACCTCTACGCCCAGTTCTGCGGCCATTTCCGCGGAGAGATCGCAGCAGCTATCCGTTAAAATTACATAATCACGCATCAGTCCTTGCGCTCCTTTCTGCTTTTCGCGGCCTTTTTGGCCTCGGCTTTATCCGGTTTGCCGGCGGGTTTCGTCCGGGCGCGGAGCTGGGCCACATACTGACGGCTCACAAGGCCGGCGGCGTAGCTCAGCAGACCGAAATGAACAGCGGCGTCCGCCAGATTGTCAGTTCCTTCATAAGCGCCCATCTCCTGCACGGCACTGGACAGGGCACCGTCCAGACTTTCCAGAAAGGCCCGGTAGCCGTTTTCCACGGAGCGGTCATCAGAAAGCTCAGTGCGGATCAGCAGGTCCATATCCCGGACGGACATCACCTGCTTGAGAATGCAGACGAAGGTGAGGTAGGCCAGATGGTCCCGGTTGTATTTCTTGCCCTCAGCCCGGGGGACCAGGGCGTTTTTCGTGTAGTTATTGACCATAGAGGCTGTCAGAGCGTCGCTCTCGTCCAGACGGATGGTCTGCCGTTCCATGTAGGAGAGGACCTGATCCATATACAGGGGGAAATCCGGCAGTGTTTCCCAATCCGCAGGGCGGTGGGTCTCCAACTGACGGCGAAAGGCGGAAATTTCTTCCATACCGGTGCTCCTTCCTTTGAAATCAGAGCAAGTATATCACATTTTTGTAGTTTTGTAAACCGGATTATGCGTTAAGGAAAACAGGAAGAAAGACAGGGGAAAACGAAAATTGTTATTTTCCCACGCAGAAACGGCTGAACACCGCGCCTACGATCTCCTCCTTGGCGGTGCGGCCCGTTAGTTCGCCGATGGACTCCAGTGCTTCCTCCGCATCAGTGAGGACAGCGTCGGGAGTCAGACCGCTGTCCAGGGCGGACAATGCCCGCCGGACGGCCTCCAGGCTCCGGCGGACGGCGGACTCCTGCCGGGCGTTGGTCAGCAGGGAACCGGCTTCGGCAGGCGCACCGGCGGGGAAGCAGTCCTGAATGGCGTCCACCAGGGCGTCCAGGCCGCCGGGGGCCACGGAGTTGAACGAAACCAGAGCGTCCGGCTCCCGCAGGCCCTTGGGGAGCTGCCAGACGGCGGTTTTCACGGCGGGGTTCAGATCATCCTTGCTGACGGCTAAGATCCAGTGGGGGGCCTTCGCGGCCAGGGCGAGAATGTCCTCGTCCACAGTCATCGGTGTCTTGCTGCCGTCCGCCACGGCGATCACCAGGTCGGCGGTCTCCGCCGCTTTGCGGCTGCGCTCTACGCCCAACTGCTCCACGGCGTCGGCGGTGTCGCGGATACCGGCGGTGTCGATGAGCCGCAGCAGCAGGCCACCGCAGGTGACGGTCTCCTCCACCGTGTCCCGCGTGGTGCCGGGGATGTCGGTGACGATGGCCCGGTCATAGCCAGCCAAGGCATTGAGCAGAGAAGACTTTCCGGCATTGGGCAGGCCCACGATAGCAGTGCGGACGCCGTTTTTCAGCACCCGGCCCCGCTGGGCGGTGTCCAGCAGGGCGGAGAGGGTGTCGGCGGCGATTTGCAGAGAGGATCGGATCTGCTGCGGCTGAATGTCCTCAATGTCCTCGTCGGGGTAATCTACCACGGCGTAAAACCGGGAGGTGATGTCGATGAGGGCCTCCTGCACCGGCTCCAAGCGGCGGCGGAGACCGCCGTCCAGTTGGGCTGCGGCGTTTTTCGCGGCAGCGGCGGACTGGGCATCGATGAGATCGATGACGGCTTCTGCCTCCGTCAGATCCATTTTGCCGTTGAGGAAGGCCCTCTTGGTGAATTCACCGGCCTGCGCCTGCCGGGCTCCGGCGGCAAAGAGGGCGGAGAGCAGGGTGTGGAGGACTACGGGAGAGCCGTGGCAGTGGAATTCGGCGGAGTCCTCCCCGGTGTAGCTGTGTCCGCCACCGAAGCGGACGGCTAATCCCTGATCGATGACGGCGCCGGAATCGTCCAGCATTTCTCCGAACACCATCTTGTGAGAGGGCTGCTGGGCGAAGGGGACTCCGTTCCGGGGACGAAAGACCCGGTCACAGGCGGCAAAGCAGCCATCCCCGGAGACCCGGACGATGCCGATGGCGGTGGCGATGCTGCCGGTGGCAATGGCGGCGATGAGATCAGACATAGAAGCTCCTTTCAGAGGGTGCCGCTTTGCGGCATGGGAAAGCATGGTGATACCATGTAAGATCGAATCCTAAAATGGGCTTTGCCCATTGGAATGTCCCCTACTTTTTCTTTGCGCCAACAAGGGGCGCGGCGAACCGCCGCAGGGGATGCAGCATGGTGCCACTTTGCGGCACGAGAATGCACGGTTTTACC
>OGZW01003561.1_pt1 | contig 11418 bp, 8 predicted proteins | sample 1577001 | NCBI WGS metagenome assembly OGZW01 (sample SAMEA3541519, study PRJEB24748) | human gut metagenome | biome: human gut; feature: human-associated habitat; material: faeces | place: China | collected 2012
GGTGGAAACGTTCCAGATAAGGTACCAGAAAATACCGGCAGATCGTGTCACTGGCTCCGATATGAAGCTGTCCTCCGCGTGCGCCGACATCGAGGAGCTGGCTTTCGCCGCGCTTGATCAGGCTGATCGCCGGTTCGATGTGGCGCAGAAGGATCTCGCCTTCGGTAGTAAGACGGACTTTCTTGGTACTCCGGATGAATAAGGTCTGATCCAGCTTCTTCTCCAGTGCCTTGATGGACTGGCTGACAGCCGACTGTGAGATGAACAATTGCTTGGAGGCTTCCGAAAAGCTTAAGGTGGAAGCTACATAGTAAAATACTTTATATAATTCATAGTTAATATCCATGATAAGTCCTCCTAATGAATCTTAACTGTATTATAAGTGAAATGAAAGAAAATTACAACCGTATTTATAAATAGAAGTGTTATAATAATGAAAAGCAGGAGGAAAAAGACTTGAAGAAGCTAACAACGATCATATCTGTTACGGCCATGATGTGTGCAGTGATGGCAGCACTGATATTTAGTATATGGCTGGCCGTATATGGAGACAGTAATTACAGGTTTTATAAAAAAGAATATCAACGCTATGAAGTGACGGAAGATCTGGATATGAGCATAGACCATGTCATGTATGTGACAGAACATATGATGAATTATCTGATCGGGAAAGAGGAGGAGCTGTCGGTTGTGACGACAGTGGAAGGAAGAGAGCAGGATTTCTTTAATGAAAGAGACCGGCTGCATATGCGTGATGTCAGGAATCTGTTCCTGGGAGGAATGAAAGTCGGAGTAATCTGTCTGGCTGTGGCAGCAGTTATACTGGCGGTACTGAGAAAACGGGAAGAAGACTGGAAGAGACTGTATTTCAGAACATATTCGATCGCACTGAGTGCCTGGCTGGTCATAGGCGTACTGCTGGGGATTGCATTCCGTGTAGATTTTACAACGTGTTTTACGATTTTTCATAAGCTGTTTTTTACCAATAATCTGTGGGTATTCGACCCGGAGACGGATTATATGATACGTATGCTGCCGGAAGGATTCTTTTCGGATATGGTGATCCGCATCAGTGAAGTGTTTGGTGGAGTGCTGCTTCTGATATGGATTGTATTGTTTTGGGGAAAAAGAAATTATAAAAAGGAAGAGAAAAAAGATGATTGATAAGTATAAGTTATAAAAGTGTTTAGATATATTAATTGTATTAAATAATGATTGTTGTGTTATACTAACAATAGAAAATGTGTAAAAATTCATTTGTGGAGGATTACTTATGAGCAATGTAAAAAGAGTGTACGTGGAGAAAAAATCAGGATTTGATGTACAGGCAAAGGAACTTAAGACCGAGATCCGAAGCTATCTTGGAATCAAAGACGTAGACAGCGTCCGTGTACTGATCCGTTACGATGTGGAAAACGTATCGGATGAGACATTTGAGTTTGGAATGAAAGGCTTTAAATCGGTACGTAATTATTTGCGTGACAAAAAGTTTTCCCGTTTTGAGAAAGAGCGTCAGTGGGTGGTGTGTGATGGCGACCGCATCGTGTGGCTCGTCAATGAACGGGTAGATAATCGTTTCAGAGTGATGCCAGAGACGCGGTTGGTCATAAAAATGAAGGTAAAGTTTGTGTAATTGCATAATCTGCAGATTTTTGTATTAAAAGATGCAAAAAAAAAGAGGGTAAAGTTATCACATTGAGGGAATTGTATTTACTTTGGATACGTTTAATTTAAATTATAGTCAGAATTATGAACGAATTAATTGCAAAAATCAAAGAATTGAATGCTGCTTTGGTTGCAGATGCTGAATTGCAGGCTGAAAAAGGAAACAAAGCTGCAGGAACTCGTGCCCGTAAGGCATCCTTGGAGTTGGAAAAAGTTTTGAAAGAATTTAGAAAAGTATCTCTGGAAGAGTCAAAAAAATAAATAGTTTCAAGACGGACTCATGTCTGAGGGAGAGAGGTTATAGCCGGTGCGGTTAAGATGCACGCTATAATCTCTCTTTTGTTTTTTTATCACACGGCGGGGTGGTTATTAAAGGGGAACTTCGTACATTTGTGTGGACTTGTACGAACGTGTTTATGAAGAGATTTCGGAAGATTGGACTGGTGTGTGTGATGTGTGCCGTGTGCGGTATGCTGTGGTTTTCGTGCAAACGTCCGGTACATCAGAGGGCGTATGCACAGGTCGATTCATTGAACCGCGTGGCGTATGAGGCACGTTACAAGGATCTTTCTTTATCATCCAGGGCGGCTACAGAAGCCTGGACGTTGTCTGAAGGATATGCGTCGGGCAGGGCGGAGGCATTGAACAACATGGGCTTTTGTGCATTCATGCGGATGGATTTCGAGCATGCAGCCCGTTTGTTCCGAAAGGCGTCGGAAACCAGCAACAACGAGATTGAGCGACTGGTGGCCGATGTGGGGATGATGAAGATCTGTCAGCGTACTTCCATGAACAAGGAATTGTATGATTATCATAACAGTGCATTGCAACGCATCCGGCGTCTTAATGAGGATCGTTCTTCGCTTGAAAAGAATGGTTTGGAAGGTCGGTTGAATTATGCGCTTTCGGAGTTTTATATCGTTTCGGGAATTTATTATTATTATTTACAGCAGGACAAGGAGTCTATGCAGGCTATCAATGCTGTGCCGGAAGAGGCTTTGAAAAACGATACGGCTCAATGGCTGTACTATGCGTATATGCGCGGGTCGGGTGGTATGTACGAGGCACCTACGCGTGAAGAAGTGACCATCGGAGAATTTGGCTATCTGGTGCAATGTCTGCAGGTGGCCCAACTCAGGGGATATACTTATTTTGAGGCCAATGCGCTTCAGGCTATGGCTGAGTTGTTAGTGTTCCGAAGCAACCGTCTGTTGCTGAGCGAGAAGAGGGCGGGCATGCTTCGCCTGGTCAATCCGGACAACTTGCCGGTAGACAGTCTGCCGCTGGTCTTTGCCAAGGATGCATTGAGCTTGTTTAAGCGCTATGGTGACTGGTATCAGATTTCGGGTACCTATCGTACCATTGCGACATTCTATAATTATACGGGACAGCCCGAAAAGGCATTGGTCAATCTGAAGAGAGCCTTGAACTATGTCAATCTGCATCATGAGAAATATTATCATTGCAAGGATTCGCTCGACCGTTTGCAGGCCTATTTGCCGGGAGACGGCACTTCCATCGAATTAAAATGGATTAATGACGAGGGCATCAATACGGTACCCGAATGGATAGCCCGGTTGCGGGAACAGCTGAGTCGTACGTATTCTGCCATGGGATGCAAGGCGGAATCGGATTATAACCGCAATGTGTACCTGGATATTCTGGACTACACCCGGCAGGATAAGGAATTGGAAAGCCGTTTCCTGGCATTGGAAAAGGAGACCGGACAGCTGAATGTGCTGCTGTGGCTTGTGGCGGCGGGTTTCTTGGTATTAGTCGTATTATTTGTCTGGCTGAACCGTTCCTGGAGGGTGAAGAATACGATGTATCTCACGGAACTCAAACGCATTTTAGGACTTTGTCAACAGATTACGGGAGCGGTACCTGTTTCGGCAACCAGCCGGGAAGAGGTGGCCGATGCCGTAGTGAAGGTGATGAAACCGGAGCTGTCGGAATTGTTTGGGGTGCGTGACGTGTGCATTACATTCTGCGATGAGGAAGAGACGGAAGAAGAAACCGGGGAATTGCATGAGGGCCCTTCGTTGGTGTACGACCTTCAATTACCCGACAGGGAGGTGATTGTAGGAAAACTGTGGATGTGGTTTGCAGTTCCTGTGCGGAAGGAGGAGCAGACACTTATCCGATTGCTATTACCTTACCTGGCCTGGACGCTGGAACATGGCATGAACCTGGTTTCGTTAGGTGAGGAACAGCAGAGACTGGAAAAAGAACAGTACGTCCACGAGCTTCACCTGATGGAGAACAAGCGTCAGAATGAAGTGAAAAAGGCGTGTTTGTCGATTGTGACAGGAATCGTACCTTATATTGACCGTATGGTAAACGAGGTACGGAAGCTCCGTACACTTCCGGCAGCGAATGCAGAAGTTATACAGCAGGGGAAGTTAGGCTATATCGATGAGCTGGTGACCAAAATAAATGAATACAACGATATCCTGGCTTTATGGATTAAGATGCGGCAGGGTACGCTAAGTCTGAACATTGAAAACTTTGAGTTGCAGGAGTTGTTTGCAATGATTGCCAAGGGGCGTCGTTCGTTCGAACTGAAAAAACAGACACTGACCGTGGGAGAAACGACGGCCTGTGTGAAAGCAGATAAGGCATTGACACTCTTTATGATGAATACGCTGGTGGAAAATGCCCGTAAATATACGCAGGAAGGTGGAAAAGTGAGCCTTTCCGCAGAAGAAACACCCGACTATGTGGAGATTGCCGTGGAAGATAACGGACCGGGTCTTTCGGAAAAGGACCGTATGTGTATCCTGGGAGAGAAAGTGTACGATTCTGGAGCCATCGGTATGGATACTGCCACGGATGCGGCAGAGTTGCAACGACAGAAGGGGCATGGTTTCGGACTGATGAATTGTAAGGGAATTATTGAAAAGTACCGGAAGACGAACAGCTTGTTTGCGGTTTGCCGGTTCGACATACAAAGTACGCCAGGAAAAGGCAGTCGCTTCTCTTTCCGTTTGCCCAAAGGAGCGCGGCGGATGGTTGGACTTTTGTGGATAGGTTTGTGCCTGTTGCTGGGAATGGCCTGTTCTTCTAAACCGGAGTCTGCCACGCATACGGCCAGCAATGAAAAGGTGGCTCCGTATGACAGTTTGCTGGCCATTGCCAATGACTATGCCAACTGGGTGTATGAGTGCAATGTGAACGGCGACCATGCTACAGCGCTGGTGTTAGCCGACAGCGTATTGTATTATATGAATGCCCACTATCTTCGTTATTCGGGAAAGAGCAGTCCGTTGCTTCGGCTGGAGAGTGAAGGAGAGGGAGCAGAGTTGACCTGGCTGGCCCAGTCGTTCGATACGGATTATTTTATTTTGCTGGATGTGCGTAATGAGGCGGCTGTGGCTTCCTTGGCCGTAAAAGATTTCCGGAAATACCGCTATAACAATGCGGCTTACGCGGCTCTTTACAAACGTTTGAGCAAGGATAATTCTTTGGAAGAATATTGTCTGCAGATGCAGCGCTCGGCCAGCAACAAGCGTATTGCCTTGTCTCTGTTCGTGTTGCTGGTTTGCGGATGTTTGGTAGCCTATTATGCACTTTATCTTCGTCATCGTTTGCATTATCGTTACAACATGGAGCAGGTGTTTGTGGTGAACCGTACCATCTTTTCGGCTGCCTCTTGTACGGAAGGACTTGGTGATGAGGTGCTGGACCGGATTGTACGGAGTATGTTCAACGAGTTGAACGAGATGCTGTTGCTGGAGAATCTGGCATTGGCTGTGTATGACGAGGAAACCACTCACCTGAAAACGGCATGTTTTGCCACGGAAGAGAATGAGGAAGAATTGCATGAACGTCTCCAGCGGTGTTACGATTCGGGACAGATGCAGTGGAGCGGTGTCATGAAATGGAGTTTCCTGCCTTTGTGGGTAGAAACAGGAGGCGACAAACATTGTGTGGGGGTACTGGCCTTGAAGCTGGCGCGTGCCTATAGCCGGGAAGAAGACCGTTTGCTGGTTGAAATGGTATGTAACTATCTGGCTGTTATTTTGTATAATGCCATTGTGCAGGTGAACCGGAAGTTCCATGACATTGAATTGGCACAGGATGAGGCCCGTCGCTCACTCTTTGAGGAGAATCAATTGCATGTGCAGAATATGGTGCTCGACAATTGCCTTTCTACCATCAAGCATGAAACAATCTATTATCCGAGCCGAATCAAGCAGGTAGCCGATAAATTAAACGGTGAGGTTACGGCCGCACAACGGACGGAGTTGTTGGAGAATATGTCGGAACTGGTGGGGTATTACAAGGATATATTTACGCTCCTCAGTTCGTGTGCTTCGCGTCAGCTGGAGGAGGTGACTTTCCGTCGTTCGGAAGTGGGGGTGACCGAGCTGGCAGAGGGTGCGGAGAAATATTTGCGTAAGGTGATGCGCAAGCGTAACTTTACGCTGGAATGGCAGATGGATGTACCTCCACTATGGGTAACGGGCGACCGGGTTTTGTTGCTTTTCCTGCTCGAAAATCTGATTGATGAGGCGGCGCGTTATGAGGTTTCCGGAACCTTGCGCTTGGAAGCGAAAGCTGAAAACGGTTTTATGCGCATGGATTTCATTGATATGCGACGGACTTACTCGCAGGAGGAACTGAACGCTTTGTTTTATCCCGACAGAGAGCGGATGTGTCCTTCAGGTGACGGACAGCGGCTGACGGGTACAGAATATTTGGTGTGCAAGCAGGTTATCCGTGACCACGACGAGTATGGAGGGCGAAGAGGCTGTCGCATCAATGCCAGTCCTTGGCAGGGAGACGGAGGAGGAAAGGGATTCAGTGTGTGGTTCACCTTGCCGCTCAGACAAAAGAAATAACGAATTGAAATGAACATAAAATCAAGACAAAATGGAAAAGTTTAAGGTTGTCATAGTAGAAGATGTCAAACTGGAATTAAAGGGAACGGAAGAAATTTTCCGTCACGAAATACCGAATGCGGAGGTCATCGGTACGGCCATGACCGAGGAAGAGTTTTGGAAACTGATGGAGACGTGCACGCCCGATATGGTGTTGCTTGACTTGGGGTTGGGAGGTTCTACCACCATTGGCGTGGAGATTTGTGCCCGTCTTCACCGGGAACGTCCGGAACTGAAGGTGCTTATCTTCACCGGAGAAATTCTGAACGAAAAACTCTGGGTGGATGCGCTTCGGGCTGGGGCAGTAGGCATCATCTTGAAGACCGGCGAATTGTTGACTGCGACCGATGTACAGGCCGTCATGGATGGAAAGAAGATGGTATTTAATGAGCCGATACTGGAAAAGATTGTGGCTCGTTTCATGCAGACGGTGGAAGTGGAACAGCGTCGTCAGGAGGCAATTATCGATTATGACATTGACGAGTACGACGAACGTCTGCTTCGTCACCTGGCTCTGGGCTATACCAAGGAAATGATAACTAACCTCAAAGGCATGCCTTTCGGGGTAAAATCGATAGAGAAACGGCAGAATGAACTTGTAAACCGCTTGTTCCGCTCCGATGAACGGACCGGAGTCAATGCCTGTCGCCTGGTAACCCGTGCGTTTGAGTTGCGCATACTTGATATCGACAATCTGGAACCCGATGAAGAATAAATTCAGTCTGCATCCGGCCACCTGCTTCCTGCTGCTGTTTTTGCTGGCTGCCTTGTTGTCATGGACCGGCAGTATTTATGAGTGGGAAGGTGTACGCAGTCTTTTGAGTGATGAAGGACTACGGTGGCTCTTGCGTACGCTTTTAGATGACTATATTCTTTCTCCCGTATTTCAGGCCGTGGTGTGTCTTTTCTTTGGGGGAGGTCTATTTCTCCATTCCGGATTGGGTGATGCCTGTCACAGGATGGTGTCGGGCACCCGAAAATTCTCCCGAAAGGAGAAACGTGGAATGGGACTGGCTGCCGTCACTTTTTTAGTGTACGTCGGACTGTGTGTCTTGCTGGCTTTTGGTCCTTGGAATACGGTGCGTAGTGCCATCGGTACGTTGTCTGATTCTCCGTTGGCCGATGGATTCTGGGGCGTGTGTTCATTAGGGATAGCTCTGCCCTCCATAGTGTATGGCTTTGCTTCCGATTCCTATCTGGACGATTCGGATGTAGTAGAAGGAATGGCTTATCTTTACAAGAACCGGGCTACGTACTTTGTCGTGCTTCTTTTCATTACGCTTTTTTTCTCATCGCTGGAGTTTAGCGGACTGACAGATTATGCTGGATTGCCGGATGAAGTATGTCGCGGTGCTTATCTGCTTTGCTGTGTGCTTTTTCTTTTGTAAAAAATAGGGCTGTTTTCTCTGAAACGATTATCTTTGCGCCCGTTATTTTCAACAAAAACCGGAATAAACGTATAAGATGAAAAAAATTGTATTATTTGCAGCAGCCGGACTGATGTCTTTGGCTGCTTGTCAGGAAAAAGCTGGCTATATCATTAAGGGTACAGCCGAAGGTGTGGCCGATGGTGATACCGTATTCTTGCAGAAACAGACAGAAGAAGGTTTTGAAGCACTTGATTCTGTAGTTGTAAAAAACGGTACTTTTGAGTTTAAGGGAACTCCCGATTCAGTGGCTGTATCTCGTTTCGTAACTTATATGAAGGGAGATGCCCGTATGGCTGCCATGGTGTTTGTAGAGAAGGGAAACATTCAGGTAAATCTGAGCCCGATGGAAAGCCGTATTTCAGGAACACCCAACAACGATACTTATCAGAAATTCATGGATGAATACCAGAAGATAGGTAAGGAAATGAACGACATGTATCAGAAGATTAAGGGCGATACCTTGCTGACTGAAGTTCAGCGTGATTCACTGATGGAAGTACTCGACAAGAAAGAAACAGAAGGTATGGACCGTATTTATCAGCTCGTGTCTGAAAATATTGCAAGTGCGGCAGGTGTACACTTGCTGACCATGTTCGGTTCTTCTTTTGAAGTAGAAAAAGTACAGCCTTTACTGGAAAAGGTTCCGGCTGCTTTTGCTGACAATGAAGAGGTAAATGCATTGAAGGAGCATGTAGAGACTGTGGCTAAGACAGCAGTAGGAAAGAAATTTATCGATTTTACGCTGAATACTCCGGAAGGCAAACCGGTGAAATTGTCTGACTTCATTGCTGCCAACAATTATACACTGATTGACTTCTGGGCCAGCTGGTGCGGACCTTGCCGCATGGAGATGCCTAATGTAGTAGCAGCTTATGCGAAATATAAGGCAAAAGGCTTCGGCATTGTAGGTGTGTCTTTGGATAACGATGTAGAAAGCTGGAAGAAGGCAATCAAAGATTTGAACATCACTTGGCCGCAGATGTCTGACCTGAAAGGCTGGCAGTGTGAAGGTGCGGCTTTGTATGGCGTGCGTGCCATTCCGGCTACTTTGCTGGTTTCAAAAGACGGTACAATCGTAGCTCGTGACTTGCGTGGTGAGGACTTGGAAGCAAAACTTGCAGAACTGATGAAATAATCAGTTTCTTCAAAGTAAGAACTTATTATAAAAGAAACGTGGACCTTTCGACAGAGAGGCCCGCGTTTTTTGTAAGTATGTGAAGTAAGTTCTTTATACTTCCATCATTTTCTTGAGTTTTCCTGAGAGCAGGAAAAGGATAACGGCAGCTGCTCCACTCATGAACACGAAAAGCATGAAGAAGTCGAACAGATTCTCAATGGGATAGCCCATGAAGCTTTTGCTTACCCCATGCTCCGGATAGTAACCGCTCAGCAGACCGGCAAACTTGTTGGCAGCCGAGGTACTGAGGTACCATACGCCCATCAGCAATGAAGAAAAACGGGCAGGTGACAGTTTGTACACCAATGAAAGTCCGATAGGGGCCAGACAGAGTTCGCCCATGGTGTGAATCAGATAAAGACCGGTGAGCCATACCATGCTGACTTTCACACCCGGCTCAATGTCTTTCACTCCGAAGGCAATAAACAGATAACCTAATGCTAACAGTCCCAATCCGATGGCCTGCTTGCGGGGAGAACTTGGTTCAATGCCTCTTTTACCCAAGAATGACCACACTGCTGCAAAGATAGGGGCCAGTGTCACAATCATGATAGGGTTGAATGACTGGAAGTAGGCAGCTGGCATTTCCCATCCTCCGATGTGGCGGTCGGTCTGTTCGTCGGCAAAGAAGGTGAGTGAAGCACCGGCCTGTTCGTAGGCTGCCCAGAAGAAGATAACGAAAAATGCAATGATGTAAATCACTCCGATACGCAGTTTCTCGTGTCGGCTCAGTGAGTGGTCGGTAATGATAATCACCGGCATGACGATGGTAGTGGCGTAAATCAGTGAACCAATCCAGTCGGCGTCGGCAAACAGGTGCGCGCTGTCTGCACTCCAGTTGATGGAAAAGAGCAAGGTAAGCAGAAGCGTGCTTCCGAGCATCAGAAGGGTGCGCGAAGTGGATTTATGCGAAGAAGTTTCTGATTGCTTTTCGGTTGATGCGCTTCTTTGTGGGGCAACACCTACCGGATTGCCGTCGGGGTCGCAGATGTATTTGTTCTTGAAAATCTGGAACACGGTTGCTCCTAATATCATGCCGATGCAGGCAGCTAAGAATCCCCATTTGAAATCCTCTGGATGACCGGTGTTTCCTACGAGTCCGCATACCAGTGGGGCGAGGGTAGAACCGACGTTCACTCCCATATAGAAGATGGTGAAGGCAGAGTCTTTCCGGTTGTCATCGGGTGTATAGAGCCGTCCCACCATAGTCGAGATGTTGGGTTTGAAAAAGCCGTTTCCTAAAATCAGTAGTCCCAGTCCGCAGAACATCAGGTATTTGGCCAATGCCACCTCCTGAAAATAGCAGGCACTGAGGAACAACAGGAACTGACCGAGTGCCATGGTCAGTGCGCCAACCACGATGGAGCGTCGGTTACCCCAGTAGCGATCGGCAATGTATCCGCCGATGAGCGGGGTGAGGTACACCAGTCCCGTGTAACTGCCATACACTTGTGAAGCCATTTCTTTGTCGAAAAGCAACGCCTGTACCATGTAGAGCATGAACAGTGCGCGCATGCCATAGTAACTGAATCGTTCCCACATCTCAGTTACGAAGAGTAAATAAAGTCCTTTTGGATGCCCTTTTGTTTGATTCATTCTTTTTTTATTGATAAAATGTTAGTAAATCGGTACTTTTTGCAAAAATAGAAAATCATTCGCTCTCCTGCAAATGAAAAAGCCATCCCAAAGAGTGAGATGGCTTTCAAGTATAATATAATTGTATGGATTTATCAATGAATCGTAACCTGATCCAGTTGCTGGTAAGTAGCAGTGATGCGTTCCATGAATTCGGAAGTAGGAGCTACTGCCATAAGTTGCAATACCAGGTCGTTTACATCAGCCTTGCTGTCAAGTTTGAGTGCGCGTGTCAGGTCGTCGAGCGATTCTTCATAGCGTTCAGTCTCAAAATAGAGTTGCGCACGTGATTTGTAGTTTTCCACATCTTCCGGATTCAGACGAATCGCTTCATTCAGGTCTGCTTCGGCCCGTTCCCACATTTTCAGATTGGTCAGCAGCACGCCTCTGGAATAGTGTGCGAACGAACGATATTCCGTATCGGCTTCCGGAATAAGTTCCAGACTGGAGTTCAATGCCTGCAGTGCCAGTTTGGTATCATTGCAGAAGTTGCAGATAAGTGCCATGTAGCAATGCGCATATCCGTTGTCCGGGTGCTCATTGATTTCTGCATTCAAATAAGTATAAGCTGCTTCAGGGTTTCCTTCATTGAGAGCTTCTACTCCTTTTACGTAGTTTTCGCTTTCAG
>OGZW01003562.1_pt1 | contig 11418 bp, 11 predicted proteins | sample 1577001 | NCBI WGS metagenome assembly OGZW01 (sample SAMEA3541519, study PRJEB24748) | human gut metagenome | biome: human gut; feature: human-associated habitat; material: faeces | place: China | collected 2012
GATAAAAGAAATTATTTATATAAATTATATGCAGAGTTTTTAAAAAGGTATAAGCCTAAATATTTTGTGTTTGAGAATGTTACTGGTTTGCTGACAGCAAGAGATACTGATAAGCAATTACATTTGTCAAAAATGCAGGAATTATTCCAAAAATGTGGATATACGACAGAACATAGGATATTGAATGCTGCAGATTATGGAGTGCTTCAAAATAGAAAGAGAATTATTTTAATTGGTAAATACAAAGGTGAAAGAGAATTTTTCCCAGAAATAAAGAAAAAAGAAAGAAAATATCAAGTGGCAGAAATTTTTAAAGATTTACCAAAGATTCAAGCGGGTGAAGGAAGTTTTAAACCGTTAAAAACATTAGATTATAATGGGACATATTTGTATGAATCAAAAATAAAATTGGAAAATAATCAGATTGTTACATTGCATAGTTCTAGAACTAATACTGAGCAGGATAAAGAAATATACAGAATTGCAGTAGAATTATGGAATAAAAAACATAAACGTTTAAAATATACAGACTTACCTCAAAATTTGCAATCTCAAAATAATAAAAAATCTTTTTTAGACAGATTTAAAGTTGTGGCTTCAGATATCGAATATTCACAAACGGTAGTTGCGCATATTGCAAAAGATGGACATTATTTTATTCATCCAGATATTACTCAAAATAGATCACTTACACCTAGAGAAGTGGCTAGGCTACAAACATTCCCAGATGATTATTATTTTGAATCTATATCGGGGAAACCATCGAGAACGGCTGCTTATAAGCAAATAGGAAACGCAGTTCCAGTTTGTTTAGCGGAAATTATTGCAAAAGCATTATTGGAGGTGTGGTAAATGGGAAAAAATGATACATTTATTATTAGACCAGCAGGAAGACATTTATTAACTATTGGTAAAGACTTAATACAAGATGAATTTGCGGCATTAGTAGAATTAGTAAAAAACGCATATGATGCAGATTCAGAGGATGTTGTAATTTCATTTATTGGAAGAAAAAAGGAAGATGGTATAGACATATTGATAGAGGATCATGGTCATGGAATGTCTAAAGAGGATGTAATTAATAAATGGTTAGTTCCATCCACTTCATATAAAGTTAAAAATCGTAGAAGTCCTAGTGGAAGGATAATGCAAGGAAGAAAAGGGATAGGTAGATATGCAACGAGTATTCTAGGCGAAGAATTAGATTTGGAAACAACTGATAGATCTGGGAACACAACAATTTTAAATATAAATTGGAATGATTTTGAAAATGCAGAATATTTAGATCAAGTAAAATTAAAGGTAACAAGTTTAACAACGGATCAACCTTCAGGGACTAAATTATTAATACATGGATCTGAAAAATATTTGCGAAATTGGGACAGAAAGCAATTTAAAAAATTACGTTTTGAATTAAAAAAATTAATTCCACCTAAAATGGTTAATACATTTGATGAAACTTTTAATATTATAATGAAATTTGATGATTTTTATAAAGATCAAGATCAAATCATTACAGAATATATAAAGCCGTATCCTATTTTGGATTTGTTTGATTACCAGATAACTGGTTGTATAGAAGATAATGGAAAAGGGAAATTTGAGTTCAGTAATAATAAAATAAAGAATGTGGGTAAAGAAAAAATAGAATGTAATTTTGGACCTACTTTATGTGGAAAATTATTAATTGATATTAGAGTATATGATAGGGATAAAGTATCTATAGAACAACTTATTGCTAGAGGTTTAAAAGATGAAAAAACAAATGATTATGTTTCAGGATTGCAAGCACGACAATTATTAAATGAAGTCAATGGAATAGGAGTTTATAGAAATGGATTCAGAATACGGCCTTTAGGAGATTCAGATTTTGATTGGCTCAAATTAAATGAAAAACGTGTTCAAAACCCTACAATGAAAATAGGTAGTAATCAAGTTGTTGGGTATGTTCATATTCAATCAGAAGAAATTTCACATTTAGAAGAAAAAAGTGCAAGAGATGGGTTAAAAGACAATTTTGCTTATAAAAAGCTGAAGGAATTAACTGAATTAGTTATTATAGAATTAGAAAAAAGACGTTATTTATATAGAAGAACTATGGGATTGTCTAATGCAGCTAAGAAAATTGAAAATGAATTAGATGGACTGTATGATTATAGTTTGTTGAAGAAAAATATTGTTAAGTCATTAGAAAAAGCTGGTATGAATTCTTTAACAATATCAGAGATAGAAGATATTATTGACAGCGAACAACGAAAAAAGAATGAATCGGTAGAAGAAATTCGAAAAAAAGTTGCTATTTACCAAGGACAGGTCACACTAGGAAAAATAATAAATGTTATATTGCATGAAGGTAGAAGACCATTAAATTATTTTGTTAATCAAATTCCAAATTTAAATTTTTATATTGATGAATTCAAAAAAAATTCCGAAGGAGATAGTATATATAAAATTGTTGAATTGACTGAAGGAATACGAGAAAATGCGAAGATTTTTTCTAATTTATTTGGTAGATTAGATCCATTAGCAGCAAAAAAACGCAATAGAAAAAAGAATTTTATTTTAAAAGAACTTATAGATGGTGCGGTGTCTGTTTTCGAAGGTGAACTAAAGGAGAAAAAAATTGTAATTAATATTACAGAAGATCAGAAGATATCTGCTGATTTGTGGAGAGAAGACATATATACTATTTTTACTAATTTAATAGATAATAGTATATTTTGGATAAATGAGAAAAATTGTGATATAAGAGAAATAAAGATTTCTATAAATCAGGATGATACAGCATGGTATGTTGATTATTATGATTCTGGCCCAGGAATAGAAACTAAATTATTAGAAAGCGGTGTGATTTTTGAACCAGAATTTACGACAAAACCAGGAGGAATGGGATTAGGATTAGCAATTGCAGGAGAAGCAGCTCAAAGAAATGGATTACAATTGATTGCATTAGAACAAGAAAAAGGAGCCCATTTTAAATTAATACAAAAAGATAAAAAGGGGTAATAGAATATGTATCAAATTTTATTAGTTGAAGATAATGAATCAGATATAAAGGCATGTACAGAATCGGTAGAAATTATGAATAAAAGCCGAGAATGCAAAGTAGATATTTCTGTAGCTTCGTCTTATGATGAGGCTATGGACAAATTGAATAAGCAGGCAGTAAATTACACAGGTGTTATTATTGATATTAAATTAAATGGTGAAGATACGGGAAATGAAATAATAAAAGAAATAATAGATAAATATAGGTTGCCAGTAGCTATTATGACAGGAACACCAGACACCATAATAGAGGAAGAGTCACCCATAAAAATTTATAAAAAAGGGGAAAACAGATATGTAGATATTATTGATGATATAATTAATATAGCAGATACGGGGATTTTTAATGTTATAGGTGGAAAAGGAATAATTGAGCAAACCATGAATAAAATATTTTGGAGAAATTTATATCCTAATATTGAGATATGGAAAAAATTACAAAAAGAAGATTATGAAACTGAAAAAATATTATTAAGAGTTGCGATTTCATGTATTCAAGAATTATTAGATGATGAAATGCCACAATATGTCACACAAGAAATGTATATTTATCCCTCAATAGTAAGTAATATAAAAACTGGAACAATTATAAAAAACAAAACAACAGATACATATTATGTTGTTTTATCGCCACCTTGTGATTTGGCAATACATGGAAATAAATTCAAAACAGATGTGGTACTTTTGTGTGAAATTGAATCTTTAGAAAGCGTGAATGAAAAAATACTAGACAAGATTAGCTCTCAGAAAAAAAAGGCAAATGCATTAAAGAAAGCAATTACGAATAATTATACGGAGTTTTATCATTGGTTACCACAAAATGAATTGTTTGTAGGTGGATATATAAATTTTAGGCATGTTTTGAATTGTAATACGGAATATTTGGAAGAAGAATATGATATTTTAGAATTACATATATCCAATTATTTTGTTAAAGATATTTTAAGAAGATTTTCGGCTTATTATGCTCGTCAAGGACAGCCAGATTTTGATTTTGAAAAAGAGGTACAAAAATATATTTAGATTTTATGAAAAATGTGGAATGAAAGAAAAGATATAAGTAAAAAAGTATTATTATGAATTTGATTAAGGAGATACTTCAGAGTACAATAAGACTACTGACTTGGCTGAGTTGGTAAAAGCTTATTGAACAAAGAGGTATCTATAATGAAGTCTAATACACAGAATGCAAAAATTGAAGCTATTACAGAAAATACTTTGGTACTTGGAATTGATATTGGAAGTGAAACAAATTATGCAAGAGCTTTTGATTATAGAGGAATTGAGTATTCAAAGAAACCATTTAAGTTTAGTAACACAGAAGCTGGATTCATGTCATTTAAGGCGTGGATTCAAGATATGAAAGAAATGCATAATGCATGAAAAGGATAAAGTCGTTCCAGATAAGGAACCAACAGGACATTACTGGTTTAATCGTGGAAAATTTCTTCAGGATCATGAAATGAGACCAGTTCTTGTGAATCTGTATCATGTAAAAAATCAAAAGAACTCGACGATAATCATCCGACTAAGAATGACCGTAAGGATCCGAAAGTTATCGCAGGATTAGTCAGAGAGGGACGGTATATGGGAAACCAGATGCGAAAAGTGGGATGATGATTCTTAAAGTTGCACCACTTCCAGAAGATATCTTGACGTTGGGTATTGATGGAGTGAACCAGATCTGGCGGGATGCAAAGATGAGGGCAGTTGGAAAGGCGAGGGCGAAGACCCTGATCGAAGCTGCAGAGCACAGCGTTGGAAGCAAAGAAGGAGCAGTATCTGCAAGAATGGAGATCCGAATGCTTCTGGAAGATTATGAATCCAGAAATATACGTCTTCAGGAAGTTATGACTCTGATCGAAGAGTTGGTAAATCAGATCCCGATGGCTGAAAAGTTGTTGGGGATCAAAGGAGTGGGAATCAAGACGGTGTCCGGGTTCCTTGCAGAGGTAGGTGATATCAGCCGCTTCAACAATCCAAAAGAACTGCAGAAGCTCGCAGGGCTGGCGCTGGTTGAGAATAGTTCTGGAAAGCACAAGGGAAAGACAACAATAAGCAGACGAGGTCGAAAGAGGCTCAGATATCTGCTCTTTGAGGTTGCAATGTCGCTTGTGGCGAAGAACCCGGAGTTCAGGGAACTCCATACTTATTACACAACCAGAAGACTGAATCCATTGAAGAAAATGCAGTCACTTATGGCGGTTGCAGCCAAGCTGATACGTGTCTTTTATGCCATGCTGACCAAAGGAGTGGACTATGATCCGAAAAAGATGGTGGGTGACATCAAGAGACCGGCAGTTTATCTACAGGCTGCATAAGAAAGACAAGCAACTATAGTGGAGGCTGTCGTGTGGGCAGTCACTGAATCAAACAGAATGTAACAGATAACGTCCACTGGTCACACAGTGCTGTAACAGGAAGCGGGTCAGTAATCATAAAAACAAAGAATGAGCCAGTAGTCGGCAGAAATAAACACCATGGGGCATGACCCCATATAGGAGCATAGCTGACACCCTGGTTATGGGCAGGCAGGACGAAGGAAGTTAGGACCTCCGGAGACGGAGATGATCCTGGTGGATATAGGAGGTTAGCTGCCATAGAGGGATGGGTATACACAAGGCCAGTAAAGCGAAAATGAATGACGTTTTATTTCGTATACCTTAAAACCGCTATTTCAGTACCCGATACATCGAAATGCTTATAGCTATGGTTTATTCGCTGAGATAAAAAGGTTGAGAAACCTTGAATTTTCAATAAAAAACACTTGATTATATGAGGAGGTGGCGCTATGGCTCTCAACCCAAAACAGTTTGGCACTGTTATGAAAAATGCCCGTATGGATAAAAAACTCACACAAGCTGAATTGGCTGAAATTCTTGATCTTTCATTATCATATTTGAAAGACTTGGAGCGCTTTAAGAATACTCCCAGCCTTGAGGTTTTTGCCAAAACCATACAATATTTTAATTTATCTGCTGATACTGTAATTTATCCAGATAAAAACCTGAACAACAGTACATACCAAAAATTACAAAGACATCTACTTCAATGCGATGAGAAACAGCTTAAAACTCTCCTCGCAATCGCAGAAGCTGTCCTATCAGTCGATGACACTCGCACAGACAATTCTGATATTTAATTTTTGCTCTAATATTCAAGGTTCGTTTTGTCATAAAATGAACCTTTTCTATTATTTATTCAACTGTTCAAAAATATCATTTGCCACACTATCTTTTTCAATAATTCCCATACCACACAATAAGAACAGACAATCTATATATCCCTGACAATAAGCCTGTTGAGCCTCTAGTGATGCATTATCTTCCAAGCATTCTATCCATTTCTGAATAATTCTTTGTTCGGTTTCCTTCATATGCTTCATCCGCTCTTTTCCAATCGCCTGTATCTTTTCCAATTCATTTTTAGCATTTTTCTGTCCTGGTATCTGAATTATTGATTTTTTCGATAAATTTTCGCCACGCAATTGTTGCATAAATTTCGCCACTTGGTTCCATATCTGATCACTTTCCATATTTTCGCCTCCATTCTTGTATGTAGTATTTACATATTTAGAATTGTTACACCACACAGTTAAAAACGGATTTTAATCACAAGGCATATTTCTTACGCTTGTAATATTTTAATTATTACACGCGTAAGATAAATAGTCAAGTTTTTATTTGACTTTGTATATAGTGGGCTTTATAATAAAATATGTATATTACACTCGTAAGAATTAGGAGGTGTCTACATGAGTGCATTACCACAAATATCAGAAGCTGAATATGAAGTGATGAAAATTGTTTGGAAGTATGCTCCTATTAACACAAATGAGATTACTGAAAAACTTTTAGCAACATCTTCATGGAGTGCAAAAACTATACAAACCTTAATCAAACGCCTTGTTAATAAAGGAGTTCTGACCTACGAAAAAGATAGCCGGGTATTCGTTTATTCACCTTTAGTGAAAGAATCTGATTATATTGATCAAAAAAGTAAATCTTTTTTAGAACGATATTTTCATGGGGATATCACCGCCATGTTATCCACATATATTGAAAATGACCACTTATCCGAAACAGAACTGGAAGATTTACGCTCTCTTCTTTCCAAAAAAGATCCTACAGGAGGTTCCACGCATGGATGAATTTATAACCCATTTTTTATTATGCAATATTGTTATCAGTATTATTATTGGCATTTTTTTAGTATCCAAGTGGATCTTTAAAAACACTCTGACAAGCCGGATGCAGTATAATTTATGGTATTTTTTACTTGTTCTGCTTTTAACACCATTTTTCCCAGTACAAAGTAAACAGTTTCCTGACCTTTTTTCCTGGCTCAATCATGTAATTATATCACCGGCATTTCAAACAGATCAAAATAAAACCGTAGTCTCCCCTGCAACCCTCTCCAATTCTTCTGACTGGATGAACGAATTTACTATCTCTGTAAATTCCAGCACTCCGACAATTATCAGAAGCATTTTGTTATGTGTATGGATTGCCGGTATGTTTGTAGTGCTCGTGTTGGTACTAAAGTCCTCACTGCAATTGCGTTCTTTAAAAAGATCCGCACTTCCTCTTCAAAATACCACTATATGCAAACTATATAAACAATGTTTATTCGAGATGAAAATCACAAGGAATATCCCCATTTATAGCACTGCTTTCCTAAAAACACCTATTATTACAGGCATTTTTAAAACCAGAATTTATATGCCAATTCATCTGATATCGGATCATCAGAAAACGGATGTGCGCTATATCTTGCTGCACGAATTACAACATTATAAACACAAAGACTCTCTTGCCAATTATCTAATGTTTCTTACAGCAATACTATATTGGTTTAATCCTATCGTCTGGTATGCGTTAAAAGAAATGCGTAATGATCGAGAGATTGCCTGCGATACTTCCGTTTTAAAAATGCTTGATGAATGCGATTATGAAAAATATGGAAATACACTGATTAATTTTGCTGAGAAGATTTCCTCTTCTCCTTTTCCGTTTGCTGCAGGTCTTGGTGGAAATATCAAACAGATAAAACGGCGTATCATTAGCATTGCTTCTTATAAAAATCCCTCTTTTCATAAGAAGGCAATTGGAATTATCGCCTTTATGCTGATTACTGCTGGAATTATAAGTTTTACTCCTTTTATTTCATCCTATGCTGCTATCAACGATCAATATAACTGGAATTATTCTTCAGAAAATATAACGCAGACCGATCTTTCTTCATACTTTAAGAATTATGAAGGCAGCTTTGTTTTATTTAATTCCAATCGTGATAGCTGGACTGTGTATGACATGGAACATGCCACCCATCGTATATCTCCAGACTCCACTTATAAAATATATGATGCACTTTGGGGATTAGAGGAAAATATTATTACACCACAAAACTCCCTACTTATATGGGATGGAAAAGACTATCCTTTTGAAGCATGGAATACTGATCTGACACTAGATTCTGCTATGGCAGCCTCTGCTAACTGGTATTTCCAGACAATAGATGAACGTCTTTCCCTTACTCGTATTCAAAATTATCTAAACAAAATTGAATATGGAAATAAGAATATAATGGGCGGATTATCTTCCTATTGGCTAGAATCCACCTTAAAAATTTCTCCTGTAGAACAAGTGGAACTTCTGAAAAAATTACAAACCAACAATTTAGAATTCCATTCCAACAACCTTCAGGCAGTAAAGAATTCCATTCTTCTTTCATCTGTCAATGATAAGAAACTTTACGGGAAAACCGGTACCGGACGCATAGATGACAAAGATGTGAACGGTTGGTTCGTAGGTTATATCGAAACAACAAATAATACCTGCTTTTTTGCCACCAATATCAGTGCAAATAGTGATGCTACTGGAAATAGTGCAGCACAAATCACCATGTCTATCTTATCTGACATGAATATCTGGAGACAATAAAAATTTCACATGTCTTTTAATTATCAAAGAGATTGGATAAACATACATTATAATTCTTTACCCAATCTCTTTATTTTTTCCTTATTCCGTGAAACTTACCATAGTGTTACATCCCTTTTTTTCAGCAATAATACCTGCTGGAAACTGATTTTCGCAATACATTTTATTTCACCCACTAGGTTAAACAAAATTTTGTTTTTTTACTGTATCATCATGCATTATCCTGTATAATGAAAGTATCAAAAGATAGGCGGAGGCAGTGCAATGAAGAAAATACACATTGAATTCAGCGATGAGCGGCTCATTACTCCCAGTGGTCTGGTATTCGTAGGGCAAATACTTGGAAAAAGCAGTTTTGTTAAAAAAATCAACCGTGCTCCAATTTCAAAAGATTATCTGCAGAAACAGATAAAAAATGGAGACGTGCTCCTCACCTATATTGGTATGCTCTGTCAGGGAAAACCCCAGTATGAGGCTGTCCGTGAAATGATGGATGACCCTGACTACTACAAATACGCATTAGGCATCTCCTATGCGATTCCTTCCGCCGAAACACTCCGTCAGCGTTTTGACATGATCGGGGATTCCCTGCGCAAAGACATCCAGCAGGCAAATGTCGACATGCTGCGTGAAATGCACATAGAGCCGACAGCCCTGGATAACGGCTTTGTTCCTGTCGATATTGATGTAACCCCCTTTGACAATCCGAAATCCAATAAGGAAGGCGTATCCCGTACCTACAAGGGTTTTGACGGATATGCACCAATTATGGCATATATCGGCACAGAAGGATACCTCGTCAATCTTGAACTGCGGATTTGGAAACACAACGGCCGTTGCAACTCCGAATCCAATACTTGCACTGTAGCTTGCCATTCCAATCAACGAATACACGCTCATTCCAATGAAGGCGTTACATGCATAACAGATGATCTGCCACAATTTCGCACGGCGATACTGCACACCGTCAATTTCACTTTGGGTTAATTTTTTCTTCTTTTCTTTCATTCTTATGTTCCTCCCAATACCTTTTTTGTTTTGATTCTTTATCTTGATTATAAAAGTGCCACCCCGGTTGTGTAACAAATTTTTCGTGTTTTCGTTTCTTTTTTCATGATATATATATATCACATGACGAATCTCATAACATTTTCACGATAAAATTGTCTTTTCACTCAGCTTTATCTTCCATAATAAAAGGAAAGGATTATAATAGAAAGAAGAAAGGACTTAATCTTATGAAACTAAAAGGAAAGATTGATATGATGGCTTTTTTAAAAGAATTGAAGAAATGTACCGGAGAGGTGTTTTTTGAAACGCCCGACGGAGACTGCCTTGCTTTGAAATCTGCACTGAGCCAGTACATCTTCTGTACGATTGCCAATGAACCGGAACTTTTTGAAACCGGAACACTTCGATTTGAGTATGAATCCGATATATCGTTGCTTCTCCCGTGGATAGAAGAAATATAGAATTCGAAATCTTTGAATAAATAATAATGAAAAGTGGAGGATATGAGATGACAATAAATGAACGGCTGGAATTTTTCAAAGAAATGCTGCGCTGCAATTATGATGTGTATTTATGGACGTATACTCCTGAATTAGAACTTATTCATACAAACTGCCCTCAGGATCTTGTAATCAGTGATGCCTCCTCTATTCTGGATTTTGCTGACACTTTACAAGAATATGTCACATCCGGAAAACGCACACCGATATGGCTGGATTCCTCTATGGGTCTTCTTTACATTTCTGTTTTCGAATACGAGGAGACTGAATTAAAGCACATTCATATGCTGGGACCTATTTTAAGGGGCAAGAACTCGCATTTGTTAATTAAAAAAGACCTGGATTCGCGTACGCTTTCTGTAAAACTTCGCTCGAAAATATTTCGGCAGATCGATCAGATTCCGGTAATGCCTTCCTCAAGTCTTTACCAGTACACCCTGATGTTTCACTATGCTGTTACAGGTGAAAAAATTACTACCGCTGACATTTCTTATCCACAGGGGCAGACTTCAGATTCTAATGACCTCAAACTGATATCTGATGAACATGCCGGTATCTGGAAAGCCGAGCAGGAGATGCTTCAGATGTTCCGGGAAGGAAGTCCTGATTATAGGAAGGCTCTTGGCAAATCCACCAATCTAAGCAGTGGTGTAAAGTTTGATATCGGTGATTCTCTCCGTAAACAGAAAAATGATGTAATTGTTCTGCTCGTACTCTGCTCACGTGCTTCGATTGAAGGCGGATTAAATCCTTCCATTGCCTACACATTAAACGACTATTACATGCAGAAGCTCGAAGAAGCTAAAAGTGCATCTACCATAAATAACTTAACCCATACTATGCTGGAAGATTTTATGCAGCGTTGCATATTCATAGATACCGCCTTTGGAATTTCCCTCTAAAGTGTTTTCTACAAT
>OGZW01003564.1_pt1 | contig 11414 bp, 13 predicted proteins | sample 1577001 | NCBI WGS metagenome assembly OGZW01 (sample SAMEA3541519, study PRJEB24748) | human gut metagenome | biome: human gut; feature: human-associated habitat; material: faeces | place: China | collected 2012
GAAAGCGAGAAACTATTATAATGTTTAAAGCAAATTTCTTTGGAAAACCTTAAATATTTCAGATATTCCGTCACGCGCGGACAGTTGACATTCCGCGGCGCATATGATAGGATACGGCTATCTTCAACAACGGAATACCGGCAATGGAAGCCCATAGGAAAACGACGTAAGTCTACCGAAGGAGTAAAACTCTCAGGTGTCCGCCGTGCGGACAGGACTATGGGTGGATGCGGCTCTGGAGAATCCCGGCTCACCGGGTACCGAAGGTGAAAGGCGTTTTTTTGTCTTTGAATCCCGCTATTTGCTTTTTTAGAAACGGCAGCCCGGCTATTCTGGAAGCGTATACGCCGCCGCAGAAAATCAGGGTATCATATTGGGCCGCGCGGGCCATATCCGCCCTGTTAATTTCCACACAGTCAAAACCGGTAAGCTCGGCCAACCATGTGGCATATTGGCGCGCCGCGCCGTATTTGGATTTATACACAATTATCCCGTTACTCATGTGACCTCCCAAAAAGTTTAGGATGTACGTTCGTACTAGGGTATTGTATCATCCGAGCGTGTCTTTGAATTCCTGAACGAGGAAGAGGAAGACCAGATTGTCGAGAATCCGGCAGCAATCGAGACTGTGACAGGAGAAGTCACCTTCGACCACGTACATTTCGGCTATAACCCGGAGCAGATCATCATCAACGATTTCAGCGCCAAAGTAAAACCGGGCCAGAAAACCGCGATCGTCGGCCCGACCGGAGCCGGAAAGACGACGATGGTCAAACTGCTGATGCGCTTCTACGATGTCAACAGCGGAGCCATTCTGCTGAACGACCACAACATCAAAGACTTCAACCGCAGAGAGCTGCGCGATGCCTTCGGTATGGTCCTGCAGGATACGTGGCTGTTCAAGGGAACCATCATGGAAAACATCCGCTACGGCCGGCTCGATGCAACAGATGAGGAAGTCATCGCAGCAGCAAAAGCCGCAAGAGCCCACCACTTCATCCAGACCCTGCCGGGCGGCTATCAGATGGAACTGAATGAAGATGCCAGCAATGTGTCGCAGGGACAGAAACAGCTGCTGACGATTGCACGCGCAATCCTTGCTGACAACAAGATTCTGATCCTCGACGAGGCAACCTCATCCGTCGACACAAGAACCGAAATCGAGATCCAGAAAGCCATGGATAACCTGATGAAGGGCAGAACAAGCTTCGTCATCGCCCACCGGCTGTCCACGATTCGTGATGCGGATCTGATTCTCGTCATGAAAGACGGAGACATCATCGAGCAAGGAAATCACGAAGAACTGCTCGCGGCAAACGGGTTCTATGCAAATCTTTACAATTCGCAGTTTGAGGATGTGGTGGCGTAACAGCCTTTGCGGGCGATATAAATTTATTGTAACAACACCTGAGTTGGCAAAACGGTTCAGGTGTTGTTTTTTTTCTCGAGGGAAAATCTCGTTACATTTTCCCGTCAGGCAAAAAAGCTCTCAGAGCAGAATGATCTGATGTTTGTCCCAGATCATTCATGTTATCCCAGGTTACTTGAGAGAAAAGAAAAAATTTGGTATGCTGTTGAGAAGTAGAATCTTCGATAAGAAGCACGGGGGAAAATAATGAATTTAATTTTATGCGATGATGATAAAGTGTTTTTAAATAAACTGGAAATCAGAATTCGAGGTTTATGTCAGAAATATAAGATTGCAGTGGAAATGGAGTGCTACGTATCTGCGAAGGAGATGCTGGAAGGAATCAAAAATCTTGATGAGATTTCTGTTTTTTTTATTGATATCGATATGCCGGAAGTGAATGGATTTGAGGCTGCATCGTATCTGAAAAAGTGGAACAGGGAATGTTGCATTGTGTTTGTATCGAATAAGGATGATCTGGTGTTTCAGTCATTGGTGTATCATCCGTTCTTTTTTATCCGCAAGGCACATCTGGATGAGGAACTGGAGCCGCAGATGCTGGAACTGCAGAAAAAGGCAGGAAAGAAAGTTCCCCAAATAGAACTGCAGACAGGGCGTCAGAGTGTAAAACTTGCATTGCGTGATATCTGGTTTGTGGAGAGCGAGAAGAACTATCTGCTTTTTTATCGGGAAAAAGATACGAGGGATGAGGCGATTCGCGTAAGGATGAAAATGTCAGAAGCGGAGAAAAAACTAGAAGCGCATAAATTTGTAAGGACCCATAAAGGATATTTGGTTAACATGAACTATGTATATCGGTTGCGCGAAAAAGAACTTCTGCTATTGAACGGGAAAAGCATTCCTGTCAGCAGAAATTATCTGAATCAGGTTCGAATGAAAATTATGGGAGTGGTGATGGAATGAGTGCAGCATTTTGGAAGGTTTTTGAACTTGCAATTTCTGTTTGGGAAAACATACTTTTGTTGGAATTCTGCATGGATTTTATGCAGCAGAAACCCAGAGGGAAAAAAGGTAAAATTTTGTGGGGAATTGCAGTACTATTTGGGCTAATCTTTCCTGCGTTGGAAAAGTATCCTGCGTTATATGACAGGTGGGAAATGTGGATCACATTGATTTGGCTTTTTGTCTATTTGATGGTGGGTACACGGGGAAGTGTTCTGAGAAAGGTTACTGCAGCGGTAGTTGCGAGAGCAGTATTGATGATGGTAAACACAGCGATCCTTTTCGGCGGCAGTTTTGTCCTTCAAGAAAGTGTTGCATCGTTTATTCAAGATCAGGATACAGTAAGAATTGCGCTCGTGCTATTATCAAAAATTTCTTATTTTTTTGTTGGTAAATTACTAAATAGTCTTTTGTTTGAACGAGAGAATCTGATAAGCTGGCAATGGATTGCCATGGGATGCAACCTTGTTTTCTCAATTATTGCGGGAGATACTATGATTTTGGTAGTAAGAGATCTGCCAAGTGTGCAGATGCAGGAACAGAAATGGATTTTGCTGTGCGTATGCTGTATCTGGCTGATGTGCCTGATTATGTACTTTATAGTACAGCAAATGAGCAAGGATAATCAAACAAAGCTAGAATATGAACTGATGAAAGAAAAAGAGAAATATTCAAAGGAAAGTATGGAAATTATTACGAGAAGTAATGAAGAATTACGAGAATTTAAACATGATTTGAAAAATTATCTTTTACCTCTGCAAGAGGCAATGGAGACCATGCCGCAGTCGGAAATGGTAAAGGTATGGGAAAAAATTAATCAGAAAATTGAAGATGTGCAGACGCTGATTCAGACCGGAAACAGTTATGTGGATTCTATGATTAATACAAAAATTACTCTTGCGAGAAGTGAAAAAGTAGATGTGAAATGTACGATTCTGAGCAAAATGGAAGGAATTGATGATTTGGAGTTTTGCTCTGTGTTTGGAAATCTTATGGATAATGCGATTGAAGCAGAGCGGAAAGTTACAGAGAAGAAAGAAATTATAATTTTTGTAGAGGAAAAAATGGGATATCTTCGGTTGGAGATTCAAAACAAAATAGAGAAATCTGTTTTAAATGAAAATTCAAGTTTGAATACGACGAAGAAAGATACAAGCAGCCACGGGATTGGGCACAAAAGTGTAAAACGGACGATGCAAAAGGTAGGTGGCGCGTTAAAGTATTATGAGACAGGAGATTTGTTTTGCGCAGAGGCAGTGTTTCCGATAAAATGATATCAGTGTCAAAAGACCTTTTGATACCTACCTCATAGAACGCAATAAAAAAGACTTTGTTTGTATGAAGGAAGCAAAAAGAATGCGGATTTCAAAGGACAAAGTCTTATTTTTTGCCATCTGTACCGATTATCCCAGATAGAGCATGATATCCCAGATCCGTTGACGATGGAGAAAATTTTCGTTATGCTTCGAGTACAGAAGAGAAAGAACGAAATTTTGAAAAGAGGGGATATATGGGAAAGAAAGTGTTGGGAGTTCTGACGATATTGCTGCTTCTTTCGGGTTGTCAGAATATGGGGAATGAGTCAGAAAATTTGCAGCAGGTAAAAAAACAGGAAAATGGAGAAGAACGGAATATTTCTATCAGCAATGATGAAACGGAAACAAATGTGACACATGAAAATGATCAGGAATTAAGCGATGGTGAGCATATTAGTTTTCAGCTTGGCAGTCAGGCAAAAATTGATGCGGTTGTTGACATGCCTGACAAAAAATGGAACGAGTTTGAAAAATGTGTGATAGAAGTGGATGGATTTCAAGGAGAAAGTGTGTTCAATAAAATACTTGGGAAAATTCCGGAAAGTGGATTGGAAACAAGAAAAGGAGACACAGGAGAGCCGGACGTTTGTTATTCGTATGAGGGAATACTTGGCGAACAATTAAAAAATCAAAATGGAACGGTGTCTGTCAGCAATATATTAGGAGTAGAAACGGAAGAAGGAAAAAAAGTTTATTATAATTTACCTGTTGAATATATTACATCAGCCTATGGTGAAGGGATTTTAGTCAGAGACAATGAGCAGGAAATTTCATTGGAAGACGAAGAAAAGCTGATAGAGGAGGGAAAAGAGTTTGTTAGATGGATTGGAGACTGGGAAAAGGTTGAATTGACCAGTAAATACAGTTTTTCGTATAAACAGATGGAAAAACAGCAGGAATTAATGGAACAGGCAATCGAGAATGGAGAATTGCTAAAGCCTCAGAAGATTCAGAAATATGAGTGGTCAAAAGCAGATGATTGTTTACTGTTGTTTTTTCAGGGTTATCTGAATGGGATTCCCGTATTATGCAATGAAATTAACCGGCAGGATGATCTTTATATTCCGTCATCTAAAATACAGGCCGTTATAACAAAGGAAGGAATTCAATATCTTCAAGCAGTTAATCACTATGCTATTCGGGAAAAGGAACCGGTATCTCTTGTGGAAAAAGATATTATTTTGGAAACGCTGAGAAATAAGTATGATTTGGCAATTGCCGAGCCGATTACGCTGGATCAGATGAAACTGATTTATTACCCGATGACAACGGGAAGAAATGAAACGGGGCATTGGATGTGTGATATGATTCCTGCGTGGCAGTTTCGATTTATAGAAGATGAGATCGAACAGTATGTTTACATCAATGCACTGGATGGACGGGAAATTGCGGGGTGAGTTTGTCTGAGCTTTATGATTTACTCAAAGAATAAATTATTTTTGTGAAAGATGTGGCTCCGGGCTAAGCGGGGTCACATCTTTTATAGAGACGCAGAGAAGTTTCGAGGGATGGAATGTATCAACCAGTAAAACTATCTCGAAAATCAAAACAGAAAGAAGGTGATCTTTCATGAATTTTTTTCGAATGATAAAAATGGATTTTACGAGAATGCTTTTATCAGGAAAATTTTATTTTGCCATTGCAGGTGCGATGCTGGTTACTGTGTTGAACATCAGTCAGGAAGCAATGCAGAGCCGGTGGAATGTATCGGTATATTACCTGGTTGTCAGCAGCCATGGTGTGGGTGCATTTTTTGAAGTGTTTTCTGTGCTGGCTGTGCTGCCGTTTGCGCTGAGCTATTGGGAAGACAGCAGAAATGGCTATCTTAGATGCATTGAGACACGCATAGGGAGAACAGCGTATTGCTGGTCGCATCTGGTAGTGGCCTTTTTCGGCTCTGTGATCAGTATTTTTCTGGGAATGGCAGTTGTTTATGGCGTTTTGGCATTAAAAATACCGTGGATAAAAAAAGAAGAGCTTGAAACATTAACAGGCGGTTTAAACTATGGAAATGGACTCGTCCTGCCGTTTTACCTTGCCGCAAGATTTGGAATTGAGGCTGTCAAATATGCATTTATGGCAGTTTTTGCGCTTATGATATCGGGGAAAATAAAAAATCTGTTTGTGCTGGTCAGCACACCGGCTCTTTTTTATTATGCAAGCCAGCTTGTAGCAGAAGCGCTGCAGCTGCCGGGGCAGATGAGATGGTACCAGCTCCATGGGGGAAGTATCCAGAATTTTAAGGATTTTTTTGTGATAGCTGGTTATTTCCTCATTCTGACAGGAATGGAAGGTGTAATTTTCGTGCGAATGGTAAAGAGGAGGGAGCAGAATGGATAGAATACGGATGAGCCTTCGGGTATGTCAGATACGTTTGCGGAAAACATTCACAACACCACGGTTTTATGTTGCGCTGTTGTGGATTGCGATCCTTTTTCATGTAATGACGGTGGGTATTCGAGGCTTCTGCGAGCAGACCGGAGTTGATGTGACTTTTTGGATGCTGCCGTTTATGACCAGATATAATGGAGACCAGATTATCATCGTTCTTGGGGCTCTGCTGCTTTTCTGTGATGCTCCGTTTCTGGAACCGAACAGCGGGTGGCAGATTCTGCGGGCCGGGCGGAAAAGCTGGTTTTGGGGAAACATGCTATACATTGTGGTTGTTTCCTTTTTTTACACCATATGCTTAAGTATGATTCCGGTACTGCTTGTGTTTCCGAATGTAGGGTGGGAAACCGGATGGGGGAAGGTGATCAGTACGCTGGCTCAGACGAATGCGGCATATACCTTTGACCAGGAACCGTTGGATTATCTGATCCTTTCGCGATTTTCGCCGCAGGAGGCAATGGGGCTCACAATGCTTGCAATCTGGTGCCTGTCGGTTATGACAGGCGTTGTGAGTTATGCCGGAAATTTTCTGGTACACAGGGGATTTGGAATCGTCATCAACTGCGGCATCGCACTCACCGCGCTTCTGCTCAGCAAATTTTCCAACATCACAATCGGCTATTACTGCGCACCGCCGCTTTGGATGAACATTGCGAGCTACAAGTGGCAGGGGTATGGAAACGGGCCGTCGATGGCATATGTTTACAGTGTCTTTGCGATTGTCATCGGCGCATGCACGATCCTCTCGTATCTCGGGATTCGGAAAAAGGATCTGAACTTTGTGGAGGAAATCTGAAAGAATGGAAGAAAAGATAAGAATAGAAAACGTGACAAAAAAGTTTGGCAGCTACGCGGCGCTGGACGGGATCAGCCTGAGTTTTGAAAAAGGAAAAATTCACGGAATGATCGGAAGAAACGGAAGTGGCAAGACGGTTCTGTTCAAATGCATCTGTGGATTTCTTCGGGTGGACGATGGAGCGGTTTTGGTGGATGGAAAACAGATCGGGAAAGAGATTGAAGCGCCGGAGAGTATTGGCGCCATCATCGAGACGCCGGGCTTTCTTCCGGGATACAGCGCCAGACAGAATCTGCAGTTTCTCGCCGGCATCCGCAGGAAGATCGGGAAAAAGGAGATCGATGAGGCTATCCGAAAAGTCGGACTGGATCCGGAAGCGAAAAAGCATGTCGGCAAGTATTCGCTCGGCATGCGCCAGCGTCTCGGCATTGCACAGACGATTATGGAAGAACCTTCTCTCCTGATCCTGGACGAACCGATGAACGGTCTCGACAACCAGGGCGTGCAGGAGATGCGGCAGCTGTTTTTGAAGTTAAAAGAGGAAGGAAAAACGATTCTTCTGGCCAGCCACAACCGGGAAGACATCGCGGCACTGTGCGATACGACGGTGGAGATTGACAGAGGAAAGATTACGAAAACGAGGACGTGAACAATGGCAGACAGACACACAACAGAAAAATTGCTGGAAGGCGAACGCCTTTCCGGAAAGGTGACACTCTTTGCAAAAGTAACGATTTTACCGGGCGATGAGCTCCCGTACCATGAGCATCACGGCGAGACGGAAGTGTATCACATTCTGTCCGGGGAGGGAATATATCAGGATAATAACAAAACATATCCGATGCAGGCGGGCATGACGACGTTCTGCGAGGACGGCAGCGGCCATGCCGTTTCCTGTAGCGGAAAAGAACCGCTGGTATTTCTGGCAATGATCCAAAAAAAAGCGGAATTGCTGTAAAAATAAGCTGCCGCACGTTAATGCGGCAGCTTCTGCATCTCTGTTCATCAGTGAATAGTCCCCACCCATATTCCAACTGCTATCAGTAATATACCTGCTACGCGGCCCACTAATTTTGCCTTTTGATATCCCAAAAAAGCGGTTGTTTCCGGCGTGGTAAACGGAAAGAAAACAACATCAATTCCTATTACTATGCTTCCCATCCCTATCAGGAAGCTGCTGTTTGATATAATTCCATAAAACATCACCAGGAATCCTAAAATAATACCGGAAATAAAATATTTAACTTTAGGTCCATCTTTTTCCATTACTTTTTTATAGCGGCTTTCGCATGCATCACTGCAAAATCCAACACTTCCGTTTATTTTTTTGCCACAGTAACTACATCTTTTCATACAGATTCCTCCTATTTTTCATAGCTCTCAATTCCACACTCATGTTTTTTACTTTTCTTGTCGTAATTGATTCCCACTAGCAGAACTTCTCCCGTATACTGTCGCAAAGACTCCGGATATTTTTTATCCGCGATCTGATTCAACGCTGTCTGTGCACTCTTATTCCATTTCAATTCCACAACCATCGCCGGGTACTGCTGTATATATTCCGGTTTCGGTAAAAACACGAAATCTGCAAATCCTCTTCCTGTCGGCATTTCACGGACAGGTTTGAAATAATACTGCATAGCACTTAAATATGCGATCGAAATCACACTGCTCAATGAATTTTCATCGTGATACTGAATTACAGATGTATAGGCCATGTGAATTTCTTCTATCTTTTCAGCAACGCTTTCCGCATCTCCATCCAGTGTCGCATCCAGCAGTGCATCCGATTCTCTCTGAAACGAAATCCATTCATTCCATTTTTTTCTTTTTACCGCCTTCGTCAGCTCCAGCCGTATTTCTTCATTTGGCACAAACGCTGTTTCCTGCTGCTGATCATATCCCAGATACCCCAGATGGATGAGGTATGTGAGCACATCATCCTTATCGGAAAAGTTTATCATATCATTCTGAAACGTTGAAGTATCTACCTTCACAGATCCGCCTGCCAGCAGTTCAATCATTGCCGTTTTCAGACCATCAAAATTCATGTTAATCATCGGTACAATTGATTCATACGTGCCCGTTTCTGACCAGTAGCTCTGATATTTATTCCAGGTCATAACCTCTACAACTGCTTTTGGATTATAAACCTGATACTCTTCCAGCAGATATCCGTCATACCAGCGCTTTACTTTTTCAAAATCGCTGTTGTATGTCCGACAGAGCGCCTGCACTTCTTCTTCTGTAAAACCAGTGTATTTTGCAAAAACTTTCGCATCCAGCATTGTAAATTCTGAAAAATTGTTCAGTGCAGACTGTGTCCTTATTTTTTTGATCGGCAGGATTCCAGTCAGATATGCAAGATGAATATATTTCGAAGGTTCCGTTCCCTTAAAAAGCCCTCGCAAAAAGTTGATATATTCATCCTGTATTTTCTGATTTGCCGCCTCATCTCGAATCAGTACATCCCACTCGTCCAGAATCAGAATAAACTTTTTTCCTGTTTTTGCACTGATCTGTGACAACGCATCCGGAAGCGACGATGTTCCCTCCGATAATTCTTTTTCATATGTTTCACGCAGCTCTTCAATCACATTTTTGTTAATAAAAGTGATTACCTGATCTGCACCTCCGGCCGGCTCAATACACCACTGAATGTCAATATGAATCACGTCGTACTGATTCAGATGCTTTCGAAAATCCGCTGTTTTTCCGACCTCAAGTTTTTCGAAAATTTCTTCCGTATCCAGACTTCTGCTGTAATACGCAGTGAGCATATCCGCCGTGATTGATTTTCCAAATCTTCTGGGTCGGCTGTTGCAGATAAACTTTGATGTTGTGTCTATCACACTGTTGGTGTATTCCAGTAATCCTGTTTTATCGATATATATTTTGGAGTTTAACACATCCTGAAACGCATTGACCTTCGAATTAAAGAATCGTCCCACAACATTCCTCCCTTTTTGATCTCACGATCTATCGTCATTTTATCACCCACCTACGAAAATAGCAAGACCGGCAAAAACCAGGAACACGATTCATTGCTATTTCCTCAGCACCTGATTCAAGCGTGAACATGCTGTGTTGCAAGCACCACTTTGCGGTGCATTTTGCCCTCATTCAGTTGCCGTAGCACGCTACGCTACCTTCATTCGGACAAAATCTCCCACAAACGGGACTCGCAGCCTGCGAAAAGCCTTTTTCAGACACGCTCTGGCGTTATGTATTACCGCCTATTGTCACATGTCACGGCTGACAACGGTAACGGTAAAGAGCGAAAAAGAAATAAAAAAGCTGGTACAGTGTTATGCACACAGATGGAAGATAGAACGGTTTCATTTTATATTAAAGAGTGGATGCAAAATAGAAAAGAACCAGGCAAGGGAATATGGGAGATTAAGCTTTCTGACGTTATTATATTCTGTCATTGCAATGCAGATATTAAATCTGACTTATCTTGGGAAAATATGTCCGGAAATTTCAAGTGGGATCGTATTTGCTGAAGAGGAATGGAAAGTATTATGTTGTTGCGCAAGAAAAAGCAAGGAAATTCCTGAAGCGTATTCACTTAAAGAAGCAATTTATGATCTGGGAGTTCTTGGAGGGACGAAAGGTGCTCCGAGCGATGGTATGCCCGGAGTACGTTCTATCTGGCAAGGACTGGATGTACTATATTCATTGCTTGCTTATCGAAATTATCTTGTATAAATATGGGTCAAGTTAAGGCTTTAGCTATGGGGATATAAGACGTGTCCATCGAATTTACGCAAGTAATTGAGATGGGCAAAATAGTGGTTGTATTAAAAAAAAATTTGAAAAAACGCGAAAAATATCCCCCAGAGGGGCTTATTTTAGCGTTTTTTTTATGTTATTATGCTTACGTCAAAAATTTTTGATCCTGTAACGTCAGAAAGTTCCGCACTTTTTGACGCGCATCTTTAATAATATAATCGGGCAGACCGAGCTTTTTGGAAATCGCAAAAGCGTTACTTTTTCCCGGAATACCGATTAATAAGCGGTAGGTTGGACGCAGGGATTCCACGTCAAATTCACAGCAGGCATTTTCCACGCCGTCCGTGGTGAGTGCATACACCTTAATCTCGCTGTAATGTGTGGTCGCCATGGTTGTAATGCCGCGTTTGTGCAAATCATTTAAAATGGAAATGGCAAGTGCCGCACCTTCTGTCGGGTCTGTTCCCGCACCGATTTCATCAAATAAAATCAGGCTGTGTGCATCGGCTTCCTTTAAAATGCTGACGGTGTTTGTCATATGGGAAGAAAATGTACTTAAACTCTGCTCAATGCTCTGTTCGTCGCCGATATCGGCAAATACATTGTCAAATACGGCAAGCTCGGAGTGGTCGAGAGCCGGAATGTGCAGACCGGACTGCGCCATTAAGGTCAGCAGTCCCACGGTTTTTAAAGAAACCGTTTTACCGCCGGTATTCGGACCATCTCGGTAGACTTCGGTGAATACACACCTGTATTAAAAGGTCTGACTGCAAAGGCAATGGTAAGTTATGACTACCGTATGGAT
>OGZW01003574.1_pt1 | contig 11395 bp, 10 predicted proteins | sample 1577001 | NCBI WGS metagenome assembly OGZW01 (sample SAMEA3541519, study PRJEB24748) | human gut metagenome | biome: human gut; feature: human-associated habitat; material: faeces | place: China | collected 2012
TGGATTTATATAATCCAAAAGTAATCCGTTCTACAATGGGTTCCATTTACCGGATGCCTGTGATGCAGGCAGATTTGCTTGAAATTCTTCCGGTTTTAAAAGAAAATAAAATACAGACTTATGCAGCACATTTAAAAGGAAAAAACTGGTACCATGAGGAAGACTATACAGAGGGAACTGCATTTTTCATTGGAAATGAGGGAAATGGTCTAAGCGATGAATTATCAGATTCAGCGGACTGTCTGATTAAAATTCCGATGGAAGGAAAAGTGGAATCCTTAAATGCGGCGATGGCAGCAGGAATCCTGATGTATGAGACTGCGAGGCAGAGAAGAACCGGTAGATAAGTCTACCGGTTATCAATTTTTTCTGGATATAAATCATGCTGTGTCAATCTCTGGAAAGCAACCTGTTCCCATAAAGTGCCGGCTTTTCCATAGTTGCAGTAAGGGTCAATGGAAATTCCTCCACGTGGAGTGAACTTTCCCCACACTTCAATGTATTTCGGGTCCATGAGCCGAATCAAATCTTTCATAATAATATTCATACAATCTTCGTGAAAATCCCCATGATATCGGTGCTGACGAAGCTGGGCGTTACGGAATTTGACCAGCCCTGCGGGCAGTTGTCCGGTGGACAGCGCAAGCGTCTGGCACTGGTATCGGTACTGTTGTCTCCGGCAGAGATTTTATTATTGGATGAGCCTACCAACCATCTGGATAATTCCATGTCCGACTGGCTGGAGGACCAGCTGCGCCGCAGAAAAGGTGCCATGATCATGGTCACTCACGACCGGTATTTCCTGGATAGCGTCACTGACCGGATCCTGGAGCTGGACAAGGGGAAGATCTATTCTTATGATGCCAACTATTCCGGCTATCTGGAACTGAAAATGCAGCGGGAAGAGATGGCACAGGCAAGTGAGAAAAAGCGTCTGAATATTTTACGCAATGAGCTTGCCTGGGTGCAACGCGGCGCCAGAGCCCGCTCTACGAAGCAGAAGGCCAGATTGCAGCGTTTTGAGGAATTGAAAAATGTGAAGGGACCCGTGACGGACGGCAAAGTGGAACTGACTTCCGCAGCATCCAGACTGGGCCGTACCACAGTAGAGATCGAGAATGTATCCAAAAGCTATGGCGATAAAGTGTTGATCCGTGATTTTACCTATCTGTTCGGCAAGGACGACCGGGTGGGATTTATCGGCCCTAACGGCAGTGGTAAGACCACGCTGATGAAAATGATCCTGGGTGAAGTGGCTCCGGACAGCGGACATATTGAGATTGGGCAGACCGTGAAGCTGGGATATTATGCCCAGGAGATCGACGACACCATGATGCATCCGGAGCAGAGAGTCATTGATTATATCCGGGATGTGGCAGAATATATCACCACGGAGGATGGACAGATCACGGCAGCGAGAATGCTGGAGCGGTTCCTGTTTTCCGGGGAAGACCAGTACGGACAGCTGGGAAAACTGTCCGGCGGAGAGCGGCGCAGACTGCAATTATGCAAGGTACTGATGGGGGCACCCAATGTCCTGATTCTCGATGAGCCTACCAACGATCTGGATATTGCCACCCTGCAGGTACTGGAGGATTATCTGGACACGTTCCCAGGCATCGTCATCGTCGTGTCCCATGACCGGTATTTTCTGGATCGTGTGGTCCGCAGGATCTTCGCCCTGGAGGATACCCGCATGGTGCAGTATGAGGGCGGTTACACAGATTATGCCAATAGGAAAGCTGCGGAGGGGAACACAGAGAGCACAGGAACGGCGGCAGCATCCCAGCCGAAGAACGCCGATGAGGAAACTACTTCTAAAAACTGGAAAAACGGACAGAAACGCAAATTAAAATTCACTTACCAGGAACAGAAAGACTATGAATCCATTGAAGGCGAAATGGCAGCATTAGAGGATAAGATCTCTGCGCTAGAAGCGGATTTTTCAAAATATGCAAGTGATTTTGTAAAGCTGAATGAATTAACACAGGAAAAAGAGGCTGCGGAACAGCAACTGGAAGAAAAAATGGAACGCTGGATGTACTTAGAAGACCTGGCAGCAAGAATTGCGGAGCAGTAGAGATTAGTTTAGTGGATAGTATAAAATAAAATGAAGTATCTTTCTGGACAGAAGTTAGTTGAAATCTACAATATATTTGGCCTGTCTTGAAAGTATGGAAATGAAAGCAGTTGGGTGGTATTTGGATGAATTATTGGAATATGTCATTGCTAGTAATAGATGTGATGAGTTATTGCGTTATCTGTTTAGTTTAATAGAGATAAGTTTAGAGATTTTTTAAAACGGAGAACTCTCGGAGATATTAATAACCAAAAAGGCAGGTAGAAGCATATGCGAATTGAAGATATTCAAAGAATGGCCCATGACATTCTGGAAAAAGGCAGCATAGAAAATGATTATATTGAATATAAAAAGTCTGCGACTTTTAAAGATAAGATATTAAAGACAATCTGTGCATTTGCCAATAATTACATGAATAGAGAGATTGGTTTGCTGTTTATTGGAATAGAGGAAGTAAATGATCCAAAGACGGGAGAAAAAGCCATTCCGAAAAGACCTATTTATGGTATAGAAGAATCGTTGATAGAAAGTACAGAAAATTCGTTGAAACAATTATTGGCGAATATTTATCCTAAGGTGAGTTATCATCTGATTACAGATGTTGTTGATGATAGGAATTATATTATTGTAGCAGTAGAACCGGGAACTTCCGGACCTTATCAGACAAGTGATAAGGCAGAAAGTGACAAAGATATTTCATTAAAAGCCGGTAGATACATCAGAGTAAAAAGAGATAGCCGTTTGCCAAATTTTAAAGAGGAATATGAATTGTTACGTAAATTTGCTCATGATGTATTCAGCTCCAATTTGAATGAGACAGCAACTCTGGATGATTTGAGTTACGAATATATGAAGGAGTACTTGATTTCTACAAATGCTAGAGAAGATATCAGAAATCAGTCCAAACTGGATATGGCAAAAAGTATGGGATTAATTAGTGAAAGTGAATATGGTGGGTATCGTGCGAAAAATTTTGCTGTATTAATGTTTACAGAGAAACCAGATAAATTCATACCTTATGCTCATGTGGAAATAATTAGGGAAGCTATTGGAACGGATAAGATGGAAGCTAAAATTTTTGATGGTCCGATTTGGATACAGGCAAAGCAGGTTAGTCGATATTTTAAGGACAATATTATGGCTTCCTATACTGTTAGGGATAGCGAGACGATAGAACATAGAATCGTTTATAATTGGCCATTAACGGTTTTTGAGGAACTGGCAACAAATTGTATTTTGCACAAACAGTATGAGTCACCTAATTATATCGGTATTTATATTTATAATGATAGAATAACATTTGTGAACCACAATCGGCCTGTGCCTCCTGTTACAATTGAGGCAATGAATAAAGAAACCCGATTTGATGATCGGCAGTATTTGAATCCAGAGCTAAAAGAAATGTTTTTTGCACTGGATTTGATAGAGTCATATGGTTCGGGAATTCGACGTGCGAAGGATGCATTAAAAGAGAATCATTCACCGGAATTGCAATTTTTGCCGGATAACGACACTGATGATTATACAATGGCAGTGGTCATGATTAATGATGAATTTGCAGCTATTCGTGAGGAAGAGCAGAAGAGTTCGGATGTCACCAAAGAAATTACCAAAGAAATTACCAAAGAAATTACCAAAGAAATTACCAAAGAAATTAAGAAGTTAATGAAAGAAAATCCGGCAATTAGTGCTAATGAAATAGCAGAGATGCTGAATGTGAAAGCAGAGGCAGTGCGCTATCGAATTAAATTGATGAAGAAATCTGGAGAAATTACAAGAAAAGGTGCTACTAAAGCCGGTGAATGGGAAGTAATTGAGTAAAATAAAAAATTGACAACTAAAATGAAACAAATATTTATCTGCTTTGTGTAGTGCTTATGATTAGGAGAAAGGGTATGGCATGGGTTGAATTTAATAATGATGTATATTCGAGAAATAAAGTAAGAGTGTCAAAAGTTATTATTGCCATTATATATAAAATGAGAGCCAAAAACTATGTAAAGGACACGTAAGATGATAATAGATACAGTAGAAATTTCGAATTTAGGATTATGGGAAAATTTATTTTTAAAATTTGATAAAAGTATAAATATAATACAAGGGGAGAATGGGGTTGGGAAAACATCTTTACTTGCACTATTGTATTCATTATTTCACGATTCTGGAATAATCAAATTTACGAATAAAAATCAAGAAGCATATATATGTATGAATTTGCATGATTCCAAAGAAAAATTAGTTTTAAAAAAGGTATATAAAAAAGGACAATCTGGATATTTTGTATCATCTTTTGCAGATATAAAGAAAATTGCAAGAATGGAAGAAAACAAGGTGTTTATTTTTAGTGGAGAATTTCTGGATTATGATTGTCAATTGAATACTAAAATGATAAAGAATGCGATGAAATTATTAAAAAATGTTGATATGGAAAGGTATTTTTCTTTGGCATATGAAGGGGTATATATGTCTCAAGGTCAACAAAGCGTTATACAAATTTTAAATTTGCTATATCTTATTCCTTCAAATAGTATTTTATTATTAGATGCACCTTTTGCTAAAGTGGATTCAAAAATTAGAAATAATTTGATAGAGGTTATGAAAAGATTAAAAGATGTTCAAATTATTTTAACTACCACTATAACTGAAGAAACAGAAGAAAATGTAATATACTTGATAAGAACCTGCAAAGATATAATATCTACTCGACCTCAATTTGATTATAATAAAATTTTTAAAAATAATATGAAGCAAATAATGAGGGGGCAAGAAAAAAACGAAGAAGGAAAAATAATTGTAAAGTATATGTTAAATCAGGAAGTGAAGGAAACTGAAAAGAGAAATATAGAGTATAAGGAAATAAAGGGTAGTAGTCCAATAAACGCTATAATTGATGTTGCTGAGATATACATTAATGCTTTTTTAAATAGTCGTGTCGTTGGTATAGGAACAATAAAGTGGGGGATAAGTGATAAAAGAATAGTGAAGGGAGTAAAATTATCTAAAGATGATCAGGATGTTATAAGTAGAAAGATAGCTGAAAGAGTCGGACAGATGAAACCATATGTAAGCTCAGATTGTGTTGAAGTTATATTTCAAAACATAGCTGACGAGAGCAAGATTATTGAGGAGTTGTATGTTGTAGAAGTAGTAGTAAAAAGTTGGACAAATGACATTTTATTTTCTACGTCCAAAGGAGAGGTATATATAAAGACAGAAGGTGGAAAGAAAAAATTAGATGCATATGGAATTCAGGAAGAACTGAGAGGACGTTTGAATGGATTTTAAAATATAAAATAATTTTGCATATTGTGTTTACTTTGAAAAATAGCAATGCCCAAGAAAAAGATTTCAGAGCATATAATACAATACCAGAGAAACCAAAGAGCAGATTTCAGAAGTATGTAACGAAAAGGTAAACGGATTGATTAAAACCTCTAAGTAAGGCTTGATACCCACAAAGAAATTAGTTAAAGGAGCAGACAGAAAAAGTCTGTTCTTTTATTTATTTATCTGCTTTCTGTACTTTAACGGAGAAACACCAACAATTTTTTTAAATGAATCAGAAAAATAATTGCTGTTGTCATAACCGCATTGACCGGCAATCTCCATAATGGGCAGATTTGTATTAACAAGTAATGCCATGGCATGAGAAATTTTTATCCCCGTGAGGAAACGGGAGTAGGTGGTATCCAAACGGGATGTAAACAGTCTGGAAAGATAGGAATCAGACAGGTGTACTGCCTCTGCCGTTTCTCTCAGGGAAGGATCCTCTACATAGTGGCACTGAACGTAATGGATTGCATTTATTAAGGAAAAATGAGTTTCCTTCAGAATGACATCATTTTGGGAAGAAAACGTTTGTCCGCGTAATGCTGTTACGAAAAATTGTATAACAAGTCCCTGAATAATGGTATTGGAGTAATTGTCATAATTATTCCATTCATGTTCTATAAGTTTAACGAGCTGATCGATTTGTTCGATGGCCTGTGGAGTGAGAGTAATGCTGATTTGGTCATAAAGCATATTAAAACGCTCCTGCCCGATTACGGAAATGATATATTCTGCCACGGATTCCCGAAATTTTATATCAATATTTTCATAGATTCCCTCAGAAATATAAGTAGTACGATGTATGAGATTTTTGTGAATGAACTGAATTGTGCCGGGATGTACAGTTACCGTTTTTTGAGGAGTAATGATGATACGGTCCCCGGAAATCATATAACCAATGCCGTACATATTTTCATAGGATGCAGCGGTATTCATAGAGTAATGGTTGTCACGTTTCTTATGATTTACCTTGAAATTGTAGTCTGGATGGATTGGTGCCGGCACGGTAATTCTCCTTATGCGTATTTAATGGAATAACAGCTTTATTTCTAAAATATATCAAAAAAACTGAAAAATCAAGCATTCTATCTGTATATACAGAGGTTTTCTTCAAAAAACTGATGTACCATTTGGGAGAAAAGAAGAGATGGTGTTTCCAGCATAATTTACGTTAAAGGAGAAGTACGAATGAAGCCTTTTATGACCACTAAAAATCCGAAGCTTTTGGATCCCATTCGAAAATATTGGTATCTTTGTTTCTTATATATAATTTTTTCTTATCTATTGATTCGGATAATTGTGATTGGAAGTAGTAAAATTGCTGACGCTACGGACAGTTTATTTGCCGGAGAAAAGGCTGCCTTGCTGGAGTTTATGATTCCATTTATTATTCTCATGCTATTGGGAGGGGCATTAGCTTTTGGCAAGAGTTATTCCAAGAATACCTTTAGTATCTGCATGCAAACAGATATACGCAATATGTTGGTGAGTAAGCTGGTAGAGATTCGGATTCCGTATTTCGATACAGAAGGAACGGGAACTTTAATGAATAAACTTTTGTCGGATATGTACCAGACGGAGGCATTATTTGCGGAGGGCATCCCGGAGCTTTTCGTAGCGATAATTACTATAATAACTGTGTGCAGTTACATAGGATTACAAAGTGTACGTCTGTTGTTGGTGACAATGATCTGCTATCCGTTGCTGTTTTGGAGTGCAGGGAAACTGACCAAAATGGTTGGGAAAATAGCCGTAGTGCGCAGGCAGTTGTATGATGAATTGGAAAATTCTGCTTATGATGTAATTCAGGGGATTTCAGTGGGCAGGACCTTTCATTTATATGAACTCCAGAAGAAACGTATTTTTGATATAGCAGATGAGATTGTGCGGAATGAGTCATGCCGAACCAAGGTGCTGGCAATGAATTTTGTTGTGAGGGATTTGGTGCGATGGATACCAAAACTCTGCTGTTATTTGTTCTGCATTTATGAGGCCTGTCATGGAAGGATGACTGTTGGCACAATTTTAGCCTATTCAATGCTGCTGGATCAGATTTCAAAACCTATGGGAAATATCCCGGGTCGGATTGCTTCTATCCGAGAGTACAGTATTTCTATAAAAAGATTACAGGAGATTCTTGATCAGGAAGAGGAGGTGTCTGGAAAAGGCGTTTTTGCGCCTGAAGGTGAGAGCGTCCTGGAACTTGAGCATGTGAATTTTGGGTATTCAGAAGAAAAGCAGATTTTGAAGGATATTAGCCTGACCATAAAAAGGGGCAGCAATGTGGCATTTATCGGTAATTCTGGTGGAGGTAAGTCTACCGTTATGAAGATTTTGTTTGGTTTTTATTATCCACAGGCCGGGCAATACCGTATTTATGGGCACGATTTTAGAGAATGGGATATGAATGCACTGCGCAAACATATCAGTCTGGTGTCCCAGAATGTGTTTTTGTTCCCCGGAACGATTGCCCAGAATGTGGCGTATGGTAAGATTGGTGCTGCCAGAGAAGAGATCATAGAGGCTTGTGAAAAGGCGAATATTCATAATTTTATTATGAAACTGTCTCAGGGTTATGACACAGAAGTGGGAGAGCGAGGGGCAAGATTGTCCGGAGGCCAGAAACAGAGGGTTTCTATTGCCAGAGCCTTTTTAAAGGACGCACCTATTTTGCTTTTGGATGAACCAACTTCCGCAGTGGATGTGGAGACGGAGCAGGAGATTCAGGTGGCTTTGAGAGAAATTTCACATAATCGGACGGTAATAACTATTGCACACAGACGGAACACTATTGCGGATGCAGACGAGATATATGTCTTTGAAAATGGGGAAATTGTGAGAAGGGAGGTACGGACAAATGGCATATAGTGATGTGATTATCAGACAGTGTGGACCCAGGGATGCGGACAGTGATAATGATTTACGCATCCTTTGGCGGATGTTGAAAATGATGAAGACAGGATTTATCAGATATCTTTTGGCTATTATATTCATGAGTGCAGCTTTGTCTGTTTTTGATATGATAACTGCACTCTTGTTCAAAAATATTATTTTTCGTGTAGAAAACTATGCACAGAGGAATATGTTTGCAGGACTTTTAAAGGAGGTGCTGCTGTGTGCAGGGATAGGATGTCTGATGCTTTTTATTTATGCACTGTCCTTTTATGTATATACTATGGAGGCAAAAAAGGGTGGCGCTGATTTACAAAAGGCCCTATATTCCAAATGTATGCGATTACCGTATTCTTATTATGAACAGACGGGCAGCAGCGAGTTCATGTCAAAGGTGATTAATGACTGTGAACGGGCCCAGGGTATCTATGGTTCTCGATTTCGGCGGGTATTGATGCCATTTTTGATGATGAGCTTTTATCTGACAGCAATGCTGATGCTCAGTTGGCAGGTGACGCTCTGCCTCTTTGGCGCCAGTGCTATACTGCTTGTGATAAACGGCTTGTTTATCGAACCCATGCAAAGAGTCAGTTGGGAAATGTCCACCATCAATGTATCCATTGCGGAACGAATTTCCAATATTTTGTCAGGCATAGAGCAGATTAAAATATTTTCCCTGAAATCTGTGATGGTAGAACAATATATCAAAGAAAATGAAAAGTATCGCAAAGAGCAAAACAAGAGGAACTTTATGTCTGCCAGTCTGGATGGACTGAATCAGATCTTTGAACTTCTTGGCTCGTTGGTGTTTATTGCGGTGGGGCTTGTTATGGTCAGTCAGGGAATCACTACGGTGGACAGGCTGGCAGCAGTTTATTTGTTATACGGATCTATGAGCTGGAATTTGTTACAGGTGGGACTTTATATTCCGTCTATGGCAAATTATCTTGCAAATGCTAAAAGAGTGTTTGAGTTTCTGGATATGGAGGAAGAACCTGAACGCTATGAGAGTGTATCGGCGATTTCCTTCCAGGGAGATGCGGAAATCAGTATCCGGGATGTAACCTTTTCCTACGATGGCAGGCAGGATGTTTTGCAGCATTTCAATTTGGATATTCCCAAGGGAAAATGTGTGGCTCTTAAGGCAGAATCGGGGAAGGGCAAGAGTACCATTGCCAAGCTTATATTGGGCCTGTATCCTGTAAAGGAAGGAAAAATCTTTATCAAAGGAAAGGCTTATGAAGAATATCCTTTAGCAGAGGTACGGCAACTGATAGGTTATGTGCCTCAGGAACCATATCTTTATGACGTAAGCGTTGCAGAAAATATTCGCTATGGAAGGCCTGGCGCAAGTCAGGAGGACATTATCAATGCGGCAAAGCTTGCAAATGCACATGATTTTATTATGGAGCTGAAAGATGGATATGAGACTCGGGTGGGGGAACGCGGAAACCTGTTATCCGGTGGTCAACGCCAGAGAATTGCCATTGCCAGAGCTGTTTTGAAAGATGCACCTATCCTTATTTTGGATGAGGCAACCTCGGCATTGGATCATAACTCTGAAAAATTGGTAAATGAAGCATTGGACAGAATGATGGCGGGGCGGACAACGATTGTGATTGCTCACCGGGAATCCACGCTGGCCCATGCAGATCTGGTGGTAGAATTGTAATTATGATTCAAAACACGGAAAGTAGAAGTGTTATTGAAAGATACTGTGGAAGCAGATGAGAAAAAGAAAAGCTAGGGCGAAGAAAACTGACAGTCCGAAGTCCGGAATGTCAGTCTTCTGCATCGTCGGTAGCTGCCGCAACTGCGGATACCACGGAGGATACTACGGCGATCACTACTGCCAAAAGGATGATCAAAAGTCCGCCGGCTAAAAGTAAAAACATAAAGTACGCTCCTCTCTGAAATAACTTTACAGACACCCATATTATATCATTTTTCCTAAAAAAAACAATAAAAATCGGCATATAGTAGAAAAAATCACCAAAATGAAGTATAATAAAAGCATTCATCGGGACTGGTTTATGTTTTGAGGAGGGTGCCTATGACGTATGCCCAAGCGGACAAAGCCAAATAAAACGGAGGCGATCAGACCATAGCGTGGTCCGTAGATAAAGGTCATAAGCCAAAGGATCATGAGGCTGAAATAGGTCAGACTTCCGCCCTGTGGCAGGACCAAAACTTTGATACTGGAACAAAGGACAGCCAGTCCGAATAAAAGGATGCACCAGAAGGGCTTATTGTTCCAAATCCCTTTTTCTTTAGATGTCATAGTCTTTTAACTCCTTTATATGCATGCTGCCTTTACGCATCTTGCTGCGCATACGGTTGATGATGATGAGTACCAGAACAAAGGAAAAGGTACCGCAGATGATCAGGGTAGAAAAGGTGCTGCCGGCGTATGTAACGTCAATTCCGGCTTTTTTGTAAAAACCTTCCAAGAGTTCTACAACAAAATCCTGTACCTGGATTACGGCAAGGATGGTGGCAACGATGTTTAAGATGGTGCCGTTACGTTCTTCTGTCTGCGCGCCCTTTAACTCAACGATATGTTCCAAAAATTCCTGATGTTCGTAGTAGGTTTCTTTTAGTTCTTTATTGCCAAAGGCTTCCACGATACACTGGGCTTCCTGTTGTGTCCCCCAATACTTATAGTTGTTCTTTTCCCAGAAACGGACAGTCTTTCCGAAATTGCGGTAGAGTCCCAGGATCTCCTGGTGGGAAATGTCGCCGTCATTGGCCAGAGCATTGGAGATCTGCATATTGACCTTTTCGATCGAAGTATTCTGGAACATGGCGAGGATTACGATAAAGGCATAAGTTGCCGTGATATCAATTCTTTCTTCCATATTTTCAGAAAAGTTTTCCATGATACAGGCGACGACCATTTCTGACATATAGACCTGATAATAGTCATACTGTGCATGATTGGTCTGACAGATCTGGGAAATATTGTCGCTGGCGATATGGAAATCCTGATGCTGGCTGTCGTAGGTTTCGCCCGCCATCATACAGCGAAATTCGTCTTCCTTTTCCGGGCGATCGGAAAGCAGGAGAAAAGCCTTGCCGGAACCGCATTTGAGC
>OGZW01003580.1_pt1 | contig 11382 bp, 7 predicted proteins | sample 1577001 | NCBI WGS metagenome assembly OGZW01 (sample SAMEA3541519, study PRJEB24748) | human gut metagenome | biome: human gut; feature: human-associated habitat; material: faeces | place: China | collected 2012
ATCGGGGTGTGGCGCAGTTGGTAGCGCACTAGACTGGGGGTCTAGGGGCCGCAAGTTCAAGTCTTGTCACTCCGACCATGAGGACAGCTTTTCGGCTGTCCTTTTTTATTTTGCTTTTTATTTTCGGCTTAGTGAAGCCAAATTTTCTCTTACACAAAAAGCAAGAGAAAACAGAAATTTTTTGGCGTTACGGTACTTATTACAGTACTTTTTGATGCAAAATACAAAAAAAGCAGATCATTCCCGTATCGGTCGTGATGATAGGCAGCCTCCTGCTTTTGCTCATCGGACAGCGTGATTGCCATACCCCGCAGCGTGTCCAAAACCTCCTGGGCGTACTCGTCACGCACCGTGTGTTCCGGGGTACTATCCAGCAACTCATGGGCAATTTCTTTTGCCTGGTCCATGACAGACGAAAAGGTCACATCATCGTTGTTGCCGATATAGTCAAACAGCCCTTTCAGCTGCACCATCAGGCGGGGTGTATCCATCTTGCTGCCGGTAGACTTCTTCAGCTGCCGGGCCACACGCTGTACCTGGGTTTGAGAAGTATGGTGCCCTGTCCCTCAATTACGCTGCGCACAGCGTCCAGCAATTTTGCAAAGAAGTCCTTGATCTTTTCGATAACGGACTTCTTTTCTTTTTGGGTCAGGTCGGTATCTTCCGCCAGCCATTTGGCGAACTTCTCGCCGCCCTCCTGCGTGCTGGCTTCACCACTGATGAAGTCAAAGATCATCTCGCTGACGGCATCTTCTTTGCCTTAAAACCATTATACAGTCTTGCCGCCGCAGCTGTCAACGCTCGGCGCAAGCGGATCCCTCTTGTGTACCAAATAGCGGACAATAAATTATAGTACCAACGAACGCTACGCAATCGATTCAGCAGTTGAAAAGGGTCTGAAACCGAATTTACCAATAAGAAAATAAAAATCCGTTCATTCTCTCGTATACCTATCAATGCAAAAAGAGCAAGTCCGAAGACTTGCTCTCTTATAGATTCTGTAATTCCGGGAATTACGCCTTGATAGCGGTAACAACGCCGGAACCAACGGTACGGCCGCCCTCACGGATAGCGAAGCGCAGACCCTCTTCAATAGCGATGGGGGTGATCAGCTTAACATCCATGTTTACGTTATCGCCAGGCATGCACATCTCGGTGCCCTCGGGCAGAGTGATCACGCCGGTAACATCGGTGGTTCTGAAATAGAACTGGGGACGATAGTTGTTGAAGAAGGGAGTATGACGACCGCCCTCTTCCTTGGTCAGTACGTACACCTGACCGGTGAACTCGGTGTGGGGATGAATGGAACCGGGCTTAGCCAGAACCTGGCCACGCTCGATGTCGGATCTCTGAACACCACGCAGCAGGCAGCCGATGTTGTCGCCGGCCTCAGCATAGTCCAGAATCTTACGGAACATCTCAATACCGGTGCAAACGGTCTTGGAGCTCTCGTCCTTCAGACCAACGATCTCAACTTCCTCGCCGGTCTTCAGCTGGCCTCTCTCCACACGGCCGGTAGCAACGGTACCACGACCGGTGATGGTGAATACATCCTCTACGGGCATCAGGAAAGGCAGGTCAGCCTTACGGTCCGGAGTGGGGATATACTCGTCAACAGCGTCCATCAGCTCTTGGATGCAAGCGCAAGCAGGATCGTCGTTGGAAGATGCTTCCAGAGCCTTCAGTGCGGAACCCTTGATGATGGGGCAATCCTCATCAAAGCCATACTCAGCCAGGGTCTCACGAACTTCCATCTCAACCAGCTCAAGCAGCTCGGGATCGTCTACTTGGTCGGTCTTGTTCAGGAAAACGATGATTGCGGGCACGCCTACCTGACGAGCCAGCAGCAGATGCTCCTTGGTCTGTGCCATGGGGCCATCGGTAGCAGCGATAACCAGGATAGCGCCATCCATCTGCGCAGCACCGGTGATCATGTTCTTAATGTAGTCAGCATGGCCGGGGCAGTCCACGTGTGCATAGTGGCGCTTGTCGGTCTCATACTCAACGTGAGCGGTGTTGATTGTGATACCACGCTCTCTCTCTTCCGGAGCCTTATCGATATCTGCATAGTCCTCGAACTTTGCATAGCCCTTGTTTGCAAGGTACTTGGTGATAGCTGCGGTCAGAGTGGTCTTACCATGGTCAACATGGCCGATCGTACCAATGTTAACATGGGGTTTGGTTCTGTTAAAATGTTCTTTTGCCATTGGAATTTCCTCCTTAAGAATTTACAATAGTCAATTGTCATTGCTATTCTATCAAAATCGAATAAAAATAGCAAGCATTTTTTATTGATTTATCGAATTATCAGTCTTTTTTGGCGCGTTCGCTGATAATGCTCTCAGAAATGGACTTGGGAACAGGCTCATAGCCGTCCGGTTCCATGGTGTACTGGCCACGACCCTGGGTCTTGGAACGCAGGTCGTTTACATAGCCAAACATCTCAGACAGCGGTACGCGAGCATTAATCTGCTTTGCACCGTTGCGGTCCTCCATGCCCTGGATCTGGCCACGGCGGGAGTTCAGGTCGCCGATTACATCGCCCATGTATTCCTCAGGAACGATAACAACAACCTTCATCATCGGCTCCAGAATGATGGGGCCGGCCTTCTTGGCAGCGTCCTTGAACGCCATAGAACCGGCGATCTTAAAGGCCATCTCTGAGGAGTCAACCTCGTGGTAAGAACCGTCGTACAACTCTACGCGAACATCCACCACATTGTAGCCTGCAAGGATACCGCTCTTCATAGCGCCCTGGATACCGGCGTCAACCGCAGGGATATACTCCTTGGGAATGGAACCGCCGACGATCTGGTTCACGAATTCATAGCCCTTGCCGATGCCGGTCTCCGGATCAATGTTGGGCATAATGCGAATCTTACAGTGACCGTACTGGCCGCTACCGCCGGACTGACGCTTATACTTGGTATCGGAAGCCGCTTCCTTGGTGATGGTCTCTTTGTAAGCCACCTGGGGAGCGCCAACGTTGGCCTCTACCTTGAACTCGCGCATCAGACGGTCAACGATGATCTCCAGGTGCAGCTCGCCCATGCCGGCGATGATGGTCTGACCTGTCTCTTCATCGGTGTAAGCCTTAAAGGTGGGGTCCTCTTCTGCCAACTTGGCAAGACCCAAGCCCATCTTTTCCTGACCGGCCTTGGTCTTAGGCTCAATGGCAACACGGATCACGGGATCCGGGAAGTTCATGGACTCCAGAATAATGGGATGATTCTCGTCACACAGCGTATCACCGGTGGTGGTGTTCTTCAGACCTACGGCAGCAGCGATGTCGCCGGCGTAGCAGGTGGGAATATCCTCACGGTGATTGGAGTGCATTTGCAGAATACGACCCATTCTCTCCTTATGACCCTTTACAGAGTTGTAGCAGGGAGAGCCTGCGTCAATGGTACCGGAATATACACGGAAGAAGCAGATCTTACCAACGAAGGGGTCGGTAGCGATCTTGAACGCCAGAGCAGCAAAAGGCTCTGTGTCGGAAGAGTGACGATACTCCTCCTCGTCCGTGTCCGGATTTACGCCCTTAATGGACTCAACATCCGTGGGGGCGGGCATATAATCTACGATTGCGTCCAGCAGGGGCTGTACACCCTTGTTGCGGTAAGACGTACCGCAGGTGATGGGCACCATTTTGTTGGCAATGGTAGATTTTCTGATGGTTCTCTTGATCTCGTCAACAGTCAGCTCTTCGCCGGCGAAATACTTCTCCATCAGCTCGTCGTCCATCTCGGCGACATGCTCGATGAGCTGCTCGCGGTACTTCTGCGCCAAATCCATCATTTCCTCAGGAATGGGCTCACGGCGAACATCGTTACCCAGATCGTCATAATAGATCTCAGCGTCCATATTCACCAGGTCCACAATCCCGCGGAAAGTGTCCTCCGCGCCGATGGGCAACTGAATGGGCAGAGCATTGCACTTGAAACGGTCATTGACCATATCCAGTACATTGTAGAAATCTGCGCCCATAATGTCCATCTTATTGACATAGATCATTCTCGGTACATGGTACTCGTCAGCCTGACGCCATACGGTCTCAGACTGGGGCTCAACGCCACCCTTGGCGCACAGAACGGTAACGGAACCGTCCAACACACGCAGGGAACGCTGCACCTCTACGGTGAAGTCCACATGCCCGGGGGTATCGATGATATTGATTCTGTGCTTCTTCCAGAAGCAAGTGGTAGCAGCGGAAGTAATGGTGATACCGCGCTCCTGCTCCTGCGCCATCCAGTCCATGGTTGCTGTACCATCATGGGTCTCACCGATCTTATGGTTAATACCCGTGTAATACAGGATACGCTCGGTGGTGGTGGTTTTACCAGCATCAATATGCGCCATGATACCAATATTTCTTGTCATTTCAAGAGATACTTTTCTCGGCATAATATCCTCCTAACAAACTGAATGGCTTAATATCTGAAATGAGCAAACGCCTTGTTTGCCTCAGCCATCTTATGGGTATCGTCGCACTTTTTGGCAGCGCCGCCGGTCTTATTGGTAGCATCCATAATCTCGGCTGCCAGGCGCTCCTTCATGGTTCTCTCAGAACGCTGACGCGCATAGAGAGTGATCCAGCGCAGACCCAGGGTCTGGCGCCGTTCCGGACGAACCTCAAGCGGTACCTGGTAGGTCGCACCGCCTACACGGCGAGCCTTAACCTCCAGTACGGGCATAACATTCTCCATGGCAGCTTCAAAAGTTTCCAGGGGATCATTACCCGTCTTTTCTTTGATGATGTCGAAAGCGTCGTACACGATCTTCTGTGCGACACCCTTTTTACCATCGTACATAACGTTGTTGATCAGGCGTGTAACAAGCTTAGAGTTGTACAGCGGATCAGGCAGAACGTCACGCTTAGCGATCTGGCCTCTTCTTGGCATCTTCGCTTCCCTCCTTCATTATCATTGATGAGTTCATAGGTACTCGAGTTTTCCCGTGGAGCCAACAAAAAGGTCATACACTGTATAGCAATATAAAGTATATAAACTTTTGCCGGATTTCCAAACAAGAAGATCAAACTCAGCCGAGCTGAGCTTGGTGGATCCTTAACGGATCGGCGCTGCTCTTATTTCTTAGCAGCTTTCGGTCTCTTGGCGCCGTACTTAGAGCGGCCCTGCATTCTGCCGTTCACGCCCTGGGTATCAAGAGTACCGCGAATGATGTGGTAACGCACACCGGGAAGATCCTTTACACGGCCGCCGCGAATCATAACTACAGAGTGCTCCTGCAGGTTGTGACCTACGCCGGGAATGTAAGCGGACACTTCAATGCCGTTAGACAGACGCACTCTGGCAATCTTACGCAGTGCAGAGTTCGGCTTTTTCGGAGTTGCAGTCTTGACTGCGGTGCAAACGCCGCGCTTCTGGGGAGAATTGTTATCAGTCATAACATTCTTCTTGGTGTTCAGCCCCTTCAGCAGAGCCGGTGTTTTGGACTTTTTCTCCAGCGTCTTACGACCTGTTCTTACAAGTTGGTTAAAGGTAGGCAATCGTTTATCTCCTTTCAAATTATTTTGTACGCTTTTGCGCACAAAACACAAATTTGGCAAAGCAAATTTGCATTTTCTGCTCAAAAACGCACCTACTGGGGCAGAACTTTACGGTTCTGCCCCGGTAAATGGTCAATTTTCGGCTAAATTCGATGGGATTTGGGCCGATTTAGCGCAAATCGCACACCGACAATTTAGCATTATATCACTCGGACATACTGTTTGTCAAGAGCTCTTGCAGCTGTTCCAGGTTCAAAATTTCCTCGCTGCCCTCAGCGGAGAAATAGCTGGGCACCACATCCACCTTGTCAAACACCTGCATACCAGTACCGGCGGGCACCAGCTTACCGATAATAACATTTTCCTTCAGACCGATCAGCGGATCCACCTTGCCCTTGATAGCGGCGTCGGTAAGCACGCGGGTGGTCTCCTGGAAGGAGGCGGCGGACAGGAAGGAGTCGGTGGCCAAGGACGCCTTGGTAATACCCATCAGGATCGGGATATACGTGGCGTGCTTCAAAGTGGTCTCGCCCAAAGCGATCCGCTTGTCAATGGCCTCATTGGCCTCGTCTACCTGGGCCACATCCACCATGGTGCCGGACACCAGATCGGTATCACCGGCATCGTCCACGGTGCACTTCTTAAGCATCTGACGAACGATAACCTCAATGTGCTTGTCGTTAATATCAACACCCTGGGTACGGTAAGCGAACTGTACTTCCTTAATCAGGTAGTTATAAACAGCCTCTTCGCCCAAGATAGCCAAAACATCGTGGGGGTTCACGGCGCCGAGCGTCAGCTCCTCGCCCTTCTTCACATGGGCACCCTCAACAATGTGCTCGCACAGGCGGGCACCGTAGGGGATCAGATACTTTTTCTCTTCCCCGTCCTCGCCGGTCACAATGGCGTGACGGCTCTTCTTGATCTCCTCAAAATGAACCACACCGTCGATCTCAGACAGAATGGCCAGCTGCTTGGGCTTCCTGGCCTCGAACAGCTCCTCTACACGGGGCAGACCCTGTGTAATATCGGCACCACCGGCAACACCGCCGGTATGGAAGGTACGCATGGTCAACTGTGTACCCGGCTCACCGATGGACTGGGCGGCGATGATACCCACGGCCTCACCTACCTGAACCGGCTCGTTAAAGGCCAGGTTGGCACCGTAGCACTTGCAGCACACGCCGTGGTGGGACTTACAGGTGATCAGAGAACGGATCTTTACGGACTCGATACCGGCATCCACAATACGCTTGGCATCTTCCTCTGTCATCATACGATCCGGCTCCATCAGCACTTCGCCGGAGTTAGGATCGATCACCGGGTCTACAACGAAACGACCGGTGAGGCGCTCCTCCAACGGCTCCAGTACACGGTTGCCGTCCATGATCTTGCTTACGATAATACCATCGTGGCAGCCGCAATCCTGGTCGCGAATGATTACATCCTGGGATACATCTACCAGACGGCGGGTCAAGTAACCGGAGTCTGCGGTACGCAGTGCGGTATCGGCCAAACCTTTACGGGCACCACGGGAGGAAATGAAGTATTCCAGAATATTCAGACCCTCACGGTAGTTGGCACGAATGGGAACCTCAATGGTCTTACCGGCGGTATTGGCGATCAAACCACGCATACCGGCCAGCTGACGCAGCTGAGAGGTACTACCACGGGCACCGGAGTCTACCATCATGTGAATGGGGTTATGGGCGCCGTCGAAGTTACTGGTCAGCTCGTTAGACACCTTGTTGGTGCAGTCCTCCCAAGCCTTAATAACGGCAGAAGAACGCTCCTCGTTGGTGATCAGGCCGTAGTTGTAGTTGGTGGTGATCTCGTCCACCCGCTTCTCGGCCTCGTCCAGGTACTCCTTCTTCTTCTCCGGGATCAAGGCGTCCACAACGGCTACGGTGGTACCGGAAATGGTGGAATACTTGTAGCCCTGTGCCTTCAAAGCGTCCAGCACCTTGGATGCCACGGCCACACCGTGCACGCGAATGCACTTCTCGGCGATCTGCCCCAGTTGCTTCTTCTTTACAACAAAGCTGATCTCCGGTACAAACTCATTCTCCGGATCGGAACGATCCACAAAGCCCAAGTCCTGAGGCACCGGGGTGTTAAAGATCACCCGACCGATGGTCGTCTTAACCAGGTGCTCGTGCACTTCCCCGTCCACTTCCTTGGAGAAGCGGATCAGGCACTCGGAGTGCAGACCCAAGGAGCCTTCCTGGTAGGCCATCATGGCCTCGTCTTTATCTCTGTAAATGTTATAGCGGGTATACTCGTTGCCCTGGGCGTCTTTCTCCACCGTGGGGCAGCCCGGCTCGCCGCCCTTAATCATGGTCAGGTAATAGGAACCGATCACCATATCCTGGGTAGGCACGGTCACCGGCTTACCGTCAGAGGGCTTCAGCAGGTTGTTGGCAGCCAGCATCAACATTCTGGCCTCTGCCTGCGCCTCTGCGGAAAGGGGCACGTGCACAGCCATCTGGTCGCCGTCGAAGTCTGCGTTAAATGCGGTACAAGCCAGCGGGTGCAGCTTAATTGCGCGACCCTCTACCAGCACCGGCTCAAAGGCCTGAATACCCAAACGGTGCAGGGTAGGTGCACGGTTAAGCATCACCGGGTGATCCTTAATGACCACTTCCAGAGAGTCCCAAACGGCCGGGTTGTTGGCACGCTCCACCATCTTACGGGCAGATTTAATGTTAGAGGCCACGCCGGTCTCTACCAGCCGCTTCATCACAAAGGGCTTAAACAGCTCGATAGCCATTTCCTTCGGCAGACCGCACTGGTGCATCTTCAATTCCGGGCCAACCACGATTACGGAACGGCCGGAGTAGTCGACACGCTTACCCAGCAGGTTCTGACGGAAGCGACCCTGCTTACCTTTCAGCATGTCGGACAGGGACTTCAGCGGACGGTTGTTGGGGCCGGTGACCGGACGGCCGCGGCGGCCGTTGTCGATCAGGGCGTCCACAGACTCCTGGAGCATACGCTTTTCGTTGCGCACGATAATATCCGGTGCGCCCAGCTCCAGCAACTTCTTCAAACGGTTGTTTCGGTTAATAACGCGGCGATACAGGTCGTTCAGATCAGAGGTGGCAAAACGGCCGCCGTCCAGCTGAACCATGGGACGAATATCCGGGGGGATTACCGGGATGGCATCCAGGATCATCCACTCCAGCTTGTTGCCGCTCTGATAGAATGCATTGACCACATCCAGGCGCTTGAGCAGACGCACACGCTTTTGACCGGTAGCAGTCTCCAGCTCCTCCGTCAGCTCATCCCGCAGGGCTTTCACATCAATGTCTTGTAACAGCTTTTTGATGGCCTCGGCGCCCATGCCGGCCTCAAAGTCGTCCTCATAGCGCTCGCGCATTTCTGCATATTCTTTTTCGTTAAGGATCTGCATTTTCTCCAGCGGGGTGTCGCCGGGATCCGTTACGATATACAGTGCAAAGTACAGCACCTTCTCCAAATAACGGGGGCTCAGATCCAGTACCAGCCCAAGGCGGCTGGGAATACCCTTAAAATACCAAATGTGAGACACGGGAGCCGCCAGTTCAATGTGACCCATACGCTCACGGCGTACCTTGGCCCGGGTGATCTCTACGCCGCAGCGCTCGCAGACCTTGCCCTTATAGCGTACTCTCTTATATTTGCCGCAGTGGCACTCCCAGTCCTTCATGGGGCCGAAAATGCGCTCGCAGAACAAACCGTCCCGCTCCGGCTTCAGCGTTCTGTAATTGATGGTCTCCGGCTTGGTGACCTCGCCGTAGGACCACTCCCGAATTTGCTCGGGAGACGCCAGACCGATTTTGATCGAGCTGAATTCGTTTTCTTTATTCTCCATCATGGAAGCACTCCTTTATATATAATGTAGTGTCGGAATGGCGTTTACGCGTCGGCCCCGTCGTCCGAATCGTCGTCCAGGGCGTTTGCAAACAAATCTGCAAACGAATCCGCTGCGTCTGCGCCTGCTTCCTCGCCGGCTTCTTCCGCATTCTCAATGCCAAAGCCCTCGCTGCCCTCGTCAAAGTCATTGACGGTGGTGAACGCCTTGTCATCAATAGGCTGAATACCGGTGCCATCGTCCAGATCCTGCTTGAGCTCTACTTCCTCGCCGTTGGCGTCATACACACGAGTATCCAGACCCAGTGCCTGCAGCTCCTTAAACAGAACCTTGAAGGATTCCGGCGTGCCTGCCTTGGGGATATTCTCGCCCTTAACAATGGCCTCATAAGCCTTCACACGACCCACAACATCATCGGACTTCACCGTCATGATCTCTTGCAGGGTGTAAGCAGCGCCGTATGCCTCCAGTGCCCAAACCTCCATCTCACCGAAACGCTGGCCGCCGAACTGGGCTTTACCGCCCAAAGGCTGCTGGGTGACCAGGCTGTAAGGACCGGTGGAACGGGCATGAATCTTATCATCTACCAGGTGATGGAGCTTCAGGTAATACATGTAGCCCACGGTCACCGGGTTATCAAACTTTTCGCCTGTACGGCCGTCGGTCAGAGTGGTCTTACCGTCCTCACGCAGACCGGCCAATTTCAGGCACTCACGAATGTCATCCTCATGGGCACCGTCAAATACGGGGGTCATCATCTTCCAGCCCAGTGCCATAGCGGCATAGCCCAGATGCACCTCCAGCACCTGCCCGATGTTCATACGAGAAGGTACGCCCAAGGGGTTCAATACAATATCCAACGGGCGACCGTCCGGCAGGAACGGCATATCCTCCTGGGGCAGTACCCGGGACACAACGCCCTTGTTACCGTGACGACCAGCCATCTTATCACCGGCCTGAATCTTACGCTTCTGGGCGATATAAACGCGAACCACTTTATTCACGCCGGGGCTCATTTCGTCGCTGTTGGCGCGGGTGAACACCTTAACATCCACCACAATACCATACTCACCATGGGGCACACGCATGGAGGTATCACGCACCTCGCGAGCCTTCTCACCAAAGATGGCACGCAGCAGCCGCTCCTCTGCGGTCAGCTCTGTTTCGCCCTTGGGGGTCACTTTACCCACCAAAATATCGCCGCTGTGTACCTCGGCGCCGATGCGGATAATACCGTCCTCGTCCAGATCCTTCAGCGCGTCCTCGCCCACATTGGGAATATCGCGGGTGATCTCCTCCGGACCCAGCTTGGTGTCTCTGGACTCCACCTCGTGCTCCTCAATGTGAATGGAAGTATAAACATCGTCCCGCACGATCTTCTCGTTGATCAATACGGCGTCCTCGTAGTTGTAGCCTTCCCAGGTCATAAAGCCGATCAAGGCATTCTTACCCAGAGAAACCTCACCATTGCAGGTGGCAGGACCGTCGGCAATCACCTGGCCGTCCTCTACCTGCTGGTGCAGGGAGACGATGGGTCGCTGGTTGATACAAGTGCCCTGGTTGGAGCCGCTGAACTTTACCAACTCGTAATGGTCGATCTCACCGGAAGCGGTCTTAATATCAATGGTACGAGCGTCTACGGCGCACACGGTGCCGCCACGCTTGGCAATGACCACCACGCCGGAATCGTAAGCTGCCTTATACTCCATACCGGTACCTACCACCGGGGCCTCGGTCTTCAGCAGCGGCACAGCCTGGCGCTGCATGTTGGCGCCCATCAGTGCACGGTTGGCGTCGTCGTTCTCCAAAAACGGAATCATAGCCGTAGCTACGGATACAACCATCTTGGGGGATACATCCATGTAATCCACCCGCTCCGGGGGCAGGGTCAGGAACTCGTCCCGATGGCGGCAGGTAACGCGGCGGTTGGTGAAGTGACCTTCCTCGTCCAAGGGCTCATTGGCCTGAGCCACAACGAACTCGTCCTCCACATCGGCGGTCATGTAGACCACCTCATCGG